>TARA_R110000787_G_scaffold286435_1_pt1 | contig 25271 bp, 28 predicted proteins | sample TARA_R110000787 | Tara Oceans TARA_R110000787 (sample SAMEA4397920) | marine metagenome | biome: Polar Biome; feature: [DCM] deep chlorophyll maximum layer (ENVO:01000326); material: water (ENVO:00002006), including particulate matter (ENVO:01000060) such as... | depth 35 m | reverse complement strand
ATCATAGTCGCCGCTCAACCGGCCATCGTAGTTGTCGCCGCGCACCAAGTCGCCCTTGGCCATCTTGGCTGCGCGCTCGATATTCTTGCCGAAACAGGTGACGCGGTTCCAATGGGTATCGTCCTCCCAATCGTTGCCGACCTTGCGGCCGTAGTTTGCTGCAACGTCGAGCGTTGCCACCTTTTCCTTGATCTCCGTGCTACCGATGCGACCGATGATGCGAAATTCAGCGATGTTCTGCATGTCCGTTCCTTCGTGCTGTCGTTGCTGACGCACTTTGGAGGGGCGGCCCCCCTGACGCGGGCAAGCTGAAAAACGGAGGGTCCGCTTGCGGAAACCGTTGGCGCGTAGCGGTGGTTTTCTGCTTGGGGCCGAAGGTCCGATCCCGCATGAGGCAGGGGGAGCCGCCCAGGTGCGTCAATCAGCAGTGACGAGCACGAGGGGATATGCTCGCTCGCACATTCATCACCGGCCTAGGTAGCTGCCCAAGGAAAGGCGACGCTTAAGGGGAGTGCGCTAATCGAAGGGAAGGGCAGGGGGGTATTCCATGGATCAAGCCTCGACTGGTTCGGCCAGTTTCTCAGCGCTGAGCCGTTTATAGATGGCCTGGCGGGTGACATTCAACAGACCCGCGACTGCCACCACGCTCATTTTGTGAGGTTCAGCCAGCAGCGTCTTGGCCTGTTTCCATTGATCCTCATTGATCGACACAGGCCGCCCCAGCTTCTTACCAGCGCGGCGCGCTGCTTGAATCCCCGCGTTGGTGCGCTCGCGGATTACATCACGCTCAAATTGGGCAAATGCCCCAACCATATGGAAAAACAACCGGCCTGCCGGTGTCACCGTTTCGATCTGCTCCGTGAGTGATCGGAACCCGACGCCAAGGCTTCCCAGCATTTCTAGTTCGATAATCAGGCCAGGGAGAGAGCGGCCTAGACGGTCGAGCCGCCAAACCATGATTTCGTCACCAGCTCGCGCGTGGCGCAACATATCGCCGTAGGCTGGCTTGAACACGGTGGAGCCGCTTACGCCCTTGTCCTCAAAGATCCGTTCGGCACCAGCGGCGCGCAGGGCGTCGATCTGCAACGCTAGGTTCTGCTCGCCAGTGCTGACGCGGGCATACCCGATCTTCATTAATCGTCTCCCAGATTTTTGGGCGTCACCTTTCGGCCATCAGCATCCTCATCACATACAGCTTGCGCTAATTCGGCATGGAAATGCCGATACCATTCAGAGGAGTGGACAGCAGGCGTGGTAGTCTGGATGCAAATATTCCAACGATCACCCGTCCAAATGGGAATCCCATTGAAGCACGTACCGCCTTCATCGCGCTCCACTTCCTCCGGTGTCGTTAATGCCACCATCCAAAGAGGGATTTCGCTATCAATCACAGTGATTTCAAACCCCGCTGCATGAAGTTTTTGCATGAAATTGGCCAGTTTCATGGGCATCCCTCCCGCTCCATTTCCTCAATGCGGGCGTTGAGAACATCGCGGGCCAGTTTCAGCCCTTCAAGCGAATAGGATTTGGCAATTGCTTTCTCGGTATCAAAGCCCTTCTGAAAATCGACACAATCCTGCCCGATGCTCATCCATAGACGAACTTCCGATTTTCCCTCGCGCGACTTAAGAAAACCGATTGATGACCGCTCAAATATATCGCCAACATAAGCCTTAATGATAGTATGCACGCTCTCGTTTACGGAGCGCCATTCTCTATTCGATAGCCTCTGAGGCATCGAGTCCATGACGGCTTCAATCATGTCGTCCCATTCAGGACCACCACCATTATCGGTATTAGCCATTATCATTCTCCCATGGATTGATGACCGGCACGCCGCCCGCCTCAAACGGCGCAACGTCGCGTGTCGCCACGGCATAGTCGTGCGCTGCCGCGATGGCCGCGATATAGCCGTCCGGTGTCGGGAAGCCGTTCCCCATGCGGCGCGCGGAAGCGGCCAGCTCGGCGTAATGTCGCGCGGCTTCGCTATCAAATGCCAGGATGCGGCCTGCGAATAGATCCTCTATGCAAGCAAAGGCCCGCAAAAGAGCGTCCCGCCTTTTGCCTTCCGGCAAACAGGCAATCCCGAATCTGATTTCTGCGATTGTGATGGCCGAAAGATAAAGTGTCTCTGCGCGCTGCGCGTCCAACCACGCAACGACAGCAGGCGAAGGCGATTGCTTCGTCATTTCCGATATGACGTTGGTATCCAGCACAATCATTCTTCAAAGCCTATCGGCTTGGCCGGCGCGCGATCGCGCGCGCCATCAATGATTTGAGCCTCATCCTCGGTAAGCCTGACACAACCCCAAACGTCGGTCATCGCTGTCCCGAGACGCTGGCGCTGGGAAGGAAAGACGGCGGAAGCGATCAGCTCTCGCACCTCGGCCTCCGCACTCCGGCCATGCTTCGCCGCCAGGGCTTTCAACCCTCTGTGAATGTCGTCCGGAATATTGCGGATCGTTAAAGCTGGCATGTCGCTCGCCTCCGTGATAGCATAATCAAGAAATGCTATCATTCAGGGCGAGGATGTCAACTTAATACGGAATTTTTTTCATTAAGTTGACAGACCAGAAATCGGCCGATTTTGGCAACGCATTTCTGCGGGCTTCCGGCGATGTGGTTGTCAGTCAACTAAACCACCGATTTAAAACCGCCGGATGAGCACCGTGCTCCGAGGAGGGAGGTTGACATTTTACCCTGAATGCCATAGATGGAAACGGTCTATTTGAACCTACATGTGCTTTGAGAGCCTTGAGCCTGAAAGCGCCATGCGATCGCACGGCTGAGTCGAGATATTAGGGTTTGCCCTTGATCCACCCAGACCGCTTTCGGTGAGAGAGTATCTTTAGATGCATCTTGGGGAGATACATAGTACTCCCCGATGCCTGCCCTTAGAAGTAGTCGTTGGTGAACATGTTAATATGGGAATCCTTCCCATGGAGACGGGAGACACCATGACAATCGGGATAGTCACCTTTCATTGATGCGTTTTTGTCTCGGCTGACATTGTAGTGAGTTGTGCCGTCGAACTTACGACCGAAGCGCATTCTATTAGCAATAACACATAGGGTTTGGTGGGGCGGTATTGCCGTCTCAGCTTGAGCATGATGCTCAGGCCCAAGCTGAAAGTGTTTGCCATCGTCATCTACATAATAAACGTCAGGATAATCAGATGCCTTTTTCGGCTTCTGCCGTTGGCGCATGTCTCTTAGAAATGCGTCAATCTCACGGCCGAAGTTCCGGCTCGCCATGTCGCGACAAAGTGCGCGCATAGAGGCAATGTCGCCGGCATCAAAATTTCTGAGCGGTAGACGGAAGATTTGCTGATACTTTCCATCATCAAAACGCCTCGCGAAATACCGATAAGCACGAAGACATTTCGCGAGAGTTGCCGTGAGCTGATTTGCGACCTGCTTGCCATATCCGGGAGGCGTGAACCGATGGACGTTGAAGCAATCCCCTAGGGCATCAACAAGCCCAGGCATGCTTTCGTCGGTTAAAATAAGGACACCGGACGCATCATCCCAACCCAACCATTCGAGCAAATCCTGCTGCGCTTTACCGACCCTTGTATCGAAAACCTTCAGAACAGCTTCCTCACCGTCCAACAGCGCACAGCCATCGACACGCGAACCGCTCGGTAAAAGGGCGTTTCTTTTCTCTATAACAGTTTCGATCACCGCCGCATCGGCAGTTACGAACGCGATGATTAGCATGATTAGTTCTTGAGAAGCGCAATGAGAACCTTCGCCGGAACCGAAAACTCGGCTGCGGCGTCATCAGGCATAACAGAAAGCGACTCCACAAATTTAATCAACGCCTGCCCACGCTTCAGACTCGCGCGAGGGGTCGATGCTGGCCGGTCCACGGCAGCCTCCTCCGAGAAGTCATATTCCACTCCAACCGGCACTAAACCCACCTTGGCCTTGATCGTCGGATGCGAGACTAACTTTGTGTCTGGAATCGCTTCCTTGCCTGCCCATTGAACGAGGCGCAGAGCGCCCGTGTAGGTATGGTAATCCAGTCCAAGTCGCTTCAGATCGGTCGCAACCATGCTCAAATAATAGGGGATGCCGCGCGAATCCCACGTCTCTTTAGCACGATCACGCAAATAGGATTTAAAACTGTCAACGTCAGTGATCGAGTGAGCCATCTTAAGAAAATTATCCTCGAAACAACTAAGCTAAACACTAGGCCAGCGCGACCTGATGGGCAGAGACGTTGATGTTAAGCGGGAGATAGCCCGCAATCGGTAGGTCGGCTATAGCGATTTTCTATGAAGCATTTCCTTTGATGCTCAATCTACGCTCACGCGCAATCTTGGCTAGAAGCGTCCTACTGCAACCGGTAGCATCCATAACCTCTCGCCAGGTCCGCCCGTCACCAAGCATGGATGCGATCGCGACATTGCGTGCTTTGTTCGCAGGGCGGCCTTTGTACAAGCCCGCAGCTTTAGCACGCGCGGTCCCTTCCGACTGGCGGCGACGCCGATCATCATAATCCTTCCGGGCGACAGCAGCGAGAACATCAAGCATCATGTTGTTGACGGCAGAAAACATGCGCGCGGTGAACTCGTCACCAGGGGCCGCGAGGCTCCATGACGTGGGCAGATCCAACGCCACAATCCGAACCTGCTTAGCGTCGATCTCCGATCGCAGCTTCATCCAGTCCGGAGCAGTGAGGCGGGAAAGGCGATCGACCTGCTCTACCAAAAGAATGTCGCCAGGTTCGCAATCTGCCAAAAGACGAAACAGCTCTGGCCGATCAAGCTTCGCACCACTCTCGTTTTCCATGTAACGGGTGGCAATGCGCAAACCTCGCTCTGCCGCAAATGCATCAAGAGCGCCTCTCGCCCGAGAGGCGTCCTGTTGCGACGTTGAGGCACGAAGATACGCACGAACGAACATGATTGGTCTCTTTTAGGCAGTCCGTTTTACTACGGTCCTTTTTACGTTGTCAAACGACAATAATAAGACTGGACTGGGAGAGGTCCTAAAAAGGTATACCCAAAACGCACCAAAGGGAAAGCGGGAGGGCGGTGTCGCCAATCGCCTGATTGTCGGCACTATCGCTCATTTTTAAGAAAATTCTGCTACCCGTGGCACGCAGGGGGAGCAGGCGTGATGGTTTATGAAAACAACTTCAAGGTCGTGAATGACCGGATGATTGTTGATCCCACGCTTGCCGTTTTCGTCAGAATGGGACGCATGCATTTTGAGGAGGAGGGCTGGCAAGTCCTCCATATTTCGCATGATCCTGAGATGACGCCTAGCGTGCTAACGCGAATCGCTGAATGGGAATCGGCGGATGCCGACAATAAGTCGGAAATTCGTTTCCCAGAAGTTTCCAAGAAATCATTTTCTTTTTTCGAATTTACTTTGAGAAAAATTACTGAAGGAGAAGCTCTGGTTCTTGAGTTTATGGGGCGAGATGAAGAATATTATAAGGATAATCTTGGATCAATCCAACGCGGTAATCTATACGAATGCGCTGACCGTAAAGCCTTCTTGCTTTATGTGTTTAGGAATATTCTGCTCCTCCCCAAGCTGCAGGAGTGTGGATTTGGCAAATGCACAAAAGTCCAATTGCGGATGTCGGCTGTAAAATTTGCTTTGTTGGAAGGAAGGCCAACCGAGGAGCTTTCAGGAGATGTCATATTGGATGAGCGCGACCTGGCGGCTTGCCGTGACCGGAATGATTTCAGCGCAGATTCGATACAGTAGCCGGTCAGAGGCACTGACGACAATCACATGAATCTCAGGCAGTCGCCACGCGGTTCCGCCGAAAATCCGGCGCGCACGGAATAGCGCAGTCTCGTGACCCCATGGAATGTCCGAAAATCACTGTCGGATTGAGAAAGTGTCCGACAATGCCGGTGGCGGGGTTTTCCGTCAGGGGGCGTCGGCGCTGATCTGGCACCTGGCCGCGACCGCCAGCATGGACCGGCGCATTTCATGTGATTGTCGTCATCTCTAAGGGTCCCGTTTCTCCGTTGATCCCAAGCCATTTTGGTAAGGAACCGGCGGGAACACGTTTCGAGAAACATACCCTCCAAGACATCGGTGGGGGACGTGTCTCTCCGGAATATTCCGACGAACCTTCATTTACGAAAATGGTAGGGCAGCATCGTCAATCGTGATGGACCCGATTGACTATCATTATCTACATAGGTAGATAATTACAGATGGCACGTCGTCCTCATTCATCCCGGCAAACTCTTTCAGTCTTGGAAGCGCTGATCGCGCGACCGCAGATGTGGCGGCACGGCTATGACTTACTGCAGGAAACGCAGCTAAAATCCGGCACGCTCTACCCGCTGCTGATGCGTTTGGCGGATGACGGACTGCTCGAATCCGAGTGGCGTTCGCCTGTTCCTCCGGCTCGCGCTCCTCGTCATGCGTATCGCCTCACCCCCTCGGGTCGCGCCTTTGCCCAGTCGATGCTCGTCCGCGCGGATGCGGCCGGATCTAGTCTGATAGGAGCAACGGGATGAACGCTCATAGTCGCACTTTGGCGCTCGTGCTTATCGGCTGGTGCGCTGCGCTGCTTCCAGATAATCGCGCACCTTGGGCTGCCGCGATGAAAGCCGAAGTGGACGCGATAGGGGATGGGAATGCCGCGCTCTCGTTCGCCGCTGGATGCGTTTGGGGTTCAGTCAAGGAGAGGACTTTCACCATGGCCTTCGTCGCGCGGTCGGTGCGGTTCGCCACGATCTGTGGAATGCTCGCGCTTTCACTCCTGTCCGCCGTGCTAACGAGACGGATGATCGACGCTAATGCGCAAAGTGCGTTGGTTTTCGGCCTGACGTCCGCCCTTTTCGCAGCAGCGGCAGTGTGGAGCTACCTTCGGGGACCGATGGCTTTGGTGCAAACCGCAAGCTCGCTGATCCCCCTCTACATCATAGCTTACGCCTTCGTATCGTCCGAGAACGGCATGGCTGGCGAGTGGGTCAATGCAAGATTGTACCAAGCTCTCGCTATCGAAGGGATCATGATCTGGGCCGCCCTTCTGACCGGCGGCGTTTTCATGCTTCGCGTGGAAACGCTTTCAATTACCAAGCGGGGTAAGTTGTACCAATGAAACATAGCTGGCTGGTCGCAGCGGGGGTTTTGAGTGCCACAGCATCATTGTTGCACGTCGCAACGATCATTGGCGGTCCCGATTGGTATCGGTTCTTCGGCGCTGGAGAAGAAATGGCACGGGCAGCCGAGCGCGGCTCATCAATGCCCGGCTTGGTGACCGCTGGAATTGCTGCGATCCTAGCCGTATGGGCATTATACGCATTCTCTGCCGCAGGCTTTATTCGGCGTCTGCCGTTATTGCGGACGGCGTTGGTTCTCATTACCGGCGTGTATCTGCTTCGCGGATTGGCGCTCATCCCGTTGCTCGCGCTCAGGCCGCAACTGGTTGATACCTTCGCGGCCGTCAGTTCCCTCATCGTTCTCTGTTATGGGATGACATACGCTGTCGGGACGTTGCTCGCTTGGCCCAGCCTCCGCCCACCCGCATCTTTGTAGTCGGTGTGGCTGTTCACGATCGGCCAACTTGCTTTCCCAAAAATACCGTCCCTTTGGAATAGAAGCGACATTGACCGAGAAACAGGCCTTTGGCGTTATCAGCCGCGCAAGCCGCGACAAATAGCGCGAGCAGGTGGCTGCCATTTATCGTAGGCGTTTACACCCCATCCACCACGGGTTTTCGCGGTTGTCTGACAACAAAACGACCGTTTAGTTGACACGGTTGGGGCAAAGGTTGTCGATTAATATTCCACCTGGAAGTGGGGCCTCACATCCGGAATTGCTAGGGTTTCATGCGAAAGAGCAAGCTGCACTAGCTATCTCGAAAAGGGCTGTTATCACGTCTGATGGAGCCGTCTTTTGCCGGCAATTTTGTGACGAAATGGTGCAGGGGCGGGAATGAACCATCTAATGATTGGCCTTGGAGGAACCGGTGGGCGTGTGCTCCGGTCTTTCCGTAAAATGGTGTATTTGGCCCACCGCGATGAGGGCTTGCCCGATACGTCAATCGATTACCTTTTTGTAGATGCCGACCCAAAAAGCTTCCTAGCCGACGATCCGAGCTGGACAGTCCTTGGCCGGTCAATTGCTCTTCCGAAGCGGAGTCAGCTTGAAATACAAGGCGCCAACCTCAACACCATCATCGACAACCTAAATTCGTACCCCAACCTGAAACCTTGGCTGGGCGATCGATCACAGTGGCGGGAGGTGCTGGCTGGGCTCAACGTTGATGCAGCAGGAGGTCAAAAACGACGGTTGGGTCGTTTCCTCTTCGCAATGAACGTCGATAAGTTCAACGAACGCGTATCCTCACGCGTCCGTGATATCCAAGATGCCGGCAAGTCCACCGATATAACGTTCCATGTGTTCGCCGGCCTTGCGGGCGGAACAGGCTCAGGTTCGATAGTCGACGTTGTTGCGCAACTCCGGAAGCGTTTTCCGTCGAGCGACCAGCGAATATTCCTCTATTTGTATCTGCCAGATCAGAATCCTCCACAGAACTGGAACACTGGCAACTATCACTCGAACGCATACGCCGCTCTTTTAGAACTGAATGCTATGTCCGCTGGTGCGTGGGCTCCATTCGACGTTGAGAATGGCTCCGGGCCCGTTCAAGTACCAGGCGACTTATGGTTTAACGGTGCTTACGTATTTAGTGACGATAATAATCAGGGATTTAGAGCATCTATCGAGAAAGACCTTCCCGATATTGTCGCTGATTTTGCATATCACAAAACTATCGCGGCCCGAGGCTCTGGCTGGGATGATCTTCAGCGGTTTGAAAACTCTGAAAATGGAGACTCAACACCTGAAGCACTTTCAGGTTCTCCAAAGGGTCAGCGATCTGTAAGATTTCTATCATTTGGGATTCGCAGACTAGCGTTCCCAGAAGAAACCATTCGAGAGCAGCTGGTCTACGAGTTTGCTAATCAAGCCTATAGGCAGCTCCAATTCAATAACTGGCAGGATGGTGTTGGCTTCTTAGATCAGGCAAAACCTCAAGCTAATGCTGAGTTCGTTGCGGGAAGTAAGCAACGTGAAGATTGGAAAATTACTGATGATCATTTATCGCTATCTCGGCCAATAATTGAGATAAACTCCAATCGTTCACACAGCCCATATGAGCAGGAATGGGAGGAGTACCACGTTCATTATGTTTCGATTGCGAAACAGTCGCCTGAGAAGCCGGAGCGGTTACGCTTGCTCAATGGGCATTTCCAAGAAGCTTGGAACAGTGGGTTCAGAAACGTTGGAGCGGGGCAGTTCTTTCAAAGCGCTGATCGTGATGTAAAGGACCACGCGACCGAAATCAGAAACTCCGTTGAGTCCTCTCTCTTTGGTGAGTGGCGCACTGGAACCAGGTCCATCGGCGAATGCACTCGCGTCGTTGACGCACTAATGATCGAACTCCGGAGCCATCAAAGCTCAATCGACGATGCTATCAACTCATACGTTGATCGGTCAGAAGAAGCCTCTCGCCGCAAGGACGAGATTGAGCGGCGATGGAACCAGACTGGGATTTTTGGGCAGATTGTCGGCAAATATGACCGCCTGCTCGAAGAGGCCGGCCAAGCTCTGCGCGATGAGTACACAGCGCGGACGCTCGCTGAGGGTAGCCGATTTGCGAAGCGGCTCCTTGCCGAAACCATAGAAACAATTACCGATCTACGAAATTCGCTCGGGCAGGCACAGGCAAGCCTCGCCGCCGCCAGTGAAGCGGCAATGCGTGTCGTTTCGACGAGGGCTCACGAAAGCAATAAGGGCACGTCCCTAAAGCAAGACGGCTACATTGTTCGCATTCAAGATGACAAGGCGTTCGAAAATGCTCGACGCAAATTGCTATTCAATGAAGAAGAGCAGCGTGGCCAGGTTTCTGAAGTCCGAAATAAGATAATTGATCAGCTCGGGCATGACCAGAGCTTTACAAAATTCACAAGTCGCTTCCCTCAAGCCGACATGAAAAGCATCATTGTCGAGACTTGTGAGAAGAACGTTGAATCTGCTCATGCTAGACTCATCAGCGAGCAGAGGGAAAAGGTCATCGGCGTTTCCATTATTGATAAGCTGATGGAACAATGGGGCACAAACGACGATAGAATCACGCGCGAGGCCAACGATCTCGTTCGGTCTGCCGGACAGTTTGTCGAGTTCGATTCGGCTGAAGTGAACAAGCACTTTGATGGGAAGTCAGCGGCTGTACGTGGAATGCGGACCTTCGCTGTTTTGATGCCCCAGCCACCGGAACACGCTCCATATGTTGAGCAGCTAAAGGCTGGCTTTAGAAATGCGTGCACCGACGGTGTGAATTTTGCCAGTACCGGCGAGCGCCAGAGCGAGATTACGCTGGTTTCCCTGGTCAACCTCTTCCCATTGCGTTTCACAAAAATCGGGCGCTTGCTCCGTGATCGCTATCGATCGCGTCTCGAAACCGATATCTCTGGGCGCATTAGGCTTGAGATCCACACCCAAGACGACTGCGCAGGGCTGCCAGACCTATTCATAGCAGAAGCTGCCGACATCATGCGCGCTGCTAGGCCTTTGCTACTGCTTGGCGAGATCGTAGGAACTATAAAGGCAGAAGCCAACATCGCTTCTGGCCGACCTCAGTATATTTTCCTTAGAAGTGCCGATGGTGGAATTGCACCAGCACCAGAGGTACTTGGAAAAACCGCAGTTGATGCGCTTACCGACATATCAGAATCAAAACTAATTGAAATAAAGGATGAAGTTCTAAATTTGCTGTCTTCCTGTAAGACTGGCGACAGTGATTTTCAAAATTCAGCAGCGCAAACATTGAATGCACGATTAGAGGATATTCTGGTGGAATTGGGTTCTGATCCCACTAGTAAGCCATACGCGGAATGGAACAGAGCTGCCCGGCATGCCCTTAGTGTTTTGAAAGGTGAGGTTGAGTTGGATAATTTAAAGTGAATCGAGGCCATTGCACTAATTTACCTAGCCGCTGTAGCAAAGCGAAGTCTCAGGAATTAGTCCAAGTTACTGGACCTAGGACAGCTTGTCCAGAATGCGGCAAGCCTGTTAAGCCAGTTACAGCAACAGGCAGGAAGAGTTGGGTCGTCTACGTTATTTTGGCTCTCGTGATTGCTGCGGGCTTGGCGCTGGCCCTTCTGTTTCGCAATGAGAAGCCCAAAGAAGACAGCCCATCGACTAGCGAAACAAGCTCAAACGCGGAGATTGATTGCGCAAAGGTGCCTGCTCTTTCCTTGAATGGATCAGATGTACTCGCGAACATGCTCACGCCAGACTTAGTTGAGGGATGGATGCACTCACGGGCGGTTGAAAATATCCGCCGTTCCCAGGAACAAGGCGTAACAACCATCTCTGGAGAACGTGCCAGTAGCCGATGCCTCGTTCGTATCACTGGCCCAAATACCTCCGACGGTCTAGCAGCTTTAGGCCAAGGCACGACTGACATCGCGATGTCTCCACGCCAGCTTAACGAAGCTGAAGTGTCCGCGCTCGGTCAATTGGGCGATATGCGATCCCCGGCCGCTGAGCATGTAGTCGCAATCGATGCTCTGTCGGTCATCGTGAACCAAGCAAGCGCTATTCGGCAACTAAGCCGAGGCGAGCTAGCAGATATTCTGTTTCGGCGAATTACAAATTGGAGCTCTTTGCAAGGGAACCCCCGAGACATTCACCTCATAATTACAGAAGACAGCTCACGGGCATCCGATACTGCAACCGAATTACTCGGACCAATCGCTGGATCTGCCCAAAGGCCGTCGTCCGACGCTGGCGTTGTCGAGGCCGTGTCCCGTGACCCAGAGGCTATAGGCATAGTTAGTTTTCCTGCAGGAAAATCTGTTCGGACACTAGCGATTGGCGAACGGGGTGCCACCGCGTTCGCTCCGTCCGCTGATACGATCGCTACCCAAACCTATCCGCTTACGCGGCGGCTATATTATTACGCTTCGCCTAGGCCCTCGAATCCGAATACGAAAGATTTCCTCTCGTTCGTCCGCAGCAACGCAGGACAATCGGTCGTAACGAGAGCTGGTTATGGTGGTCAGAACGTTCAGGTAGTGGCTTCATCGTCTGTTCGAGAGGATGCTTCGGAAGGCTATAGGAGCCTTGTTGGCAAGGCGCGGCAGCTGAATGTCGCATTCCGGTTTCGCACTGGTCAGTCCGTTCTGGATAATAAGGCCCTGGACGACCTAAACCGGCTTGTGACATTTTTGCCGCCGCAAACGCTCCACGATAAGTCACCTTTAATCTTGATCGGATTCGCAGACACTCAAGGCGAGACTTCAAAGAATTTGGATTTGTCGAAGCAGCGTGCTGAGGCGGTCGCTACCGCACTTAGCAGTAAGCAAATTCGTCCGCAGCTCGTTCGGTGGTTCGGCGAAGAGCAACCGGTCGGAGATAATGCGACGGTATCTGGTCGTGAACGCAATCGTCGGGTTGAGGTGTGGACCACACGCTAGAGAGGTTTTAGACCAGTCTCAAACCATCTCCCTATCTAAGTCGACACTCACTTTGTAACGGATGGTGCAAGCAGGAAACGAAGATCAATTCTGCGGTTTTCCCGACGACCGGACAGGGTCGTATTGTCGCCTATCGGCCGCTGATCGGCATATGCGCTTACACCGACAAGGGTTGCCGTATTTTGGACATTCCGTACGCCCTTTAATACCGGCGCAGCCTCCAAAAGAGCCCGATATGTCGCGATAGCGCGAGCAGATGAGAGCTCCCAATTGCTAGCGAACCGTCTCGAGGCAATACGCACGTTGTCGGTATGTCCCTCTATATATACTGCTTCTAGAATTGGCGCTGTATCATCGGAACAGCCAGTGCGCCCAGTCTCGAAACCATAACACCGCAGTCGCTTATCTAGGGCCTTCCCCAACTCTCGAACGGCAGCCTCACCGGTTGAATCTAGCACGGCCTCGCCAGATGCGAATAAGGCATGCTCAGGCAAACGTAGCACTCCGTTGCGCTCGTCAACACGTACATCGATGCCTTTTGCAGCCATGTCGGACTGAATACTTTTTAGGAGACTGAGCCGGATGTCCGCCCGTTCGTCCAGTGCAATTTGAAGTTGCTGCGCGCGCTTCTCGGCTTTCTGATAGCTCATCGCAGAAGCGACTAGAAGGATGATAAAAATGAAAATGAGGCCGATAAGAAGGTCTGCCAACGAGACATAATAGCTGTCGTTCGTTTTCCGTACATGACTGCCGCGCGCCCCAGTTTTCATCAGGTCTTCTCATTCGCCACGAGCCCGGTGATGGCTTCATTAAAGGCCCGAACAGAAGCGTTCAAGGAATCCAAACTATCGGCCACCCGCTGATCAATCTGCTTGAGTTGCTCTCCGGGCAGCTTCGAAGAAGCCTCTATCTGCTGCCCTAGCTTTTGTACCGCACCAGAAATAGCCGCATCAAATTCCTGAAGCTCGCGATCCATTCCTGCAGCACGCTCACCCATCTTTATTAGGAGAAGCTGTCCCTCTTTGCTCGACTGCTGCGCAAGTTGCGCGACGTCGGCAAGGGCCTTAGCACCCGAATTTAGATCACTGCCAATCCCTTCGATGCGACCAGAAACAGCTGCGAGTTGTTGCGCTGCCTCACTCATACCAGCGGCATCAGCCGAAACTCCGCGCAATCGCTCGGTCACCTCATTTGCGCCTTCAAAGAGGCTGCTAATTTGAGCGGTCGTTCTTTCCGCCACCTTTTGCATCTGCTCAGCTACAGTTTGGGTGCGCGCGATTAGCCCATCCAACAACTCAGCGCCCGCTACAGCTTTATCTCCGGCCTGAGCATACGCTGCTGAAACATCGCTGCTAGCCGCGTCAAATCCCGAGCTCATCCGCTCTGCAGCGTTTTGAATGGTCGTCTCGAAAGCTTCACTTGCGAGCCTAATTTGCGTCGGAGCACTCACTATCTCATCGGCAACCGCTGAAAGCCCCTCTAGGAGCGCAGCACTTTCTTGCCGCAGCGCATTCGAAAGCGCACTCGCGTGCTCGTCCGCTTGCGACCTCAATCTTGCAGCGGCGTCATCACTGGCAGTAGTCATTCGGCTTGACCAAGTCACGAAGACTTTGTCCATCGCTTCAGCCGTACCACGGAGTTCCTCATTCATAAGGATCGATGCAGTTTTAATCGCATGCGGTGCCTCTCCGATCGCTTCTGCAGATGCCTTGAGCTGTTCCGCCATCCGGTCGGTATGCTCCCGCGCAGCACCAGCGAGAGTTTCAGAGAAACGTTGGGCCATATGTTCCAAAGCCGACCGGTTGATATCACTAAGCCGCTCGGTCATGTGCCTAATAGTTTGCAGCATAGGCTCATTAGCGGCTTTCATTGCGCTCGTGAGCTTATGCTCCAAGGCGTCCGCAATACCTGTGGCAAGAATCTTATTTGCTGCCTCAAGTTGCTCGCCTTGTCGGGCAAGCTCTTGATTGCTCTCTTCAGCCAGTTCTTCAGGAGTAACAGGCGGTATTAGTCTCTCTAACTGGTCGCAGAAAGCTCCAATCTCCTTCTCGGTCTGAAAAAGACGGCGGTTTTTAGCAAACACGAAAACAACTGACGCAACCAGTGCCACCACTGAGGTGATAAACTTAAAAGATGCGGCTTGAAGAAGGTTTGATAGCTCGCTGGTTGCCTGATCCGCGCTGGCAGAGATGACATTCTGAGCGATAAAGAGGCTGAAAATGAGCCCGAAAAACGTAAGGCACAGTCCGACGCCTACAAACTGATTTGGCAAAGCTTCATAGGCACGAACATCGATACCACCAGACCGATACAAATCCTCGTTGAAAAACTCATCCGCTGCACGCGGGCTTCGCAAAGGTTTTTCGCCGCGTGCCGACAATAGGGTTGCTTGGTATTCTTTCCAACGCTGCCCCAGCACCGGATTGGATTCGAGCGACTGAGCTAACGACCGTAGGCGATGGTAAAAATCGCCAGGACCAGCAATAGACGATAAGAGACCTACTCCGTCCCGAATATGTCCTTCAAATACTTGAAACTCTCTGCTGTATCTAAGGTGCTCACGAATCGCCCATGTTGTGATTCCAAGGGCCAAAAGTCCGGCCAGCCCATAGCCGTTGAAAAACCAAGCCTGAAATTGCATATTCACCCCTGCACGACCATAGTCGAGGCCGCCGACCCCACGATTGGGTAGACGGTGGGTTTCCTCCAGACAAGCGATCAGCTCTTGTTTGCAGCGCTCTGATACAGAGAAATAATTGTCTCGGTTATCCTCAACAACCGATTAGGCGCCGGTCTGGATCGTATCTTTCCCAGCGCAATGCAGTACCAGTTTTTATCATTTCGCAGCTTACGTCCTCACTGTTTGGTAGGCGGCACCAAGCTACCGTGCGATTATAGCTGGTCCCTACCTGCTGGCAGCTCAAAAGCTTTCCTAAAACCAAGCGCTGGAGAGCCATTTGGGCTGAAGCCCCTGAAGCCGATGGGCATGGCTGATTTTTCCGGCAACTCTCATCAATCTCTCGGGCGGCGATCCCGGCAAGACGGACGCGTTCGCCTTCGGAACACCAGACTGGGCCGTCCCCATCATGCACTTTGACAACGGAACACGTAAAGTGGCCGCCTTCGGAACCCTGAGCTATCGATCTAACGGGAAGCTGTTCTGACGCCCGAAGCGCATCCTTATAATCGGCCGATGGCGCGTCCCGCTGAGAAGGCTGTATAACGCGCTCCGAATGGTCACGGGTTGGCACCGCCACAGATTTGATGATCATCCAAACTATTACCAAAGCCAACATCACGATGATAATCGCCCCCCCAATCAGGAGCATCGAACGGAAGCCTTTGGCCTTCGGTTGTTGCCTCGGTGGAGGCGGTTTGACGCGCAAATTCATTCATCCTTGTGACTGGATCTAAGATGCGGCCCGTAAACTTTATCGCTCGTGATCGTCATCGCGACGGGGCGGGTAAGGGAACCTATCCGTGCCCTGCGTCAGGTCCGCATTGCGTTGCGGATCTCGGGCAGGGATGACGCCATGCTTTTGCAAGATAGGGATCAGCCTCTCAATCTCACGCTGCTTATATTGGGCCTCTTGCAGCGACAGGGGCCGGCTGCGCTCGCGCTCCACCAGCTCGCGGGCGCGAGGCTCGCTCGCGCGCGCTGGCGCGGTAAGATCGAAGTTATGGATTACTTCGCCTCCGCGCCGGTAGATCGTGAGCTTGTCAGCAAGGCGGCCGTCCTGAATCCGGTCTAGAGTGTCGAGCATCCCACGCAAGGCATTTTGGTGGGCGTCGGTCGTAGTCATTCGCCCGATGCCCCGGCCCTCCTTCTGCGCCGCATATCGCTGCAACACGCCAAGGCTCGACATTTCGGGACTAACGGCCAAGGCGCGTGCATCGGTGCGAAACCCGGCATCCCTGAATTGCTGCAAAGTCGCCGCAACAGTCTCGGGGTTGCGCATCGTGCCTTCCACCAGAACATTGACGCGCCGCTGCGCGGCCTCGGCAATGGCCTTCTCGACCAATCGGCCAGAATCGCGGTCGGTATAGAAGGCCGCAGTTTTGTCGTCGGCGCGCTGCAAGTTCTTATAATGAGGCAAATAGGCGCGAAGATCGTCACCGATGATCTTTACCATTCCGCCGCTGCCCGCAAACTCGCGGGTAGCATGGTTCTGCATGGGAGTTTTGCCGGAGCCGGGTTGCCCGCCTAGAACAATCGCGGTCGGCTGCTCGACGCTCTCCGCGCCTCTGAAAAGCCGAGGAGATACGCGGGTCTCATAGATTTCCTGTAGGGCGTCAGATGACAGGCTATGTCGTTCGGGGTCGCGGTCCATGCTGCTTCTTAGGCAGCGATGGGGACGGCCTCGGCGGCATCACGCGCGCGAACGATGGCACTATATTCGGAAAGGACTTGCCAGACATTTTCAGTGTCGGTCACGTTGAGCGAGTGCATGATTGCGGTCGCCTGATCCGTTCGCATTTCAAGCCATTCGATGCGCGCCGTGTTGGGTGCAGGCCGCTCCTGCTCAAGCGCGATCTGCTCGCTATACCCGGCGATCACGTCATTGATGGCCTCAAGCGCGGCCTCGTAGGAAATCGCCTGATCTTGGGTCCACAGGGGGCCAGTTTCGCCGCTCATCGTCATGCCCTTCCTATATCATCAAGTCTTGAACGAATAAAGAACGGCGTCGATCCAGCGAAGGGGGCCGGTGGAGCGGGATGCTCCACCGGCCAGCATGACGAACAACCTTGGAGATTTCGCCTTCGTCCTCGGTTGCTCGGAAACTCATATACTTGCGGTGACGCGCGATAACCAAGCCAACTGCTCCCCTTTCCCTAAGCCTTCCATCGGCGCAGTCGCGCGCGCTGCGATGCTCGGCCACAACGGATCGCAATAGCTACGGCCAGCAAGAACGATCAGGGGGGCGGCCACGTCCACAACCCGGGCCAGTTCGTCCAGCACGCGAGCGCCCCAAGGGTCGCATCATAGGGTTCGATAACCGTGCCGGGGGCGATCAGGCCATGCTTTGCCGAAAGGATCAGCCAGGGCGATCCGGTGCGCTCGACATAGGCGCGGGCCTTGCGGAACCGCGGGGAGATATAAAGCTCGCGCGCCTCGGCGGCGTGATCCAGCTTTGCGGCAACGCAAGCGACGAGATAGACGGGGAGGGGGGCCGGTGCTTCCTCGAGAACGGTTTTCCGGTCCACGTCGCCAAGCCAAGGGGTGATGGCCCATTTCGTGATAGCGCGAAGCGCCTTCGCCCCTACGGGTTTCCGCTCGGTCACGTGGCTGATCGTAGGCCCTCCGAACAAGTCAGGCTGTTCGCCAATGACGTGGACAGGCGGGATATAACGGGGTTCGCGGATGCAATGGCAGGCCATGGTGGTCCCTCTTTCTGCGTAGGAATGGGCGGGGGACCGAAGCCCCCCGCTCTGGATCAAGCGGCCTCGTCGATCTGGTCGTGATCGTCGTCCTGATCCTCGTCCCCCAGCTCGTCGGCTTCATCGGCCTCCGGTTCCTCCTTGGCGGGGAGAGGTTCAACGGTGGCGCTCTCCATGAAGTCGGGGAGCCAGTTCACCGCCTCGGCAACATCGTCGGGATGAAGGCCAAGCAACTTGGCGTCCTCTTCGTCGCAATTCGCGATGCGGGCACAGAAGGCGGCGGTTTCGTTGCCCTTCATGCCCTTGGCGCGATCTGCCAGACCCCACGTTTCGAGAAGAGCAAGACGGGCCTTGTTGGAGAAGGTGTTGAAAAACGCCTCGTCCAACTCGACGGTATCGCGCCAGCGTCCGAAACCGGCCTCGGCCTCGATGCAGTTGGCAAGCTCACGGACCATACGCGGGGTGCGACCATCAGAATAAACCGAAGTGGTCGCCATGAGCATATGACCGGCGATCATCGCCGCCACCTTGTTCTTCTCCGGATCGGGCAGATTGCGAAACAGCGCAAAACCCTCAATCGAATCGCGGGCCGTCATCCATTCGCCCGACGCCAAGCCCTCCTTGGTGGTGCGCCACGCGACACGCTCGGGGCGGCTCCCGACTAGATCGTGAATCTTGGTGGTGCCGTCCTCATCGTGCGGAAGATCGTTGATGCCCTGATGCTCGCCATGAAAATAGACGGTGTTCCCATAGCCCTGCGCCGGGGTTAGGATCGTGCGGGCCTGCGTGAACAGCATGAAGTCGAGCGCAAGTGACGAACCGGCGGATGCGGACTGCATGAGCTCGGCCCGGATCATGTCGCGCCGGATCAACATCATAACCTGCATGTTGTCCTTCGATAGCCCGAAACGCGCGCGCTCGGCCTCTGCCGGTGTCGGCGCTGACTTGGTTTCGCGCTGCTCGGCCGCGCCCTTGGGCAGTTCCGCACCCTTCGCCGCACGATCTGCAAACCACAGCTCTACGTCAAAACTGCCATCGTTCTCGATGGACGCGACGGCAACGACCGCGCCCTTCTTAGGCAGGATGATAGTGCGCTGCGCGTCCAGCTCGGCAATTTCGCGCGCCAGCTTCTCATAAGCCTCTTCCTGATCGGCCAGCGGCTCGTCATCCTCCCCGATCATCGCAGCGAGGCGCGTTTCCATCGACGCATAGATTTTCGCGAGGTCTTTGGGGAGGTCGCCCCGTTTCGGATTGCGAATGCGAAGCTCATGGTCGGTTGAAAGATAGCCGTATTGCTTGATCTGCGGAGGTGTCGCCGCCCACGAAAACTGTAGGTCGGCAAGCCCCCACTTCTCGCCAAGCACACGGCCATTGCGGGAGATATTATGCTCAAACCGATCCTTATCCTTGGTCATGCGCTGCTCGACTAGCTGGTGCAGCACATCGGGACTTTGGACGATGCCAGCGCCATCCTGCGCGAACAGGTCAGCCTCAAATTCCCCGCCTGCTTCGCGGTAAACCTCGACGCCGACATAGCACATTAGCTTGGTCAGTTCGTGATTGCCGGAGTTCATTGCCTTGCGGATGGCACTCGCATTCTTCTCGTGCGGGCGGGTCGCCTCCTTCTCTAACTGGCGATAGACGGCGATCTGTAGCGAACGATCCTCGGTGGCCGCATAGGCTTGTGCCTGGGCATCATCAATTTCGCCCGAACTGTAGAGGTCCATGATTTCCGGGTGCAGATTCGCAATCCGCATGATCCGCGCCGTTCGGGCCACATCATAGCCGAACATCGCGCCTAGCTCTTCTAGGGTCGCCTCGGGGCGCTCGGCCCGTATGGCAGCGAACCCCATATACACATCGGGCAAGGCCATTGCCTCGCGCGCGCGGTTCTCGGCCATGCTGATCTCTGTGACCTTGCTCAAGTCATCCACCTTCATGCACGGGAAAGTCAGTGCCTTTCGGGTCGCGTCGGCCTCGGCCAACGCGGTGAGAAGGCGACGGCGGCGATCACCGGCGATTACCTCATATCCACCCGCCTCTCGCTGGATCACGACCATAGGTTGAATAAGACCAACGGACAGCAGGGAAGCGGAGATTTCGGCATCGCTCGCGGCGCTGGACGGTTTCTTGCGAACATTCTGCTCGCTGCGGTGAAGCTGATCGACGGTCAGATGCAGGATGGTGGGCTTGGAAGTCTTAGCCATTGTGCTGTTTCCCTTCTTAAAATGGAGCCGAAGGCGATGGCCCCATCGACTTCTGCCAAGTGGCGAACTGGGTCGGGGAATGGCGCAAAGATGGGCTGATCGCGGGGGAGGGGGATCACCCGCCCTGCACGGAGCGCAGCGAAGGAAGGGCGGGGAAACCCCCGCGATCACCAAGCGGAGCCGCATAGCGGCGGAGACGGCCTGGCCCTTGCGCCAGGGGGCCGGAACAGGCCCCGGATGCTGAAGAATGACGCGGCGGCTATGCCGCCTCCATACCGTCTCTCAATACACAAGCACTCAGAAGACTGCGGTCAGGTGAAACGAGGTGGCTACTCGGGGTCGGTACATAGAGCCGACCCAGCTATGCGATAAGCTTCACCATCTGGGCTTCGGAAACACCTGTTTTCCGTACGTTTGTGGAATGACGGCCTTCAATTGGAAGGATAGGATATTGGGTCCAGCTTGACCCATGCTCGGAGGTGAAGTAGCAAAAGCTGTCCCATCAAATGGGCATATACCGAGGGTATCACCCGCCAAACCTTGGCCTACCGTTGCTGGTCGCCATAACTAGGCAGTCTTCGGCTCCAAACAGATTGTCGCTTTGCGGCAGGGAGCCGTCTTGTCTGTCGATCCTTGTCGCATCCTACCGTTTTTAACCAGGATGCCACTATGCACTTCATTTCTGATGCAAATACCGAACGTCTCGAAGCTATCGAAGACGAGCTCGTTGAACTCAACGATCGTCGTGACGCTCAACACGAGAAACGCACTGAGCGCCTCTTTGATCTCTATGGCGGCGATCCATCGAAGTTATTCGAAGATCGTCCGCCCCAAGCACTGCAACTAGCGAGTGGGGATGCAGAGGACGAAACTGCCCTCCAGCTTGCGGACGATGTTGAGGTCGAAATTTCCGAGATCCAAGAGAAATTGGATCTAATCGGACCTCCGGAACACGGACTTTTTAAGAAGGCCTGGGCGGCTACTAAGGCTTATCGGCAACACCTGAACACAAGGGACGCCGATAATTCGCACGAAGACGAGTCGGAAGACTGATTCCGTGGGGATTGGCGGGTATTCGGCCCGCCAATCCTTTCCTAAACGATGTTCAAAATAAGCCTTGTCGCCCGCGCCGATACGCAGACGGCAAAGTCCTAGACCACGCTCGGAGAATACCCTCATTGGGGATCGGCACCATCTGTCCGGTGTCGAACGAGTCCGGCTTAAAGTGCGGATAAGATGCGCTTGCGCTCGGCGCTACTCAGTCGTTTCGCCACTGCGATAATGAGGTCTCCCAGTTCGCGTTCGGCGTCACCATCCTGGGCGGCGGGCTGGCTCTCAAGATAGCTCTTGGCGACGTTGATCCGCATTTTTGCGCTCGGCACTTTGCCAAACTCGGCCAAGAATGCACTGAGCGCACCTTTCATCTCACTGTAAAGGTCGTCGGATTCATCGATGGCCGTGAACCATTCGGCCAGCTTACGCTCGGTCTGGCGGCCATCACGAGCATCATCGTTCAGGTATTCGGTCGCCGTCATTCCGACATAGCCAATAAATTTCGACGGGCCGAAACACCACTCACCCTCGGCGTCGCGGTAGCCATACCACGCGCGAGCGTAGGAAGCGCGATCGACGAGTAAGCTGCTGCCTTCCAGTTGATTGCGGAAACGACGGATATTCTCTTCTGCCTGGGTCTGTGTGGAAACGATCTTCGAAGGCATATTTCCATCCTATATACGAGTTATTCCGGTACTACGAGTTAATCCGGTATAACGTGTAATTAGGTGGCTCATATCTTTCATGCAAGTCATTCCTGCATGAAACGCGAAAAATATTCTTGCCGCTGAGTCAGCCCCGACTTTCGTCTCTTTTTGATGCGGCGCAGCGATTAATGGAGTGGCGGGAAGTTGATTTCTAAGCGCCAGGCAAACCCGATCAACGCGCTACAGGAATTTCGCTCAATCGCGTCGTCCATGAGGGGCTTTTCTGGCTACGCTTGGTGTCGAAAGCCTTGGCGCCATGGCCTTGGGCCGCAAGCGTGATGGTGTTGCGACCGAACCGGCTATTCAGGCCGTCCATAGCGGCCAGCAATGCCTGGGCGCGAGGGTCAGACGTGGCGAATAGGTCGGCTTGGCCTCGGCCCTGCGGGGTCAAATCCTCCAACAGTACGCCGCATTTCGTATAGACGCCCCCCGGTTGAAACATGGCCTCCGTCATCTGACCGACGACCCGCAAGATCACACGGGGGTCGTTGGTCGGCGGCGAGAACCGCGCCGATCGCGAAGCAGAAGGCGGGTTGGGCCGATAGCGCGAGCCATGAGCGAATGCGATCAGTCGGCTAGCAACGAGGCCTTGGGTACGGATCTTCTCGGCCGCGCGAGCTGCGCGCCGCGCCATCGCCTCGCGCAGCTCGTCCAGAGTTTTGACCGGCTCTCCGAATTGACGAGTGACGGCGGTTGCCTTCAGCGCATCAGGCTCAACTTTGAAATCTGCGCATTCGACGCCGCCCAGCTCGCGCACGAGACGTTCCAGCACAACCGTTCCCACGTCGCGCGCAACTGCTGGGGGCATCGCGGCCAGGTCGGCGGTGGTTCGGATTCCAAGCGGGCGAAGGCGCGCCTCAAGCGCACTTCCGATCCCCCACACCTCGCCAACGGGCCATTGCTCGAACAGTCGCCGGCGTAACTCGGTATCATGAAGATCCACCACGCCACCCCATACCTTTTCGGTCGCCTTGGCGAGCGCATTGGCGACTTTCGAGAGCGTGCGGGTCGGACCAAGGCCGATCCGGGTAGGGAGGCCGACTTGCCGCAATATGTCTTCGCGCAAGCTGTGAGCGGCTCCCACGTCTCCAAGGCCGTTCGGCAAGGCCGGGGCGCGATAGAAGCTCTCGTCTATCGAGTAAATCTCGACCGTGTTGGTATGCTCGGCAATGACGGCATTGAAACGTCGATTGAGGTCGGCATAGAGTTCATAATTACTGGATCGGAGTTGGATGCCATGTCGCTCGATCCGGTCCCGGATTTTGAAAACGGGCTCGCCCATGCGGACATGCAGGGCCTTCGCTTCCTCGCTGCGCGCGACGGCGCAACCGTCATTGTTCGACAGGACAATGACGGGAACGCCGCGCAAGGATGGGTCAAACAGCCTCTCGGCCGAAACATAGAAGTTGGCGACATCGACTATCCCGTGGGTCATCATAGGGCCTAGCGCCGAAAATCGCGAACGCTGGTTCGCACAACGCCCCATATTTCGATCTCTTCAGCAGGAGTGGGTTCGTAGTGTTGGCGGCTGTTGCGAGCCTCAAGGAATATCCCACCCTGGCGGCGAGCAAGCTGGCGGCAGACAAAGCCGCCATCCACGATGGCAATGACGATATGCCCCTCAACGGCCCGCGTATCGCGGTCCACCACGACAACATCGTCATCGAAGATTCCGGCATCGATCATGCTCGTGCCGCTTATGCGAAAGACAAAGCTCGCCGCTCGGTCGAGCCGTAAAAGCTCGATCAGGCATATGGCGTCTTCCTGCCAATCTTGGCTGGGGGACGGAAAACCGGCTCCAGCTGCTCCGATGATAAAGGGAATTAGGCCCTCTGGCACCTCGGCGAGCGGGACCGGCTGCATCGGTGGCAGCAACATGATGATTCCCTTCGTCGCCCACTGTAACGCACAAGAGAACGAAATGGGAACATCTGTTCGCCGCATGGTAAGTTTAAGGTTGTGGAAGCCTTTGAGGCCATTTCGCTGTGGAATTTATGGGCCAATATCAATTCGTATCAAAACGTATCCAAACCGTTTGCCATTTCACTTTTGAATTTGGTAAGAACGCGTCAGCCGATTCGGAGCTTACCCGAATTAGAATAAGGAAGGTCAGGTTTCATGGCAAACCGTTTGAAGGAAATGGGCGAAGGCGCTGGCCGTCGTATGATGGTGAACGCCGCGATCAAGGCGGTCGAACAGCAAGGGTATGCTCTGAAGCGTCAGCCAGGACGGGGGCTGACCGCCGTCTATGATGCAGTGAAGGGATCAACTAAGTCTGTCCTGAGCATCCGCACGACAAGGGATCGCTGGTTCGCATTCCCAAGCCTCCAAAACGGGAAGTCATGGAAGACCCTTGATAACTGCAATCTCGTGACCGTGGCGGCGGTCGATAGCATCGACAATCCGCAGGCCGTGAATGTCTATTTATTTCCCGCTGAGGAAGTGCGTAAGCGGTTCGATGCCTCTTACGCTGCGCGTATCAATGCCGGTCACAACGTCAAAAACGATTGGGGCATGTGGGTCATGCTGGATAAGGGAGACGACAGCGTGACAAGCCAGGTTGGTCACAGTCTTGCGGTCGATTATCCGGCGATAGCTACATTCACCTTGGATGAGCTTGAAGCTGGCATCGAAGCGGCACCGGAGGCAGAAACCATCGTTGAAAGCTCTGCGGATGACGAAGAGACCGAGCCTGCGATTGCTTTGAACACCGTGGCCGAAGTGCTGGCGTTTGCTCAGGAACGCATAGCAGTCCTGACTGGGATGCCAGTAGAGGGGATCAAACTCGATCTCAAGATGGGTGTATAAATTAGCGCACCCCGGCCTCGTACCGGGGTGTCTTAGCTACAGATGCGCCGTTGTTCATTGTAGCGCGGCCAGATAACGGCGGTGCCGCTTTGCACCATCGCGCAATTAATCTCGACGTTCGCCTTATTGCGGCAAATAGCCGTGACGCGGTTATAGGACGTGCCTATCTGCTCGCACCGAAGAGTCTGACCGGAGGCGAGGTCGGTAAGTTTGGCCGTAGCCGAAGCCGCCGAAGCGCTGGGACAAGGATGGCCAACCTTGCAGGTTTCATCGCTTTCACGCGCCGCGACGGCATGAAGCCGGATGCGTGTACCATCAGCACATCGAAGTGTGTCGCCATCCGTGATTTTACTGACCTGACACTCAAATCCCGCCTGAATATCCAATGGCAACTGGCTCACAGCGTCATCCTTTGGCCAAAAGAACACCGCAAGGAAAGCTACCAAAGCCGCAACGCCAATCGCGATGTGTGTCCAAGACAACGCCCCATTTTTCCGTGGTCGCAAGGGGATTATGTTCGATGGCGGTCGTTTTGCGCGTCTCATAGTCAGCTTTCCTAGCACCAAGACTTATCCATTGCCTTAATAGCGCGGGCCGTAAGGCCCGCGCCTCGAATTTTCTCATTCTCTACCTGTGGCGGCTCGGGGG
>TARA_R110000787_G_scaffold3868_15_pt1 | contig 25276 bp, 24 predicted proteins | sample TARA_R110000787 | Tara Oceans TARA_R110000787 (sample SAMEA4397920) | marine metagenome | biome: Polar Biome; feature: [DCM] deep chlorophyll maximum layer (ENVO:01000326); material: water (ENVO:00002006), including particulate matter (ENVO:01000060) such as... | depth 35 m | reverse complement strand
TATTCCCGCTATGGCAGCCCGACCTGCGAAATGCTGCAACAGCGCCTCGCGCTGATTGAAGGTGCACAGACCTGCCGCGTCACGGGCAGCGGCATGGGCGCCATTTCCTCGGCGATTCTCGCGCCGCTGAAAGCAGGCGACCGCGTCGTGGCTGCCACAGCCCTGTTCGGTTCGTGCCGCTGGATCATCGCCAACCAGATGCCGAAATACGGGATCGAGACCGTCTTCGTGGACGGCGCGGACCTGGACGCCTGGGAACGTGAAATCGCCAGGGGCTGCCAGCTTGTCCTGATTGAAAGCCCGGCCAACCCATTGCTCGACGGGGTCGACATCGCGGCCGTCGCAAAACTTTGCAAGGCGGCCGGCGCGCTGCTCGTGGTGGACAATGTGTTCGCCACGCCAATCCTGCAGCGCCCGCTCGACCTTGGCGCGGACGTTGTCGTCTATTCGGCCACCAAGCACATGGACGGACAGGGCCGCGTCATGCTTGGCGCGATCCTGTGTGATTCGGCCTATATGGAAGACGTGTACGATCCGTACCTGCGCCATATCGGCCCCGCCGCAGCCCCCTTCAACGCCTGGGTCGTGCTCAAGGGGCTCGAAACCCTCAAACTGCGCGTCGATGCCCAGAGCGCCACGGCCGCGCGCCTTGCCGATGCCATTGCTGCGCATCCGAATGCCGCCGCCGTGCGCTATCCCTACCGCAGGGACCACCCGCATTACGCGGTCCACAAACGCCAGATGTCCGGCGGCGGCACCATGATCGCGCTGTCGGTCAAGGGCGGGCAGGATGCGGCCTTCAAGTTCCTGAATTCGCTGGAACTTGTCGACATCTGCAACAATCTCGGCGACACCAAATCCCTCGCCTGCCACCCGTCCACCACCACACACCGCGCGCTGACGGACGAAGAACAGGCCGCCATGGGTCTCGACCGAAGCTGGATACGTTTTTCGGTGGGTCTGGAGGACGCAGACGATCTTGAATCCGACGTTCTTCGCGCCCTTAACAGTGTGTGAACGATTTCAGATCAATTTCACACAATGGCTCGTCGACACGCTCCCCCGCTCTATGAAGAAATCACCCAAGGCGTGCGCATCCGCGTGCGCCCGAAATTCATGCATGACGAATCAGAGCCATCGCGCGGCCGCTTCATGTGGTCCTACACGGTGGACGTCGAGAATGAGAGCGAGCAGACCTGGACCATCATGCGCCGTCACTGGCGGATCGTGGATGCCCAGGGCCGCATGCAGGCCGTCGATGGCGAAGGCGTCATCGGCCAGACACCCACCCTGATGCCCGGCGAGCGTTTCAGCTATACGTCAGGCGCCCCGCTGGCTGCCCCGTCAGGCATGATGAGCGGCACTTACGAGCTGAGAGACGAAAGCGGTTTCGAGATCGTTGCGACCATCCCGGTCTTCTCGCTCGACAGCCCCTACGACACGTCGCTGCCCAGCTAGGGCTGTGCAGGCACGGTCTCGGCGGGCAGGGCTTCACCCATGTCTATGACACGGAAATGCCGGGCCATCATCTCAGGCGAGAAGATTGACGCCAGCTCATCGGGTTTGAGCAGGCCTTTCCATTCGGCGAGCTGTTCAGGGCCCGCCTCGGCAAACAGCACATTTGCCCCGGCCTGGTCACCGACATAGGCACCATAGGTCTGCAAGGCGCGGGCGATGATCTTGCCCGTCGGTGACAGGCCGGACGATTCGATGTTGAAGTCAGGGTCAAGCTGGAGGCGAGCCCCCAGCGGAAGGCCGGTTTCGCTGGGCGCAAAGCCGCTATACTGCAGCCGCGCCGTACTCGCCGGACGCACAAACACGTCAGACCGTATGCCCGGACTGGCCAGCATCAGGGCATGCGGAATACGCCCTGTCCTGATCTCATCCAGCCGGATCAGCCCTGCCGAAAGCGGAAAGCCGGACGGCAGCGCGCTCGCCGCCTCGTTCGCCTGCTCCACCTCGTTCCAGGGCTCGGATACACCAGAACCGCGCAGGCTGGTGACGACGCCAAACCCGGTCATCCAGATCCCGTCATCATTCTTGTTCGCCTGGTTCAGATCCCATTCAAGCCCACGGGTCTTGTCGACAATGGCGATATATCCCGCGCTGGGGTTCAGGCGGGCCATGTCATCCGGTATCGGAATGGCGCGGGGCCATTCAAACCCTCGCCCGTACACGCCGGTATAATAGTCATAGACCGTCCGGGTCGGCGTCTCGGCCATGTCGATATAATAGACGGGCACCGACCATTGATCGATATTGATGAAAAGGGCGCCTTCACTGGCGAAGTCCGCGATCAGCGCGTCAGATTCCGCATCAACCACGGCATTGGCCGGGATCGGCGTGTTCCACGGGCTGTCGGCAGCGAACGGGCGCCAGGCCTGCAGCTGCACATCCTCGCCGGACGGAACAGGTTGAGGGGGTGATTTGGAACAGGCGACTGCCGCAAGGGCCAGCCCGCCAATTGCCAGACTCCGGATCAGGGACGACATATCCGCACTTCCTTTCGCGCCAGGTTCGAGCAAATTTCCGGCTTACAGCAACCGAACACCGCCCCCTCCGGGGCGTTGCGTCAGCATTTACCAGCATTCCTGAGGCTTGTAACCCGGCCTATTTGTTCGGGTTGATCAGGTATTTCTCGCCTGTTGCGCGCCGGTTGTAGGCCTCGATGACAGGAAGTTGCAACGCCTCGGCCAGCGAGATTTCGGACGTGTAGTGGCTCGCAAACGTGGTTTTCAGTTCCGCCCCAACGCGTGCGCGCAGCTTCGCCCGGCCTTCCGCGCCGATCTTTTGCAGGAAGGGTGTCAGCAGGAAACCGCCCACACCCCAGGCCATGCCGACGCCCGGAGGCAGCGTGGTCGGGCTCATGTCCAGCCGGCCATAGATATAGACCTGCTTGTGGGCGGCCGAACCATAGCGGCTGTATTCCTTGGCATTCTGGTTGGCGGCCGCCTCCATCGCCACCAGGATCTGACCAGCCAGCGGCCCGCCGCCAATGGCGTCAAAGCCGAGCGTGGCGCCCGTTGCGGCCAGCGCCTGGATCAGGTCATTCATGAAACCGAGCGACGTTGAATTCACGATATGCTTCGCGCCAATTTCCCGCAGGATCTTCTCCTGGGCGTTCGAGCGCACGATGTTCACCAACTCGATACCGTCAGCAATGCAGATCTTGTTGAGCATCTGGCCGAGGTTCGAGGCCGCCGCCGTGTGCAGCAGGGCCGTGTGGCCTTCCATGCGCATGACATCGGTCATGGCCAGCGATGTCAGCGGGTTGACGAAGCAGGATGCGCCTTCGCGCGCTGTCGCGCCTTCCGGCAGCTCCATGCACTGGGCCACGTTCAGCGTGCGGTATTGTGAATACATCTCGCCGCCGAGACCAGCGACCGTCTTGCCGAGCAGGGCCTGCGCCGCAGGGGAGGAACCGGCCGCTACAACCGTACCTGCGCCTTCATTGCCCACCGGCATCGACTGGTCGACACGCGGCGCCATGGCGCGCATCCCGGCCGACGGGACCCTGGCGGTCACGACAGGACGGTCGGCCGTGCCGGAGGCTTCGGCGCTGCTCATGTCCGCAGCCCCAAGCAGGAGGCCAAGATCGGACGGGTTGATCGGCGTGGCTTCGACGCGAACGATGACGTCGTCGGGGCCGGGCGGCGCAATGTCCACCTCGACCAGGGACAGTTCCAGCTCGCCGCTGGACTTTACGTGTGATCTCAGTTGAAGGCCCTTGGCCGGAACGCTGGACGCCATCTTGTTTCTCCCTTGTGCATTGTCAGGTGTGGATTTTCCACATGACTACACGTTGCGGAAGGCCGCGTCCAAGTCTTGTAATTTATCGCATCGCACCCCAAGCGCGCCGGATGACGCAGGGTCATCCGGCTGGCGCCTAGTGTTTCGGCTTGTAGCGCTTGGACGGGCGCTGCTGCGCGGCCTTGTCGGCATAGGGGTTCTTGCCCTGACGCACGAACAGCCGGATCGGCACGCCGTTCATATCGAATGCCTCTCGCACCCCGTTCACGAGATAGCGCTTGTACTGGTCCGGCATCTGATCACCGCGCGAGGCGATCAGCACAAATGTGGGCGGCCGTGCCTTCATTTGTGCCATGTAACGCGGCTTGATACGCTTACCGTGCACCGACGGTGGCGGATGCCGCTCGACCGTATGGCGCAGCCACCGGTTCAGGTCGCCTGTCTTCACGCGCGCTGTCCAGTTGGAATAGACATCCACAACTGCCGGCATCAGTTTTTCAATATTCCGTCCTGTCAGCCCGGACAGGAACACGATGGGCGCACCGCCCGCGTTCGGCATCAGGCGGTTGGACAGATCGCGGATATGTTTTGCGGCCCCGTCAGTGTCCTTCACGAGGTCCCACTTTGAAATCACCAGGACGATGCCCCGGCCCTCCCGCAGGGCCAGGTCGGCAATCTGCAGGTCCTGCTTTTCCATGGCCTCATCGGCATCCATGACCAGCGCGATAATATCGGCATATTTCAGGGAACGGATGGTTTCACCCGTCGACATGCGCTCCAGCTTTTCCTGCACGCGCGACTTGCGGCGCAGGCCTGCCGTATCGACCAGCCGGATGCGGCGGCCCTGCCATTCCCAGTCAATCGAAATCGAATCCCGGGTTATGCCCGCTTCCGGCCCGGTCAGCAGGCGGTCTGATTGCAGCAGCTGGTTGATCAGGGTCGACTTGCCGGCATTGGGCCGTCCGACAATGGCCAGCTTGATCGGCTTGTCCGGGCGCACCGGTTCCTGCTCGACATCAACGTCGGCTTCCTCGATGGCGGCAACCAGGTCCTCATCCGACAGCGTCTGGTCATCAATGTCGATATGCGCCAGCTTGTCGAGAATGTCTTCGCCACCGAAATGCGTATAGTCCGGCTCGGCCTCTTCAAGTGCCTTCTCGAACGCATCCTCGCCCAGCGCCTGGCGGATCGCTTCATACAGGTCGGCCATGCCCTCACCATGTTCGGCGGACAGGCCCACAGGCTCGCCAAAGCCAAGTTCCCATGCTTCATTCAGGCCGTCGCGCCCCGCCTTGCCTTCAGCCTTGTTCGCGGCCAGCACAACCGGGATGTTCGCCTTGCGCAGCAGCGCCGCAAAGCTCTGATCCTCGATCGTGACACCAACGCGCGCATCAATCAGGAACAGCGCCACCTCCGCCTCGGCAATCGCCGCTTCGGTCTGCTCGCGCATGCGCGACTGCAGGCTTCCATCATGGACGTTCTCATAACCGGCCGTGTCGATCAGGATCAGCGGCAGCGATGCCAGGCGGCCTTCGGCCTGCTTGCGGTCACGCGTCACGCCCGGCTGGTCATCGACCAGCGCGATCTTCTTGCCGGCCAGCCGGTTGAAGAGTGTCGACTTTCCGACGTTCGGACGTCCGAGAATAGCGAGTTTAAGCGGCATAAGCCTGCCCGTTCATACGGTTAACGGGCGGGCTTTTGGGCCGTGCGCCCTAGTGGATGGCGATCAGCTTGGCCTCATCAGTGAGGATAAGCAGTTTGTCCTGTACAGCGATGGGTTCGAGGTAAGTCGTGGACCCCAGCTTTACAGAGCCGGTCTGCTGCCCGGTTTGCGGCGAAAAGGCAAGTAGTTCACCTGTTGAAGACGCAACCAGGATCCGCCCCGAAGCGACAATCGGCCCGGAATAGCTGATCTGGTTTTTCTTCTTCTTCTCGTTCTTGAACTTCGGCAGCGGTGTCACCCAATAGGCCTCGCCGGTCGCCGGGTTGATGGCCGACAACGTGTCATCGATACCGAGAATGAACATGAACTGGCCTGCCAGGGCCGGTGCCTGCGTCGATCCGGTCGCGATTGCCCAGACCCGCGTGCCGCTGCGTCCGTCAATCGCCACTGTCACGCCCGACTGGCTGGAGGCGAACACGAGGCCGCCCGACAGGATGGGGCGCGAGCCGATATCATTGATCTCGGAGATCGGCGTGAACCGTCCGGCCTGCGAGATCGCATCCGTCCACAGGCGGCGTCCGTTGGAGGCAAGATAGGCAATGATCTCGCCGGAGGAATACGGCGCGATCAGGAAGTCTTCCACAGCCGCAGGGCTTGAGCTTCCGAGCACACGGGCCGATTCAGAAATCGCCTGGTCGCTCCATTCGGTCGCGCCGGTCTCCAGCGACATGGCGAAAATCTCATTATTGTTCGAGGCGACGAAGATGCGGCCATCCTTGATGGTTGGCGCGCCCGTCATCGGAGCGCCCATTTCCTGCTTCCATTTCTCGGCCCCGCTGCTCGCGTCAAGCGCCGACACAAAGCCGAACCCGCTGGCCACGATCAGCGTGTCGCCGGCAACGGCAAGGCCGCCACCCAGAGCGCTCTTGTCGCGCCTGGTCGTGCCTTTCAGGCCTTTCTTCCACTGCGTCCGGCCCGTGTTCAGGTCGGTCGCGTAGACCGTCTGGTCGGCGTCCAGCGTGTATATGGTGGTCTCACTGGTGACAGGCGGCGTCGTGACGGCCGATTTCCGGTCGGAGCCCTTGCCGACACTGGTGCGCCAGGCGACCGTCAGCTGCGGCGCCGCCGTCACATGGCCAACTACTTTTGCCGCCGTCGCACCTGACTGGGTCCAGGCCTCGATCGTTTCAGGTTCCGGCAGCACGATTTCCACGGCCGCAAGTTCCGGGTTCGGCTTGATCGCCTCATCGGCCAGCACCATGGTGATCCGGCCCGCCTTGTCCTCGGCGGCGGCTTCCTTGGCGTTGTTGTTACCAAACCGGGGCAGGCTGTTGCACGCCGAAAGGCCCAGTGCAGAACCAATAACGATTATGGCGGCGAGATTACGCGTTTTGCTCATTGGCCAGTCTCCTCGGACTCTGCAGGGGCGGGCGCGGGAGCCGGCGCTTCGGATTCGGTTTCAGGTGTGTCTGGTGTTTGCGTGCCGGCTTCGGCCGCAATTTCCGGCGCAGCAGCGGCCGGAATGGCTGCCAGGGCCAGCTCGGCGCGTCGCTTGACCCCCGCTGGCGCGGCCGCATCAAAGCGAAGACGGTTGAATTCAGTGCGGGCGCGGGCCGTATCACCCGTGGCGAAGGCCTTGGCCGCGATCAGTTCGCGGGCGAGCGATCCGAGCGCGCCCTCATCATCGACAAGGCTGCCAAGGGTGGCTTCCAGTTCGGTCATGGATTGGGCGTCAGCCTTGAAATAGGCCTTCTTCAGCAAGGCAACCCGCTCATACGGGCCGCCTTCGACACCGCCAATGGCGGCCAGCGCTTCAGCGGCGCCCTCAGCGTCTCCTCCGCCCTCATAGCGCACCTGCGCGAGGTAGTTTGCTGCCAGCGGGGCCAGCTTGCTGCCGCCATTGGCAAGATCAGCGAAGGCGGTCTCGGCTGCCGCATAGGAGCCGTTATGCAGCTCTGACAGGGCTGTTTCCAGTGCGAGGGCCCGCTCGGCACGCGCGGCTTCGGCCCGTGGCACGATGACGAACTCATTCACCGCAACGGCGCCGACAACCAGCGCCAGCGCGCCATAGACGAAGAACTGGTAGCGCTTCCACCAGGTCTCCAGCTTGTCCTGTCGAATGCTTTCGTCGACCTCTTCGAAAATATCGCTCAATTCAGTCGCTCCGGTGGCTTTGGTGACTCAGTCAGGAACCTAGACGGGCGTTGCCCACGCTGCAACGTGTCAGCGCTGTTCCGGCTCAGGTTTTCGCAGGGCATAGGTCTCGGCGGCGGCCGGGAACTGGCGGGAGCGGACATCTTCGGCATAGCTTGCCGTCGCTTCGCTGATCTGGGTGCTGAGATCGGCATAGCGGCGCACGAATTTCGGCGTCCAGTCGAACAGGCCCAGCATGTCATGTGTCACGAGGATCTGGCCGTCACAGGCGGCGGATGCGCCAATGCCAATGGTCGGGCAGCCCACTTCGGCCGTAATCTCGGCCGCAAGGTCTTCAGCCACGCCCTCAATGACAATCGCGAAGGCCCCGGCCTCATCCGCCGCGCGGGCTTCGGCGATCACGCGTTCACGCTCGCCGGTCGTGCGGCCCTTCGCGCGGAAACCGCCATCGACATTGATTGCCTGCGGGCGCAGGCCGATATGGCCCATGACCGGTACGCCGCGTTCCACTAGGTGGGCAATCTGGCCCGCCGCATAGGTACCGCTTTCGATCTTGATCGCATGGCAGCCGGTTTCCTTCATGATGCGTGCGGCATTCAGGAAGGCGGAATCATTATTCGTCTCGTAGGAACCAAACGGCATGTCGACGACGACAAAGGCCTGTTCGGCGCCGCGCATCACCGCCTGGCCATGCAGGATCATCATCTCCATCGTCACGCCAACGGTCGATGGCAGGCCATGCACAACCATGCCCACGCTGTCGCCCACCAGCAGCACATCGCAATGCGGGTCCAGCAGGCGCGCGGTTGGCGCGTCATAGGCCGTCAGGCAGACGAGCGGGGTCTTGCCCTTGGCGGCGGCAATATCCTTGACGGTCTTGCGGCGGGTTTCGGTTTGTTTCGACATGGGCCGCGACTTAACCTGACCGCGCCGTGACGGCAAGCTGGCTCACGCTTTGCGGGGTTCCGGACCAAACCGGTTGGTGCGGGTCGTTCCCGGCTGGCAGGCCAGGTAAATATTGTAGATCGGGATCAGCACCATCAGGCCGCTCTGGTCGATATCGTGCATCCGCCGGATGCTGATACCGATGCCCGGCACCAGCAGGGCAAGGCTCACCAACAGCCCGACCAGGCTGAATATCGCGCCCAGGTACGGGATCATGGCCAGGATATTGAAGCCCAGGTAAATCAACAAGGCAATGGAGACATAATGCCAGAAATCCCGCCGGCTGGTCCGGCCTTCAAAGTCGGCATACTGCTTCATTACCGTGTCGACGAACACGCTCAGCGCATGGTTGAAATCATAAGTCATGTGCAGATCACTCCCTGAAACGCCTGTGCGCTGCACCGGCAATAGCCGTAATAGGTTTGCGGATCGTTGCGCCCGCGCGCCTTACATGACCGCCACACCGAACAGGATCGGGTGCAGCCACAACAGGATGGCCATATAGAGGCCGAGCCCCACCACAACCGCGCCGATATCGGATGCCACAGCGATTTTGGCATCCGGGCCGGGGCCATTGTCGCCGCGCTTCTTCACTACAATCCGGTCGATCACCGCATAGGCCAGGAAGCTGCCGAACAGGATGACCGAGTTGATTTCACCATTCGCCAGCAAATGCCCGAAGGCCCACAGTTTCACCGCAATCAGCATTGGGTGCTTCACGGCCTTCTTGATGGCGCCAGTCGGCATTTGCGAGGCCACCAGCAGGATCAGCGCCGGCAGCATCAGCGCCAGGTTCACATGCCGGCCCCAGCCGGGCGCGACATACAGGATGCCCGCATCGCGCGACGCGCCAAAGCCCCAGCAGATCAGGACAAATCCGGCCAGCGAGACAAGGCTGTAGAGCCCCATATACGGCCCGTAGCCCAGTTTCGTCTTGATATCCCGGTCCGGCTCGCGCGACCGGAAGGTGGTAAACAGGTGGGCCCCGAAAAAGATCACGAGGCCGAGGATCAGATAAAGCATGGACGTGCCCTCCCAAGGCTTCAGGTCTGAAGACCGTTAGACTGAACCATAGGCGGTTCCGGACAAAACGAATAGCACGAACACGAAAGCACTCAACGAAACCGCGCGTTCGGGCGGCTTGTCCAGACACGGATCGTGTGACAGCATGATACTCAGGATCAGGTGTCTGTTCGACAGCCGGTCTCATTCTTGAAATCTGGTGATCCCGATGATTCGCACGCTGACCCTCGCTTTGATCGTTTTCCTCGTGTCTTCTGCAATGGCAGGTCGCGCCAGCAGCGACCAGCAGGACACCTTGGCAACAGAGGAGACCGAACGGTTCGTCCAGGGTTTCGTGCGGTTCATGGCCTATCACGAGGCTGGCCATCTTCTGATGCAGCAGCTTGAAGGCCTGCACAGCGACCCTGACTGGACCCAAGAGGATCTGGAAGCCTATGCCGATCAGTTTGCTATGGTCCTGATGGAACCCGATCCAGGCGATGAAGACGGCATGAGCGAAATCATCAGCGCGTCTCTCGGGTGGCTGCAGGTCAACAAGGCTATCGCGGAGAATGACCCGCACGCCCCGCCCCATGAACGTGCAATGGACATTATCTGCCTGATGTACGGCAGCGATACGCAGGGATTTTCCGAGTTTCGCGAATACACGCGACCTGAGGACGATTGTGCAGAGCGCTATAACAGCATCGAACAGCAGGTTGAGACCGTGTTCCGCAATCACAGTGAAGCGCAGGGTTTCGAAATCGACATCATTCTTGACGAGCCAGCGTCCGACATGATTCCGGCGCGCGAATTTCTCGACGCAACCGGCCTTCTCTACGATCTCAAGGATGACATTGAGGCTGATTTTTTCCTCACGGACCGCACGACAATCCGGTCCACAAACTGCACCGGCAGGGCTGAGCCCAATCAGTTTTATTTTGATACCCATCGCGGTCAGACGGTCGACGATGACCATTATATCATCACGATTTGCTACGAGCTGATTGCCAAGCGGCTGAATTACGGGACGCAAGGTTTGGATTGATCTGGCGCGCTGCAATCGCTTTCCAGATTCGCAGATCGGTGTATCGTGTCTTCGGGACGCAACATGAAAGGCTTTTCCAATGCGCATTCTCAGCAAAACGTTGATCTCGAGTTCCGTATTCCTTGTCGTCGCCGCTGGCGGCATCGCCCAGGCTTCACCGGACATGGACGCTGACGACGCGATGGCTGAGGCCGCGTTCGAAGAAGCTGATGAAGATTTCGATACGGAGATGCAGGACGCCGGGGAGTCAGTCGGCGACACGGGCTGCGAGGACGAAGCAGATTGTGAAGCTGACGACGCAGCTGAGGCCGAAGAGGCTGCCCCGGCCAGCGCCGACGGCGAAACTCTGCCTGAACCGGGCAGCACGACCGAAGGCGGCGGCGGTGGCAGCGCAGATCCTGGTGGTCGGCCTGTCAAGGACTGATCAGCGCGATCAAGGCGCGGCGGCCTGCCACGGCGCGCGGATCAGTCGTCGGCCGGCAGGCCAGCCATCTGGCGAATGGCAGCGATAGACGCGATTCCTTCAACACCGTCACATACATCGCGTCCGGCCACCGGCCACTCGGACTCGAGAAGCTGGTCCGCCGCAATCTCCACATCGGAAAAGCGCCGGCCTGTGGCGCCGAGAAGCTGCGTGCACGCATCTGCCGCCAGCCTGTCCCAGGCCTGAGTTTGCCGCGTGACATCCCATAGATTCACACGTCCGTCGGCACTTGCCGTGACCAGCTGCCGGCCATCTGCGGAATAGGCGACGCTATGAACATCGTTGGCATGTCCCTGAAGGCTCACGAGCAGTCGTCCGTCATGGGCGTCCCAGATATTCGCTGTCTGGTCCTGGTTTGCCGTCGCGACACGCGCACCATCACGCGAAAACCGTACGCCCCAGACCCGCCCCTTGAACGCAGACAGTGTGGCCAGGACGCGCGTGTCGCTGGTATTCCATATCCGGGCTGTTCCGTCATCGCTACCGGTCACGACACGTTTGCCATCAGGTGAGAAATCGGCTGCAGCAACACTCCCGGCATGGCCTTCAAGCGACGCGGTCAGTCTGCCATCGGCCACGTCCCAGATCTTTGCGGTCGCATCGTGCCCTGCGGTCACGATCTGGAGCGAGTCCGCAGAAAACTCGGCGCCGCGCACGAACCCCGAATGGCCCCGCAGGGTTCTCAGGAGCGCGCCAGAGCCGGCATCCCATATGCGCGCTGTTCGATCGGCCCCCGCTGTCACGATCAGGTTTCCACCCGGCGCATAGGACGCACTCGCAACCCAACCCTCATGTCCTTTGAGGTTTGCAACGATCCGGTCATTTCGCCAGTCCCAGATCTTGCTGGTACCATCGCGGCTTGCCGAGACGAGCCGCTCACCGTCCGGCGAGAATGCCAGACCGGATACCGTGTCCGAATGGCCCTCGAGAACGCTCAGGACACGGTGTGTTCCTGTATCCCACACCTGCACGGTGCCACTCGCACCCGCCATCGCCATGTGCTGTCCATCCCGCGAAAGTTCTGCATAGGAGACTGCGCCCAGGCCGCCTTCGAAGCTGGCAATGAGGTGACCGGATGTTCGCCACAGTTTCGCGGTCGAATCGCGCCCTGCAGTCAGGATATGATTCCCATCGGGCGAGAACACACCGACCCAGAGCTTGTCCGAATGACCCATGAGCGTCCGCGTCGGCTTACCCGTGATCGTATTCCATAGGACGGCGGTGGCGTCCTCGCTGGTCGAGAGCACACCTGATCCGTCTGGCGAAAACGCGATGTCCCAGACAGCCCTCCTGTGACCTGCAAGGTCGGCCCGAAGCATGCCGTCATCCGCGTCCCAGAGTTTCGCCGTGGAGTCCCTGCTGGCAGTGGCGACGGTGGCGTCATCCGGCGAGAAGGCAGCCTTGTAGACCGCGTCCTCATGTCCGGTCAGTACGGAGAGAACTTTCCCGTCATGTACATCCCAGACGATCGCCGTGTGGTCCTGGCTGGCCGTCACGACCCTCTGCCCGTCATGAGAATAGGCGGCGCCGTAGATGGCCGCCTCGTGGCCGATCAGTTCCCTGATCAGGTTTCCTGAACCTGAATCCCATATTCTTGCGATCCCATCGAGATGGGCAGAAAGGATCTGCCCGCCACCTGGCGAGAACACGGCAGACCATACCGGGTCTCGCCCCATTCCCAGTTGCGCGAGCTGCTCGCCCGTCGCCGCATCCCAGATACGCGCGGTCCCGTCATCGCTTGCCGATACGACGCGGCGGCTGTCAGGAGAAAAGCTGGCAGAATTTATTGCGCTTTCATGCCCGTCAATCTCCGCCAGACGCGCAAAGGACATTCGATCCCACACGATGGCACTGCCGTCGCCAGAGCTCGTCACGATCCTGTTCCCGTCCGGAGAAAAGGCGGCAAAATTTACCCTGTCTGCATGGCCGCTGAGCGTCCCGAGCAAACGTCCATCGTCTGTGTTCCAGACTTTGGCGGTCCGGTCGCTGCTCGTCGTCACAACGGCTGCCCCTTCCGGAGAGAATGCGGCATGATAGACAAACCCGTCATGCAGAAGCGGCGGCTGGCTCTCGCCCGCCTCGAACATCACCGCGCCCAGAACCGAATGGTACACCCTGGCATTCCTGGGCGACAACTGCATGCCGGCCAGCGCATAGCGTGCAGCTGTAACCGTGTCACGGTCTGCAAGCTTCTGCCAGGCACGTTCGGCGAAAAATGCAGCGAGATTGTCATGCGCTGCCCTCTCGTTTTTCCGGGCTTCCAGCCCCAGGAGCACGGCGGTCGCCGCAAGGGCTGCGAACACAGCCGCCAGGACCGAAACACCGCCAAGCAGAAGCCGCGATCGCGCGTCAGCTCGCCTGCGGTCACGCTGCCACAGGTCATCAAAGTCCACGTCAAGCAGGCCGGCGGCCAGCCTCGCGCACGCGCGTGAGCCTCCATCCTTGCGCACATCAAGGCCCAGCGGCTCGATCGGCAGATCACCCGGATCAAGCGGGTTTGCAGCCCGACGAAGTGCCGGAGGAAAGCATTCAGTCTCCGGATCACCGGAATTCGGGATGCCATCGATGATAAAGGCGAAAATCTTTCCGCCGCGGCCGGATTTTCGGAAATGTTCTATCTCGGCAGACACCCATTGCGACTTTGCAGACCTCGGAGAGCAGATAACGATCATGCTTTCCGAACGATCGATCGATTTTTGCACGATACTGGCAATGTCCGACGCGGCAGCCATTTCCTCATCGTCGCGGAAAAAGCGTCCCAGCCTGCCGCTGCCGGGTTCACCTGGCAGGATTCCGGACGGGACGCGATAGGTTTCAAGCCAGCGATGGAGGCGCCGTCCCCACACCTTGTCCTGCTGGGAATAGCTGATGAAGGCGCGGTAGGTTCTGCCTCCTGTTTCCATCTGATATCCCCGGCGGCACCCAGGCCGGAGCCGAGCCTAGTCTGAACCCTGGTAATGTGGAAGCCATACACGTCGAAACCGCTTGATCTGCCCGTCCTATGGCGTAGCCTGCTTGCAGGGGCCCGTCATCGGGCGTGGGAGGGACACATATGACACTATCCGTATTCAGCGCCGGTTTCGGGCGCACAGGCACAATGTCGCTGAAACTGGCGCTCGAACAGCTCGGCCAGGGCCGATGCCATCACATGATCGAAGTCATCGAGAACGGCGCTGTTCAGGTGCCACTCTGGAATGACGCGCTGGCTGGCAATCCGGATTTCGGCGCAATCTATGACGGTTACAATTCTGCGGTGGACTGGCCGTCAGCCGCCTTCTGGAAAGAACTGGCAGCGGCTTACCCTGACGCGAAGATCATCCTCTCCACCCGCTCGGCCGAAAGCTGGTATGACAGCATCTCCCAAACCATCCTCGCAACCGTGTGGGCGCCCGAAAAATGGCCGGCGCAGGCGGTCGACTGGTTTCGTATGGTGACAAAAGTGCTCGAACGCAGCTTCGGCGAGGCGAAGGACAGGGACAGCCTCATCGCCGTGTTCAACGCGCACGAAGCTGCCGTGAAGGCTGCCATCCCTTCAGAACGCCTGCTGGTACACTCGGCAAAGGATGGCTGGGAACCGCTCTGCGCCTTTCTCGGCGTTCCAGTGCCTGAAGGCCCCTATCCGCGAACCAACAGCAAGGAAGAATTCTTCGACCACATGAAGAAGGCTGATGATCTGTAACATCCCCTGCGGGGGACGCGTTCAGCGCGCATTCAGCCTGCCACTTTTAGCGTGTCCTCGTGTCGGATATGACAGGAGGACTTGAAGAATGCGCATTGCAGCCATGATCGCCGTTGCCGCCCTCGCCCTGCCGGGAGCGTCTTTCGCAGATGATGCCTATGCTGATGACGACCGCGCATCAGACAATTGTATCGCGCACGACTATGCCGTGGACATTGCCTATCAGCATGGCCTGGTAAGGGTCGACAAGCTCGAACGCGATGATGACCAGTGGGAAATCGAGGGCGATGACGCAAGCGGCCAGGAGATCGAGATCGACATCAGCTGCGAAGCCGAAGTTCTGGAAGTCGAGTACGACGACTGATCAGTAACTCTTTGGCAGGCCCAGGACGCGTTCGGCGATGAAGTTGAGGATCATCTCACGGCTGACCGGGGCAATCCGCGCCAGCATGGCTTCGCGCATCATTCGCTCAACATGGTATTCCTTGGCATAGCCCATGCCGCCATGCGTCAGCACCGCTGTCTCGCACGCCGTGAAGCCAGCCTCCGTACCAAGATATTTCGCCGCGTTCGCCTCGGCGCCGCACTCCTGGCCTGCGTCGAACAGGGACGCGGCCTTGTACGCCATCAGTTCCGCCGCCGACAGCTCAGCCCAGCTGCGCGCCAGCGGGTGCTGGATGCCCTGGTTCTGGCCGATGGGCCGTCCGAACACGACGCGCTCCTGGGCATAGCGTGCGGCCCGTTCCAGCGCGGCAAAGCCGAGGCCCACACTTTCCACGGCAAACAGCACGCGTTCCGGGTTCAGCCCCTGCAACAGGTATTTGAAGCCCGCACCTTCCTCGCCGATCAGGTGTTCCTTGGGCACTTCCAGCCCGTCAATGAACAGCGTGTTGCACTCGACCGCCTTGCGACCCATTTTCGGGATCGGGTTTGCCTCGATCTTCCCCCGGTCAAGGTCGGTATAGAACAGCGACAGGCCAAGGTGCGGCTTGGCGCACTGGTCCTTCGGCGTGGTGCGCGCGATGATCAGGATCTTGTCGGCGCGCTGGGCGCCCGTCGTCCAGATCTTGCGGCCATTGATGACATAGCCATTGTTCGTGCGCTCTGCCTTGGTTTCCAGTGAGGCCGTGTCGAGGCCGGAGTTGGGCTCGGTCACGGCAAAGCACATCTTCTCCTGGCCCGAGATGATCTTTGGCAGGTTTTCCTGCTTCTGTTCCTCGGTGCCGAATTTCTCCAGCGGCTTGGGACCAAAGATATTGAGGTGGATCGCCGATGCGCCGGAATAGCCTGCGCCGGAACGCGTGACCGTCTGCATCATCAGCGCCGCTTCCGTGAGGCCAAGGCCCGCACCGCCATATTCTTCCGGAAACGCGATGCCCAGCCAGCCGCCCTTGGCCATCGCGTCGCAAAATGCTTCGGGCCAGTCGCCCGTCTCGTCCGTCTTGCCCCAGTATTCGTCGTCAAAGGGCGCAATCGTCCTGGCGACAGCGTCCTTGATGGCCATCTGGTCTTCGCTCATCGGGGCAATCTGGTGCATGTGTTTCCTCCTGCGTGGAAGGAGACTTAGGCCTCAGGCGCGCTCGCGTCCAGCGAGGTCCCGGCGTCAGGCCGTCGCAGCCGCAAACCGGGCCGGACTGAACGCCTCAGCCAGCGCGCTGGTTTTCCCGTCCAGTATCATGTCCGCCATGATCTGCGCCGTGACCGGCGCCAGCAGGATACCGTTGCGGTAATGGCCCGCTGCAATCAGGGCACCGGTCTGCCCAAGGGGGCCGATCATCGGTGCATGGTCAGGCGTGCCCGGGCGAATCCCGCGCCATGCCTCGATGATCGTGGCACGCTTCAGCATGGGGCAGAGGGCCTGCGCTGCCGCTTCAAGCCGGCGGATCGCCTCCCAGTCGATCTGCGTGCGTGTCTCGCCCGGCTCCACACTTGCGCCAACCACCACGCGCCCCGCCTTGGGCACGATATAGAGCGCGCCGCAGCGCAGCGTCATGACCGGCCCGTCGGGCAGGTGATTGAAGGCCAGCATATGCCCGGCCACCGGCTCTATTTCCCGCAGTACGGGGGCAATCTCGCCCAGCGCACTGGCGCCCGCCACCACACGGGCCGTTTCCCATCCGGCGGCAAGGACCACGCGGTCAAACCCGTCGAGCACGATCTTCCCCTGAGCCAGGTCCAGCGGCGCGGTTCCTTTGACGAACGCAACCTGTTCGTGCTGTTCCAGCGCCCGGATCAGCGCGTCAACCAGCAGCCGGTTATCGACCTGCCCGTCTGTCGGCAATCGCAGCGCGCCCCTGTTGCCGGCGCGCAGGCATGGCTCGGCCTCCACTGCTTCTGCGGGCGACAGCACGTCAAAGGCGACATGTCGCGCCGTCAGCGCCTTGGCAAGGCCCGCCATCCGGGTCTGGTCTTCGGCAGTCTGCGCCACAGCCAGCGATGGCCCGATTGCGTGCAGCACGTCACGCTTCGTCGCGGCCCGAATGGTGGCGGACATGGCGCTCCACTGGCGGGCACTTTCAATGCACAGGTCAAAGAGTTTCGGGTTCGCGCCCGGTTCGCCAGCCGCCTCATAGGCCGGGGCCAGCATGCCCGCAGCCGCCCAGCTCGCGCCCCGCCCCGGATGGAATCCGGAATCATACAGCGTGACATGTGCGCCTCTCCTGGCCAGCTCCCACGCACAGGACAGGCCGATAATGCCGGCGCCAATGATGGCGACGCGCGGGTAGGAAAGGCTCGTAGTCATGCCGGTTGTTTACGCCACGCAGGCGCGGCGCGAAACGCCCTAGACTGCCGCAGCCTGCAGTTTCTGGTCTTCCCAGAAATCCAGGAAGGCATCCGCCCATGTCCGGTCCTGGAAGATCAGGCGCTTGCTGACGCGTCCGTTCGGCTTGAAAGCTGTCCGCACCATAATGTCCGGCGCATCCGCCTCAGGCGCCACATCGTCTGAATCCAGAAGGCTGACAAAGAAATCGACCGCCTTTTCCCACAGAACCTCTTCTTCTGGCGTCCCCAGATCAAGGTCAACTATTACATCACACATCCCACCCACCCCTGTTATTCTACCGGAGTTAACCTCCTGTTTACCCCCGAATGGCCGCGTCGCGTAGCCCCATTCGGCGAAAAACCGCATTATTCAGGACCGGTGTGCAAGTTTTGGGCAAAAGGTCGCTCCCATCCGTTGTTGCGATCCATTCTCAATTGTGTTTGATAGGCGCAAGTCAGACAAGGACAGCGCAAGCTCATGAAAATCCCGACCCTTCTCGCCGCCGCTCTCATCCTGGCAGCATGCGGCAAGCCGGCCGCGCCAGAAGCGACGCAGGCGGAAACTGCAGCCGAACCGACAGTTCAGGATACCGGCGCGCTGAACGTCTATTCCGCGCGCCACTATGATTCCGACAAGCTGATGTATGATGCGTTCGAGAAGGACACCGGCATCCGCGTCCGCTTCCGCGAATCCGGCGCGCCCGAGCTGATCGAGACGATGAAAGCCGAAGGCGAGGCCAGCCCGGCTGATGTCATCATCGCGTCCGATGCCGGCACACTCTTCCGCTTCCAGGATGCCGGTTTCACCCAAGGCGTCCAGTCAGACGCGCTTGAGGCGGCCATTCCGGAACATTTCCGCGAACCCGGCGGCAACTGGTTCGGCCTCGCCAGGCGCGCCCGGGTCATCGTCTATGATCCGGCCCGCCTGCAGCCGGAAGAGGTCGACCAGTATGCTGATCTCGCCAATGGCAGGCTGCAGGGCGAAATCTGCATGCGGTCCAGCTCGAACATCTACAACCTCTCCCTGATGGGCGAATTCATCGGGCGCTGGGGATCGGATGAGGCCGCCGCGTGGGCCCGCAACGTGGTCGCCAATTTTGCCCGCCAGCCACAGGGCGGTGACACGACACAGATCCAGTCCATTGCAGCAGGCGAATGCTCTGCCGCCCTGATCAATCATTATTACTGGGTACGCCTGTCGACCGGTTTCGATGCCGACAGGGCCACCGCTGCAAAGACCCGGCTTTCCTTCCCGGAACAGGATGATGTCGGCACGCATGTCAACGTAACCGCCGCGGCCGTCGCTGCTCATGCACCCAACAAGGACAATGCCGTGCGCTTCATCGAATGGCTCGCCACGCCGCAGGGCCAGCAGATGCTGACCACCGAGACCAAGGAATTCCCGATGGTCGCCGGTGTGCCGCTTCCTGAAGGCCTCGCCGCCCTGCCGGACTTCAAACAGAGTGACTTTCCGCTCGAACAGCTCGGCCAGAACCAGAGCGAGGCCCAGGAGATCTATGACCGGGCCGGCTGGAACTGATCCATTTGGCCTTGTCCTTTCCCCTCCGCAGCCTTGCCATCCGCGCAAGTGACGGGCCCGCCTTTCTGGCGGGCCTTGTCATTGCCGTGCCGGTTGCCGCGACGCTGATCGCAGGGCTGGTCTTTGGTGGCGGCGAAACCTGGAACCATATCCGCGACACGCTGCTGGCCGGCTATTTCCTTGGCACAGTCGGCATGCTGGTCCTCACCGGCCTGCTCATCCTGGCCCTCGCCGTGCCGGCGGCCTGGCTGGTGACCATGTACCGCTTTCCCGGCCGGGGCCTGTTCGAATGGCTGCTTATCCTGCCGCTCGCCGCGCCCGGCTATGTCCTCGCTTATGCCTATGGCGACCTGATGGGGGTCGGCGGGCCGATACAGGCCGCGCTGCGCAATGCCACCGGCTGGTCGGCGCGCGACTACTGGTTCCCGGACATTCACTCCCTGCCCGGCCTCGCTTTCGTGCTGGCCCTCACCCTCTATCCCTATGTCTACCTCACCGCCCGCGCCGCCTTCATCTCGCAATCGGTCTGCTCGCTCGAGGCCGCGCGCAGCCTTGGCGCCAGCGCCGCGCGCCGCTTCTGGACTGTCGCCCTGCCCGCTGCACGCCCTGTCATCGCCGCTGGCCTTGCCCTCTCACTGATGGAAGCGGCTGCCGACTATGGCGCTGCTGAATATCTCGGCGTTCCGACCCTGACCTATGGCATCGTACGCGCCTGGACGAGTTTCGGCGAACCGGCCACCGCCGCCCGTCTCGCCCTCGTCCTTCTTACGCTTGTCCTCGGTCTTGTCCTGTTCGAACGCTGGAGCCGGGGCCGGCGCGGCACGGCGCAAAGCTCGCGCCGCTGGCGTGAAGTATCGCGCACCGCCCTCTCACCCCTGCGCGCCGCCGCCGCGACCACGCTTTGCACCGCCATCTTCACCACCGCCTTCGGCCTTCCCGTCGCCCGCCTCATCTGGCGCAGTCTTGAGGCCCGCGAGGCGGTCGCGCCAGTTGGACAGGCGCTCGTCAATACGCTGATCCTGGCCGGATCGGGCGCTGCGCTCGCCTTCGTGCTGGCGCTTGTGATTGCACTGTCCCAGCGTGCCGACGGGCCGCTGCCGCGCTTTGCCCGCCTCTCGGCCTCTTCGGGATACGCCATACCCGGCGCCGTGCTTGCCATGGGCGCCCTCGTCGTCCTCGGCCTCCTGCCCTTCACCCTGACTGGCGGTGTCGCCCTGATGGCCCTCGCATGGGTTTATGCCAGTCGGTTCACCGCAGCCGGGGCCGAGCCCATGGTTGCCGCGCTTGGCCGGGCGCCTGCATCCCTCGGCCAGGCCGCCGGCAGCCTCGGTGCCTCGCCGCTGCGCCGCGCCCGTGACGTCGACCTGCCGATTGCGCTGTCGGGTGCCACGGCCGGCGCGCTGATCCTGTTCGTGGAATCGCTGAAGGAACTGCCCGCCACACTGATGCTGCGCCCGTTCAACTGGGATACGCTGTCGGTGCGCGCCCATGCCTATGCGACGGATGAGCGCCTCGCGGCGGCCGCCCTTCCGGCACTGCTGATCACGCTGGCCGGCCTTGCCCCCGTCATCTACCTGTCGTGGCGCCTGTCGCGCGCCCGCCCCGGAGCCCCCTTATGACCCCCGCCCCTACCCTCCTGTCGGCACGGGGTGTCAGCCGCCTGTATGACGGCCTTGCCGTCGTGTCCGGCGTCTCGCTGGACCTGGCGCCGGGCGCCATCACCGCCTTGCTGGGCGGGTCCGGCGCGGGCAAGTCGACCCTGCTGCGCCTGTTCGCCGGACTGGAACCTGTTGACGCAGGCGACGTGCGCCTGGGCGACCTTGTCCTGTCTGATGCCAGCCACACACTGCCCCCTGAAAAGCGTCATATCGGACTCATTTTCCAGGATTTTGCCCTCTTTCCGCATCTGACAGCCCTGCAGAATACGGCCTTCGGTCTCGCCCATCTGCCAAGGAGCGAAGCCCGCGCCATCGCCGCCCAATGGCTTTCACGTCTCGGTCTTGGCGCCCGCAGCGGGGCCTATCCACACGAATTGTCGGGCGGCGAGCAGCAGCGCGTCGCCATCGCCCGCGCCCTGGCCCCCAAACCCGCCGCGATCCTGATGGACGAACCGTTTTCCGGCCTCGATCCTTCGCTGCGCGGCAGCGTGCGCGAAGCGGCACTGAACGCAGTGCGCGAAGCCGGCGTCCCGGCGCTACTCGTCACCCATGATCCGTCCGAGGCGCTTGAATGCGCTGACCATATCGCGATCATGAAATCAGGCCGCATCCTGCAGCAGGGACTGGCAAGTGACGTCTATCTCAAGCCCCAGGACGCCGATATCGCGGCAGCCCTCGGACCGGTCAATCGCCTCAGCGGGCGGGACGTTCCGGCCGGCCTCCTGCCCCGGTCCGTTGCACCGGATGCTACCATCGTGATCCGCCCCGAAGGCCTGATCCCCGACGTGACGGCGCCCGTTCGCGCGAAAATCGTCTCCAGCCATCTCACAGGTCCCATGACACGCCTGGTGCTGGATATTGGCGACTTGCGGCTCACCTCGCTCGTGCCACGCGGGCTTGCGCCTGCCGCCGGAACCGAAACCGGCATCCAGGTCGACCCCGAACTCGTGTTCATCTTCGCGTCAGGTGATTCCTGACATTTGTGTGATGGATGTTGCTGCCCCCTCGCCAATACCGGCGCGGCTGCCTAAGTTCAGGGGATTGGTGCCACCAAGAGGAGACGCCCCACATGGCGCGACACGTCCTGCGTCTTGCTGTCTCGGCCATTGCGGCTGCGGCAATTGCCCTTTCGGCGTCCGCGCAAGGCCTTATCCGCGATGCGGAGATAGAGGAAATCCTGCGTGAGTGGACCGACCCGATCCTCGAAGTTGCTGGCCTGGAGCCTACCGATGTCGGCTTTTACATCATCAATGATTCCAGCCTGAACGCCTTCGTGGCAAATGGCCAGAACATCCATCTCCATACCGGCCTGATCATCGCGGCTGATTCGCCTGCACAGATCAAGGGCGTGATCGCCCACGAAACCTGCCATATTGCGTGCGGCCACACCGTCACGCGCCAGCGCGCCGCCCAGGTCGCCTCGCGCCCGGCGCTGATTTCGATTGGCCTCGGCATACTCGCCATCGCCGCGGGTGAAGGCGGCGCAGGCGCGGCCCTGATCGGAAGCTCCCAGCAATTTGCAGCGCTCAACTTCTTCGTCCACACGCGGTCCGAGGAATCCATGGCCGACGCGGCCGCTGTCGAGTATCTCAGCCAGTTGAACCAGTCGACGGGCGGTATCGTCGAATTCTTCGAGAAGTTCCGGTATCAGGAAGTGCTCTCCAGTGCCCGCCGCTACCCCTATTTTCGCACGCACCCACTGGCATCAGACCGCATCCGTGCCGTGCGCAGGCTGGCCGAACAGTCAGGCCTGGTCAACCAGCCGCCGACCGGGCGCGAACAGCTTCAGTACGACATGATGCGCGCCAAGCTGATCGGCTTTCTCGATACGGCCAACAAGGTGCGCAATGAGTATCCCGCCAGCGATGTCAGCGCGCCCGCACGTTATGCCCGCGCGATTGCCGCCATGCAGGCATCAGACATTGATGTCTCCCTCAGGGAGGTCGATGCGCTGCTGGACGAACAGCCGGACAATCCGTTTTTCCACGAACTGAAAGGCCAGATCCTGTTCGAAAGCGGCCGCACGGCGGAATCCGTCGCGCCCCATGCACGCTCGCTCGAGCTGAAACCGGGCCAGCCCCTGCTGCTGATCAACTATGCCCGTTCGCTCAATGCACGCGACGAGGCGGGTGATGTGGAACTGGCCGAAACGGCCCTGCGTGACGCGCTGATTGTCGAACCCGAAAACGCATTCGCCTGGGCCCAGCTTGCCATCACGCTCGAGAAGCAGGGCCGGCGCGCCGAGGCGCAGCTTGCCACGGCAGAATCAGCCTATGCCATCGGTGACATCGTGCGGGCAAACGCCTTTGCCTACCGCGCCGTGGAACAGCTGGAACGCGGCACGACGACCTACCGGCGCGCCGATGACATCCTCCTCATCACCGACCCGAACAATCCCGACAATCGCGACTTCTACAACCGCGCCAATCGTGGCCCGCGCTTTTCGGTCCAGACCGGCGGGCGCGAGATGCCTTTCGGGGACTTCACAAGGACCGGCCCCTGATCAACTTTCTGTCAGGAGTGATGGACGCCCCGCAGCCGGGTCGTATACATGGCCCCTGGCAAAGCCCTCTGATCGAGCATTGAAAAGGCCCTTGAAATGATACGCAAACTGTTCACCGCAGCGGCGATGACCGCCATTGCCCTGACACCAGCCTGCGCGCAGGATTCCCCTTCGGCCGGGATGGACCGGGCCGAAGTCGAAGGGATCGTTCGCGAATACATCATGGCCAATCCCGAAATTATCGAAGACGCGCTTATCGCACTCAGCGAGAAGCAGCGCGCCGAGGCGGCCGATGCGGTGAAAGTGGCGATCAGGACGGAAAAAGACAGACTCTACAACCTGGCCAGCGACTATTTTGTCGGGCCGGCCGACGCCGAAGTGACGGTCGTCGAATTCTTCGATTACCGCTGCGGCTATTGCAAGCGTTCGGTCGACACGATCCAGGCCCTGCCAGCGCAGTATGACGGCAAGGTCCGCGTCGTGTTCAAGGAATTGCCGATCTTTGGCGGCATCAGCGAAACCGCGGCACTGGCCGCGCTCGCTGCTGGCAAGCAGGACAAGTACAATGAGATGCACATCGCGCTCATGGAGGTTAAGTCCAATGACGACCTGACCGAGAAGCGCATCGATTCCATCGCCGAATCGATTGGCATCAGCGTTCAGAAAATGCGCGCCGACATGAAATCCATGGAAATCCAGAAACAGCTGGCTGACATGAAAGACCTCGGCCGCACGCTCAATGTCGGCGGCACACCCGGTTTCTTCGTGGGTGAAACGCATATTGAAGGCGCGGACATGGCCAAGCTCGACGCTGCCATCAAGGCAGAGCTTGAAAGCTAGTCGTCAGTCTCGACGCTGCCCCGCAGCGACTTGATTTCGCCCCGCCGCTTCTTTGACGCGATCCTGCGGCGCACACTGCCCGCCGTGGGACGCGTCGCGACCCGGCGCTTCGGCCGGACTGACGCTTTCAGAATCATTTGCGCCAGCCGCTTGCGGGCCGCCTCACGGTTCAGGACCTGGCTGCGATGTTCGCTCGCTTCGAGGATCAGGCGTCCGTCATTCGTGATGCGGCTTGCATAAAGCCGTGAAAACCGGGCCTTGATCTCCGGCGGCAGGGATGAAGCCTCGACATTCCATGTCAGCTGCACCGCCGACGACACCTTGTTGACGTTCTGTCCGCCCGGCCCTGACGCGCGCACAAAGGCTTCGCTCAGTTCCCACGCAGGAACCGTCAACTCGCCTGATACACGAAGATCGCCGAAGTCTGACATGGGCTTCCCTTAACATGGCGTTCAGGTGGAGTTCAGCCCGCAACCGTTAAAACTTGCTTCAGGTTCGCACACATGTGCGACGATCCTCAGGAGGCTTGAACGCCATGAAACTGTTGAAAAACCTTTCCCGCCTGCTGGTTGCCGCAGCAACCATCGGCCTGATGGCGGCCCCCATTGCCAGCGCCGATCAGGGACGCCGTGGTGACAATCACCGTGGCGGAGACTATTCACGCGGCCATCATGACCGGGGGGCCAATCGCGGCCATGACCGTCGCAATGACTATCGCCGCGGCGACCGCCGCAGCGATTACCGTGGCAGGCATGATCGCCGCCACGAATATCGCGGCAAGCACGAGCGCCGTGACGCCTATCGTCATCACAACAAGCATCGCTATTACAGCCCGCCGCGTTCGCGCGCCCATTATGCGCCGCCCCGGCGCTACTACGCGCCGCGCCATTATGCCCCGCCGCGTCACTACGTGCCGCGCTACGCTGTCGGCGGTTATTACCGCCCGCACGGCCACACGGTCTATATCCGCGATTACCACCGCTACGGCCTCTATGACCCGCCACGTGGTTACTACTGGGCCCGTGATTATGACCGGGGAGACGCGATTCTTGCCTCTGTCGCCACCGGTGCCATTATTGGACTCGCCATTGGCGTGATCGCGACAGACTAGGCCAGACGCCTGATTTTCAAGCATTTGAATAGCGCCCGGACTCCCCGTCCGGGCGTTTTTCATATCGAACACCAAAAGAACACCTCAAAGGCGTCATGTTTACTTTTAATTGGCGCAAATCATGCTTAACTTCCTC
>TARA_R110000787_G_scaffold19297_15_pt1 | contig 25312 bp, 24 predicted proteins | sample TARA_R110000787 | Tara Oceans TARA_R110000787 (sample SAMEA4397920) | marine metagenome | biome: Polar Biome; feature: [DCM] deep chlorophyll maximum layer (ENVO:01000326); material: water (ENVO:00002006), including particulate matter (ENVO:01000060) such as... | depth 35 m | reverse complement strand
GGGTTTAGCCGAGCCGGGTTCAGCCAAGCTGAGTCTGGCGCTTTAAGACGGAGAGCTGCCGCGTTAAATCGTGTCACGCAGGCACGTGTCACACAGGCAATGGAAATAGTATTGGTTTGTGTCAAATCCATTACGGCAATACCTTTTTGAACGGCTTGACGGTGACCGATGCGTAGACGCCTGCGGCGAGATAAGGATCGGCATCGGCCCATGTCCGGGCCTCATCCTCACAGGCAAATTCGGCAATAATAATGCTGCCGGTAAAGCCCGCTGCGCCGGGGTCACTTGCCGCGATAGCCGGGTTGGGGCCGGCGACCAATAACCGCCCAGCTTGTTGCAGGGCTTCCAGGCGCATCAGGTGAGCTGGCCGAGCTCCTTGCCGCAACGGCAGGCTGTTGCCAATGTCTTCGCATACAATACTGAACCACATCAGTGATCGTCCTTCCCGTGATGTCTAATGATCGATTCAAACGGCATGCCGGTTAGCCGGGTGATGCCACGAAACAGATAAATCATGGCGATTACCATGACCGCCATAGCAGGCAGGGCAATGACTGGAAAGCTGAGCGCGGTCATCTTACCGAGTTGGGTATTGTACTCCACACTGCCAGGCTGACTGGTAACGATGAACGTCGCCAGTAAGTAATTTAACAGTGACGAAAGAAAAAACGAACCGGCAATAATCCATGAGGCGGTGATCAGTCGTTTGTCGAACGCCTGCGTGCTGTCATTTTCAATCAGTGCGGTCTTAACTTTTTCGGTCTCCACCACAGTGTCGTTAAACAGCAGGGTGCGTACCAGGGGGTAGCGCGTTTTCAGTGATAGCAGCGTTGCCAGGCCAAAGATGGCTGGCACCGCGGCTTCCTTGATGGCCAGAAATTGGGGGTCGAGGCCCAGTAAGCTGATACCCCCAGTGAGAAAAATGCTAAATACGCCAAGGCCGGAGAAAAAGTTGATTTTGCGCCGCTGGTGGAAGTCTCGTAGCCCGTAGCTGATAGGAAATAACAGAGCTATGACAATAGCCCAGGTGGTGCCAAGGTACTGCGCATCACTCAGCTTTACCAGGATCAGGGTTGGCACGACAACATTAAAAGCCAGATTGACGAGCATATTCTCCCGGGGTGGTGGCTGTTGAGGGGTTGCGCTATCTGTCATTGCTTTATCTGCTGGACTCATGAGCAGTGATTTTACCGGTTCCGTCTCGCTTTGGCACGGGTCCTCGCTTCCGGCCAATCGGCTGTGGATAAGGGATGAAAATTCATCCCTATGAATCGGCTTAATGTGCCTATCGCGGAATTTTGTATTTGGCTTGTCCCGCCTGGATCTGGCGTTGCGTCCGGCTATCGTGTTTTGGTGGTGAACGGACTATAGTCTGCAGCCTTATTTTAACCCCGTCAGGTTTGCTATGGCGCAAATGCTTTACATCCACCCTGATAATCCCCAGGGGCGATTAATTGAACAGGCTGTGGCGATTATCCAGGCGGGTGGGGTACTGGTTTATCCGACTGATTCGGCCTACGCGATTGGTTGTCATCTTGGCGATAAAGCGGCCCTGGACAGAATTCGCCAAATCAGACAACTGGATAAGCACCACAATTTTACTCTGGTGTGCCGGGATCTTTCCGAACTGGCGATTTACGCCAAGGTAAACAATCAGGTATTTCGTCGATTGAAGGCCAATACACCCGGGGCCTATACCTTTATCCTGGAAGCGACTTCTGAAGTACCGCGGCGGCTGATGCACCCCAAACGCAAGACCATCGGCCTTCGCGTACCGGCCAACCCCATAGCCCAGGCCCTGCTGGCCGCGCTGGGTGAGCCGCTGATGAGTAGTACGTTGATCATGCCTGGTGCCGAGTACCCGTTGACTGATCCCGATGACATCCGCGATATGCTCGACCGGCACGTCGATCTTATCGTCGATGGAGGTTACTGTGGGCTTGAAGCGACAACCGTGATTGATCTCACCAACGAGAGCCCGGTTGTGCTGCGTCGCGGCATGGGTGATGTTGCGGCTTTTGATCTATAAGACTAGCGCTGAGCAGGGCAAGATTGCATTTTGGCTGAATCGGGGCCGTATTTAGGCGCAACAAGACTCCGTTTAGCAACACCGTTTCAGTATAATGCCGGTCACGACTACGTGATCGAGACTCCCAGTGACCGCAGAGACTGTAGAAGAAAATGCCAGCCTGGCAGCGCCGCCGCAGTTAACCCGCGGTCAGTCATCCGGCCCTGCACAGGGTGAAATGCCGTTTGTCATTGTGCATGGCAAACAACTGACAGAGTTACCCAAAGATCTTTATATTCCGCCCGAAGCACTTGAGGTTATCCTCGAAGCATTCGAGGGTCCACTCGACCTGCTTCTGTACCTGATAAAGAGACAGAATCTCGACATTCTGGAAATTAACGTCGCTGAAATCACCCACCAGTACATGGCTTATATCAACATGATGAAAGCCATGCGCTGGGATCTCGCCGCCGAGTATCTGTTGATGGCTGCTATGCTGGCTGAAATTAAATCGCGCATGCTGCTGCCCCGGCAGGAAGAGCATGCGGAGGCCGAAGACGACCCGCGAGCCGAGCTTATCCGCCGCCTTCAGGAGTATGAGCGTTTTAAACAGGCCGCCGAAGATATCGATGGCTTGCCGCGCGTTGGCCGCGATGTTTTTGTCGCCCAGGTTAAGCCGCCAGAGCGGGGTCGAGAACGCGCTTACCCTGAAGTGACCATTCAGGAGCTGTTGGTTGCGCTGGCCGCCACCCTGCAGCGAGCGACACTGCTTGGTAGTCACCATATTTCTTTTGAAGTGTTATCGACGAGAGAGCGCATGAGTCAAATATTACATCGCTTGCAGGGGGCGAAATTTTTACCGTTTTTGGAGTTGTTTACTGTGGCAGAGGGACGCAACGGCGTTGTTGTGACTTTTCTGGCATTGCTCGAACTGGTCAAAGAAACGTTGGTGGAAATCGTCCAGGGCGAATTCCTGGGGGCGATTCACGTCAAGGCGAGAACCCACTGATGCAGGGAGTTCAGTTAAGAAATATCATCGAAGCTGCCCTGCTGGCGGCGGGGCAGACGCTGGATGTAAGCGCTCTCGAAAAATTGTTTGATGAGACGGAGCGCCCGGATCGGGATGTACTTCAGGCCGCCCTGGAGGATATAGAAGCGGACTGCAAGGGGCGGGGGTTTGAGCTGAAACGCACTGCCAGTGGCTATCGATTGCAGATTCGGGAAGAGTTCGCGCCCTGGATTAACCGTCTCTGGGAAGAAAAACCGAAGAAATACTCGCGCGCCTTGCTGGAGACCTTAGCCCTGATCGCCTACCGTCAACCCCTGACCCGGGGAGACATTGAGCAGGTGCGTGGTGTTGCCGTGAGTTCCGATACGATCCGTGCTCTTCAGGATCGGGAATGGGTGCGTTCTGTTGGGCACCGCGATGTGCCGGGTCGGCCAGCGCTCTACGCCACCACAAAAAAATTCCTCGACGATTTTAATCTGGCCAGCCTCAACGACTTGCCACCTCTTAGTGAAATTCGCGACATGGATGTATTCAACGAAGAGTTTGGTTTCGATAATCCACAACCGTCCACAAGTAATGCGCCCAGCGCCGTCGTCGCGGAAGACGGTGAAACTTTAGACGAAACGGGTGATTTAGATCTGGGAGCTGACCCGGAGGTGCAGGCCATCCCTGGCGACAGCGAGTTGGAAGATGATCTTGATGACGCAGTGTCAAATAACGATACTTCCACCAATGACGATACTTTAATGAATGGCAATACACCTGCAAGGACACCGGCAGCACCGTGACTGAAAAAATTCACAAAGTACTCGCTCAGGCTGGTCTGGGGTCGCGCCGGGAGATTGAAAAGTGGGTCGCCAGTGGGCGGGTTTCGGTCAATGGCACCGTGGCGACGACGGGTGATCGTGTGGCCTGGGATGATCAGATCGCTGTCGACGGTAAACGAGTTAAGACAAATAATCGTGATGAACGTCTTCGGGTGCTGATCTATAACAAGCCAGTTGGTGAAATTTGTACACGTCGCGATCCGGAGGGTCGTCGCACGGTATTTGACTCTTTGCCGTCGATCAGCCATGGCCGTTGGGTGGCTATTGGACGACTGGATATCAATACCAGTGGCTTATTGCTGTTTAGTAATCACGGAGAACTGGCTAATCGCCTGATGCACCCGTCCAATCAGATTGAGCGAGAGTATATTGCTCGCGTGCGCGGTGTGGTTGACGATGCCATGCTGGGGCGCCTGCAGGAAGGTGTGCTACTCGATGATGGCATTGCGCGGTTTAGCAAAATTGGTGTGGGTGCGCGTTCCGGTACCCACCAGTGGTTCTCGGTGGTGTTGACCGAGGGTCGGCAGCGCGAGGTACGCCGTTTGTGGGAGTCCCAGGGGGTAGAGGTGAGCCGCCTGAAGCGCGCGAAATATGGCACTGTGGAAATGCCTTCCTATGTAATGCCTGGGCAGTGGCTGGATCTTGCGCCGGCAGAAATCGCGGTGCTTGGCAAACTGGTGGGTCTGAAATTGAAGCAGGCGCCCCTGACGCCGGACGAGCGTAAGGAGCGCGAGCGTCAATTACATCGCTTGAAGGCGCGGGGTGGGGCGGCGAGTCGCCGAGTCTAGATTGTGATGAATCTGGTCTTTCTTGGGCTTAGCCTGTCACGGACCTGGCCTGTTTTGACTGGGTTAGTGACATTGCATTCCTTTTTTGTCAGGTGTCTGGTCCTATTGGGCATCGACGGACTGACCGTTAGTGCCTTTACTGTCCGGTCCCATCAAATAGAGGTACGCGGGCATGATTTGCTCCGCGCTTTTCAGCGTTGACGGATTTTCCGCCGGGTAGGCGACAGCGCGCATGGCTGTGCGTGTGGCGCCGGGGTTGATACAGTTCACCCGGATATTGCTGACATCTTCAAGTTCGTTGCTGAGTACCTGCGACAGTCCTTCAATAGCAAATTTCGACACGGCGTAGGCACCCCAGAACGCGCGGCCATGACGACCGACACCGGACGACGTGAAGAGAATGGATGCGTCAGGAGAAGCCTTTAATGACGGCAGTGTGGCCTTAGTTAGCAGGAACGCCGCAGTGACGTTGACCTGCATTACCTGCTGCCAAATTGCCTGCTGGTAATTGCCAATGGATGTGCGTTGGCCGAGTAAGCCAGCGTTATGAAGCAGTCCGTCTAGTTGACCGAACTGATCCTCGATGGCGTCAGCCATGTGCTGATAATCGGCTTCCACGGCGGTTTCCATGCAAAGCGGAAAAATTACGGGTTCAGGGCCGCCCTGTTGCCTTATGTCATCGTAGACCTGTTCCAGTTTGGCGACGGTCCTGCCCAATAAAATAACCGTGGCGCCCCTGTCTGCAAAGGCTTTTGCAGCCGCCTTGCCGATGCCATCCCCAGCGCCAGTGACAAGGATAATCCTGTCTTTAAGCAGGTGGGGCGGTGCAGTATAGTTTTTCGGCGTGATATCAGTCATTGGCATCTTCAGTAGCATGTGGAGTGAACGAGGTACGCGGTGATTAGCCGGTGCGACGTCTGGTAACGGGGTTTATTGCCGACGGATCTGACGTTACTGAGGCTGCCTCGGCTAAAACAGAATGTGCCGGAGTTCATCGGCGTTGGCAACGACATGGTGGGCGCCCCAGGTGTCCGGATGGTCCTCCTCTATATAGCCGTAGGCAGCGGCAACCGTGATGACTCCAGCGCTGCGTCCTGCTTCGATGTCGCGGCGATGGTCGCCAACAAACATGGTTTGTTGTGGTGTCACCGCCAGCTCCTGGCAGGCCAGCAGTACTGCCTCCGGGTGGGGTTTTGTGTTCGTGACGTGATCGGGGCAGATAACGGTGCCTGGTGCGGGTTGCAAATTTAACGCTGCCAGAATGGGTGTGGTATAGCGACTCGGTTTGTTGGTGACTATACCCCACGGCATACCCTGTTCACCCAGGCGGGTTAACAGAGCCTGGATGCCGGGAAAGGGCCGGGTTTGTCGGCATAAATTTTGTAGATATAGCTCAAGAAATTCGCCGCGGATGGTTTCAAATTCGCTGTCCTGTTCGGTGCAATTGAAGGCGTAAGCGACCAGACCTGCCGAACCGTTACTGATCAGGGCGCGAATGGCGGCTTCAGATAGCGCGGGCCGATTTTTTTTTGCCAATAATTGATTCATGGCTACCGCAAAATCGGGAGCAGTATCGAGCAGTGTGCCGTCCAGATCAAACAATACAGCCCGACAGCTTGTGGACCGCATTATTCGGGCCTGCTTGCGTGCACTAAGTAGTTGACGCTGACATCGGTGGGGTGCAGGCGATATTTGCGCAGGATAGGGTTATATATGAGGCCGACAATGTGGTTAACCTCAAGGCCCGCTGCCCGAATCCATCGCGTCATCTCGGCAGGCCGGATCAGATTGGCGTAACTGTGTGTGCCGCGAGGCAGCAGGTTGAGCACGTACTCGGCGCCCACAATTGCAAACAGGAAAGATTTTGGATTGCGGTTGATGGTCGAGAAATACAGGTCGCCACCGGGTTTGACGAGAGTCGCGCAGGCGTTGATTACCGATGCGGGATCGGGAACGTGCTCCAGCATTTCAAGGCAGGTAACGACTTCATAGCTGGCAGGGCGCTCAGCGGCGTATTGTTCCGCAGTCGTCAGCTGGTAATCAATGCTGAGACCTGATTCGATACAGTGCAGGCGGGCGATCTCCAGTGGCGTCTGACCCATGTCGATACCGGTCACTGAGGCGCCCCGTTGAGCCATGGCCTCGGCAAGAATGCCGCCGCCGCACCCAACATCGAGGAGGTGCCTGTCGGCGACGGGAGAGTGACCGTCAATCCAGTTAGCGCGCAGAGGGTTAATTTCGTGGAGCGGTTTGAATTCGCTATCGGGATCCCACCAGCGTGTCGCCAGCGCTTCGAATTTAGCGATCTCCGCTGCGTCGACGTTATTGTCTTGATGTGTGTCGTTGCCTTGCTGTGTCGACATAAGAGCTAGCCGCCAGTGATTTTGTCTTGCCAGTATTTAGCCTTGCTGATGATTTCGCGCTGATCCATGGTCTGCAGCACACCGTCATTGACCAACAACCTGCCGTTAACCCAGACGTGGCTGACCTGTCTGGCGCAATCAGTATAAATTAGCTGCGAGAGTGGATTATACAGAGGTTGCGAGTGGAGCGATGACATGTTGATAGCAATGAGGTCGGCCGCCATGCCGGCTTCAATAGTGCCGATCTGGTCGTCCATGCCGAGTGCTTTGGCGCCGTTGCAGGTAGCCATGGCGAGCGCCTGCGTGGCGCTGACGGCGGTGGCATCTCCGGTGGTACCTTTGGCGATCAGCGCTGCCAAATTCATCGCAGCAAACAAATTGAGACTGTTGTTGCTCGCTGCACCATCAGTACCCAATGCCACGTTGACGCCTGCTGCAAGCAGTTGTGATGTCGGGCAAAAGCCATTGCCGAGCTTCATGTTGGACTGCGGACAGTGCAGCACATGGGCGCCGGTGCGTTGCAGCGTCGCAATATCGGCTTCGTTGACCTGGGTCATGTGGACGCATTGAGTCAGCGGTGAAAGCGCGCCCAATTGCAACAGCCTGTCCAGGGGGCGGCGACCGTCAGCGGCCAGGGCATCGTCAATTTCCTGGGCCGTTTCATGCAGGTGAATCTGAATTCCCGCATCGAGCTCCCCGGCCAGAGCAACCACCTTGCGCAAGGCTTCATCGCCAACGGTATAGGGGGCGTGTGGGCCGAAGGCAACGTTGATCAGCGGGTCACTTTTGCACTCGTCATACAGGTTAAGCCCTTTGTGGATATATTCGTCGGCATCTCGCGCCCAGGCCGACGGAAACTCCAGAATCGGAAATGTCACCTGCCCTCTCATACCGGTTTTGCGCAGGGTGCGGGCAACCTGGTCAGGGAAAAAGTACATGTCCGCGAAACACGTGATGCCGCTGAGCAGCATTTCCGCCATGGCCAGTTCGGTGCCGTCCCTGACAAACTCATCGCTGACCCAGCGGCCTTCGGTGGGCCAGATGTGGTCGTTGAGCCACTGCTGCAGTGGCATATCATCGGCAAAGCCGCGTAGCAGAGACATCGCCGAGTGGCAGTGCGTGTTGATTAACCCCGGCATTAACAGGGCATCGGGCAGGCTGTACTCCCTGTCCGCAGAGAAGCGGAGTCTGGCTTCATCGGTGGGCAGTACGGCGGTAATTCGCTGGTCGCAGATAACCACACTGCAACCGGTGAGAACGCTGTCGAGCGGTTTCATCGGCACAATCCAGCCTGGGCTGATAATGAGATCGGCGCAGCCGGTGGTTACCCTGGGGGCAGTTACACTGGTGGTCATATTACGCTGTTAGTCATAGATGTTGTTCTTGCACGGGCGCAGATGCGGTGTCCTCGTCGATACATAACACAGGCGTCCAGTATACCCCATGGATCGCGCCCATTCCGGTGCCTGGTGCTGGCGTTTTATGCCGACTTTATATGGTACAATTTGCGGCTTGCATTTGGCCTTTCGGTGGCGTTTCAACGAGCCTGCTGAGGCCTGTCATTTGACAGTGAAGTTCGGGGGTATAGGCGAAACGTGGCTGAATTAGCAAAAGAAGTCCTGCTTGTAAACATCGAGGATGAGCTGAGTAAGTCCTATCTCGATTACGCGATGAGCGTGATTGTCGGACGTGCTTTACCCGACTTGCGTGACGGTTTGAAGCCGGTGCACCGCCGCGTACTGTTTGCCATGAGCGAGTTAAACAACGACTGGAACAGGCCCTACAAAAAGTCTGCTCGGGTGGTTGGCGATGTTATCGGTAAATATCATCCTCATGGCGATTCTGCGGTGTACGACACCATTGTGCGTATGGCGCAGTCGTTTTCGTTGCGTTACCCGCTGGTCGACGGACAGGGTAACTTCGGTTCGGTTGATGGCGATTCCGCTGCGGCGATGCGCTACACCGAAATTCGCATGTCTAAAATAGCTCATTCGCTACTTGCCGATCTCGACAAGGAAACTGTTGATTTCGTGCCGAATTACGACGAAACTGAGATGATTCCGGCGGTAATGCCGACCCGTGTGCCCAATCTGCTGGTGAATGGGTCATCGGGCATTGCAGTGGGCATGGCGACAAACATACCACCCCACAATTTACGAGAGGTGATCACCGCCTGCTTGCAGCTGATTGAAAACCCGGATATATCCATTGATGAAATTATGGCGTGTATCCCGGGCCCGGACTTCCCCACAGGCGCTATTATCAACGGCCGTGCCGGCATTATTCAGGCTTATCGAACGGGCCGGGGCCGCATCTATATTCGCGCTCGCGCCGAAGTAGAGGTCGATAAAAAGACCGCCAGGGAAACCATCATCATCAGTGAGATTCCCTATCAGCTGAACAAGGCTCGCCTGGTTGAGAAAATTGCCGAGCTGGTGAAGGAAAAGAAGATTGAAGGGATTTCTGAATTACGTGATGAGTCTGATAAAGACGGACTGCGTGTGGTCATCGAACTCCGGCGCGGTGAGATGGGCGAGGTGGTGCTGAATAACCTCTATGCGCAAACTCAGCTCGAAACGGTGTTCGGCATCAATATCGTGGGCCTCGTTGATGGTCAGCCGCAAACGCTGAATATCAAGCGGCTGTTGGAAGTGTTTATACGTCATCGCATGGAAGTGGTGACACGCCGTACAGTCTATCTATTGCGCAAGGCCAGGGAGCGTAGTCATATTCTGGAAGGGCTGGCCATCGCGATCGCGAACATCGATGCGGTAATCGCGCTGATCAAGGCTTCTCCGACACCTGCTGAAGCGCGCGAGAATTTACTCAGGCAGAGTTGGGCGCCGGGTGATGTCACCGAGTTTCTGGAGCGCGCTGACGCGACCAGTCGACCCGACGATCTCGACGAATCACATGGCCTGCGCGACGGCAGTTACTATCTGTCACCGCCACAGGCTCAGGCTATTCTCGAGCTGCGCTTACACCGCCTGACCGGCATGGAGCACGATAAGCTGCTTGGCGAGTACCGTGAAAAGCTGGATGAAATTGCCGGCTATCTGTCGATTCTGGGCAGTTCGGTAAACCTGATGGCGGTTATCCGGGACGAGCTCGTTGAAATAGATAAAGAGTTTGGCGATGTGCGGAAAACGGAGATTGTTGATTCCCGGCACGATCTTACAGTTGCCGATCTGATCCCGGTGGAAGACAGGGTGGTAACCGTGTCCCACGGTGGTTATGCCAAAACCCAGCCGATTGACGACTATCAGGCGCAGCGTCGCGGTGGTACGGGTCGATCCGCGACAGCTGTTAAGGACGAAGACTTTATAGAGCATTTGCTGGTTGCCAGCACACACGACACGATTCTGTGTTTCAGTAATGCGGGGAAGGTTTACTGGCTTAAGGTGTATCAGATTCCGGTGGCTAGCCGCTCCGCCCGGGGCCGCCCCATGGTCAATCTATTGCCCCTTGAGGAGGGAGAGCGAGTGACATCGATTCTGCCTGTTAGCGAGTATCGGGAAGATCAGTTTGTTTTTATGGCGACGTCCAGTGGAACGGTGAAAAAGACCGCGTTGACAGCATTCGCCAGACCCCGCAGTGTTGGTTTGAGGGCCGTTGAGCTAGACGAAGGTGATCGGTTGATTGGTACCGCCATCACCGATGGCAGTCAGGATATCATGCTGTTTTGCAGTTCCGGCAAGGCGACACGCTTCCACGAAACGGACGTGCGGGCGATGGGGCGGACAGCCCGTGGCGTACGCGGTATCAAAGTACCCGCAGGAGAGAAGTTAATCGCACTGATTGTGCCGGACCCGGATAAGACGCTGTTGACTGTCTGCACAAATGGGCACGGTAAGCGAACCTCTGTAGACGAATTCTCTGTATTTAAGCGGGGTGGTCAGGGGGTGATTGCAATTCAGACTTCTGCGCGAAATGGTCAGTTGGTGTCAGTGGTAGATGTTAACGACAACGATGAAACGGTATTAATCTCTGATCAGGGCACAATGGTGCGCATCAGGGTCGATGAAATCCCGGTGCAGGGCCGAAACACCCAGGGTGTACGGCTGATCAGAGTTAAAGATGATGAGGCCCTGGTCGGCGTCGCCGTTATCAAAGACGAAGAGGTTGAGGCATAGCTGTGTCAGATCAACAGCCGAAAAAGCTGCCTGATTTACGCAGGCAGATAGACGAAATCGACGCGCAGTTGCTGGCTTTGATCAGCCAGCGTGCCGCTTGTGCGCAAACCGTTGCTGAAATCAAAATTCAAAATGGCGATAGCGTATTTTACCGCCCTGAGCGCGAAGCGCAGGTGTTGCGGCGGGTAATGGAGCAAAATGAAGGCCCGCTTGACGATGAAGAGGTGGCGCGGCTGTTTCGGGAAATTATGTCCGCCTGCCTTGCCCTTGAGCAGCCCGTAACAGTGGCCTTTCTTGGCCCGGAAGGTACCTTCACCCAGGAGGCAGCGTTAAAACATTTTGGCCATTCGGCGCACACGCGACCCATGACCGCCATAGACGAAGTGTTTCGGGAGGTGCTGGCGGGCGCGGCGAGTTACGGTGTTGTACCCATAGAAAACTCTACAGAAGGCGTGGTCAATCATACCCTCGATAGCTTCCTTGATTCGTCATTGAAGATCTGTGGTGAAGTTGAATTGCGCATTCATCACCACTTCCTGATTGGCCCCAATACCAGGGAGGACGGTATTACCCGTGTTTACTCCCACCCGCAGTCGCTGGCACAGTGCCGCAAGTGGCTTGACGCTAACTTCCCGAACATTGAGCGGCTGCCACTCAACAGTAACGCCGAGGCGGCGCGCCGTGTTCAGGGGGAGTGGAATTCGGCCGCGATTGCCGGCGATATGGCCGCAAAACTTTATGGCTTGACCCGATTACGGGAAAAAATCGAAGATCAGCCCGATAACGCCACGCGATTTTTGATTATCGGTGGGACCGAGGTGCCGCCTAGCGGCGATGATAAAACCTCGATTGTCGCCGCCGTGCGCAACGAGCCGGGCGCGCTGTACAGTCTGCTTGAACCCTTTCGTAAGCATGGTGTTGACCTGACCCGTGTCGAAACGCGCCCGTCGCGCACCGGCAAATGGAGCTATGTGTTTTTTATAGATTTTGCTGGTCACCACACCGATCAGAATGTCGCCTCTGCTTTGGGCGAGGTGCAGGATCGCGTAACAGAACTGCGTGTACTCGGATCCTATCCGCGCGCTGTGCTCTGAGCTGTTCATGTCGCCACCCGTCAATGATCAATCATCCATCGCGACCCCCGTAACAGCGGCAGGCGGTACAGAAATTCAGGCCGACACGCCGGTTATTGGTCGGCTGCTGGTTATCGGACTCGGACTTATTGGCGGCAGTCTGGCCCTGGCAGCGAAGCAGCGTCAGTTGGCGATAGAGGTCATCGGTTCATCCAGGAGTGAGCCAACCATGGCGCTGGCCGTGGCCATGGGCGTGGTTGACCGAGTGGTCGCGGATTTGCCCACAACACTGCAGGCCATGCGGGCCGGTGATGTTGTTGTTATCGGTGTGCCGACACTTACCGTACCGAGCATTTTAAAAACCATTAGCGAACATCTGCCGACAGGCGTGACGTTCACCGACGCGGCCAGCGTCAAAGGCAGTGTGGTTGATGTGGCATCCGCTATTTTTGGCGGGATGCCCGCCGAGTTTGTACCCGGGCATCCCATTGCGGGCTCTGAGCAAAGTGGCGTCGCTGCCGCCAGGGCAGATCTTTACGATGACCACCAGGTGATTGTCACGCCGGTGGCGGCAACCGGCGCAGATCACCTTGCGCGTATCAAAGCCCTGTGGCGTGGCGTCGGCGCATCGGTCAGGGAAATGCCGGTCGCAGAGCATGATGAGGTGTTGGCGGCGACCAGCCACTTGCCCCATTTACTGGCGTATTCATTGGTCGATACCCTGGCCAGTCTGGAAGAGAATCGGGAAGTTTTCCGTTACGCAGCGGGTGGTTTTCGAGATTTTACCCGTATAGCTGCCAGTGACCCGGTGATGTGGCATGACATTACCCTGGCCAACGGAGGCGCCATCGTTGAGGTACTCGATACACTCACCGGAAATCTGTCACGGTTGCGGGACGCGATCATTAACCGGGACGGCGATCACTTGCTCGGTGTGTACACCCGAGCCAGAGAGGCGCGGAACCATTTCCAGAAAATGCTTGATAAAAAGGCCTATCTCGAACCGATGAATGAACAGACCATTAATTATCGAATTCAGCCAGGCGGTGTGTTGCAGGGCGAAATTCGCGTCCCAGGGGATAAATCGATATCCCATCGCGCCATTATGCTGGGTTCGCTTGCTGAAGGCGTCACCGCAATCTCGGGGTTTCTTGAAGGAGAAGATAGCCTGGCCACTCTCCAGGCTTTTCGCGATATGGGCGTGGTGATCGAAGGCCCTGATCATGGTCGGGTGGTGATTCACGGCGTTGGCCTCCACGGCCTGCAAGCGCCACCTGGGCCGCTGTATCTCGGTAATTCAGGGACATCCATGCGCCTGCTGGCCGGCCTGCTGGCTGGCCAGGCCTTCGATAGCGTGCTAACCGGGGATGATTCGTTATCTAAACGACCGATGCTGCGGGTTGCCAATCCCTTGCGTCTTATGGGCGCAAAAATTGGTACCGGTGAGGGCGGCACCCCGCCTTTGGTCATTACCGGCAAGCAACGTTTAACCGCGATTGATTATGCCTTGCCCATGGCCAGTGCGCAGGTGAAATCCTGCATTATGTTAGCCGGGCTTTATGCCGACGGTCGTACGGTCGTTACCGAGCCAGCGCCGACTCGCGATCACACAGAGCGAATGTTGACAGGTTTCGGATATCCAGTAGCAAGTGTCGGCCCGACAATTAGTCTCAGCGGGGGTAGCACGCTAAGGGCGAGCGCTATCGATGTGCCCGCAGATATTTCTTCCGCTGCCTTCTTTATCGTCGCGGCAACGATTGCGCTCGGTTCCGATATTTTATTGCAACATGTTGGGGTTAATCCGACACGCACCGGCGTGATTAATATTTTGCGCCTGATGGGTGCAGATATTGAGCTGCTTAACGAAAGGCTAGCTGCGGGTGAGCCTGTTGCCGACATCCGTGTACGATCTTCATCACTGAGAGGTATCGAGATTCCTGAGCAGCAGGTACCACTCGCTATCGATGAATTCCCGGCTATTTTTATCGCTGCGGCCTGTGCACAGGGGCAAACCGTATTGACAGGAGCGGAGGAGCTGCGTGTCAAGGAGACCGATCGAATTCAGGCTATGGCCGATGGTTTAATAGCATTAAAAGTTAAGGCTCGCGCGACTCCCGACGGCATGATCATAGACGGTGATAATACCGGAGCCTGTCTCGGCGGAGGCGAGGTCGATAGTCGCGGCGATCACCGCATTGCCATGGCCTTTGCAGTTGCTGGCTTACGTGCCTCAGCCCCGGTGCTGGTGAAGAATTGCAATAACGTTGCAACATCTTTCCCGGGCTTTGTGGCGTTGGCCGGGACACTGGGTCTTCAGGTGCGAGAGGAGGACGCGTGATGTCTTCACAGGCACTGATTATCACTATCGATGGCCCCAGCGGTTCCGGCAAGGGCACGATTAGCCAGTTGCTGGCTGCTGAGTTGGGTTTTCATTACCTAGATAGCGGTGCTCTGTACCGTTTGCTGGCCATGGCGGCGCAACGGCATCAGGTGGCCCTCAATAACGTCAGGGGTCTGGTTGTGCTGGCAGCTCATATGGACATAACGTTCAAGATGGACCCCGAGGGCGGTACTCCGACGGTATTACTTGAAGGGGAAGACGTCTCGGCTTTGATTCGCAGTGAGGAAGTAGGCAAAAATGCCTCGCTGGTGGCGGCCATCCCCGAAGTGCGCAACGCGTTGTTACAGCGCCAAAAAGCCTTTGCTCGTGAGCCCGGTCTGGTAGCCGATGGTCGGGATATGGGGACGGTAGTATTTGCTAACGCAGCACTTAAAATTTTCCTCACGGCGAGCCCCGAGGAGCGCGCGCAAAGGCGTTATAACCAGTTGATTGATAAGGGGGAAAGTGATAGCCTTGCCGCCCTTGTCGATCAGGTCAGGCAGCGGGATGAGCGTGACAGGTGCCGAGTTGCTGCGCCGTTACGGCCCGCCGCTGACGCGATTTTGCTGGATAGTACCGCCTTGTCTGTGGCTGAAGTATTCGCCAAAGTGCGCCAGCAGGTTGAGGAAAAGTTGCATATTTAGACGAAAGTGACGGGTTTAACTGAAGCCGTTTGGTGATCATGCCAGCATCGCGCTACGCGGTTTTTAATTGTGGATACCCCGGGATTCTGGTGTTCCGGCGAAGAGCCAGCCGGCTCTATTAATGAGGTGTAAGTTACATGAGCGAAAGCTTTGCGGAATTGTTTGAGGAGAGCTTAAAGTCAATTGATATGGCCCAGGGGGCCATTGTCACAGGTGTCGTTATAGACATCGACAAGGACTGGGTAACTGTTCACGCCGGCCTGAAATCGGAGGGTGTAATTGCTGTCGCCGAGTTTTTTGATGACAACGGCGCGTTGGCAATTGCCATTGGCGATGAAGTGCAGGTCTCCCTTGAGTCGGTTGAAGATGGTTTTGGCGCGACTCGTCTGTCTCGTGAAAAAGCCCGCCGCGCTGAATCGTGGCTGGAACTTGAGGCAGCACAGAAAGCCGATGAAGTGGTAATCGGTGTGATTAGTGGCAAAGTCAAAGGCGGTTTTACGGTAGACATCAGTGGCCTGCGAGCATTCTTGCCCGGCTCCCTGGTTGATGTCAGACCGATGCGGGAAACAACCCACCTCGAAGATAAACCCCTCGAATTTAAAGTGATCAAGCTTGACCAAAAGCGAAACAACGTGGTGGTCTCCCGCCGCGCGGTTATGGAAGCGGTTAATTCAGCTGAGCGCGAAGAACTGCTTAGTACGCTCGAAGAAGGTATTACGCTCAAAGGCGTCGTTAAGAACCTTACCGATTACGGTGCGTTTGTCGATCTCGGTGGCATTGATGGGCTACTGCACATTACTGACATGTCCTGGAAGCGTATCAAGCACCCATCCGAGGTCGTTAATGTCGGAGACGAGATTGATGTCAAAGTGCTTAAGTATGATCGCGAGCGCAACAGGGTCTCTCTTGGCATGAAGCAGATGGGTGAAGACCCCTGGTCAGATATCAAGGGACGTTACCCGGAAAATACGAGGGTTCAAGCCACCGTCACCAATCTGACCGATTACGGTTGTTTCGCTGAACTGGAGGATGGCGTGGAAGGTCTGGTGCATGTCTCAGAAATGGACTGGACCAACAAAAATGTTCATCCGTCCAAGATTGTCCAGGTTGGCGATCAGATTGACGTGATGGTACTGGATATTGACGAAGAACGTCGTCGTATCTCCCTTGGCATGAAGCAATGCGCGCCGAATCCGTGGGACGAGTTTGGCAAGCACCACAGCAAGGGCGATAAAATATCAGGGAGTATTAAATCGATTACCGACTTCGGTATTTTCATCGGTCTAGATGGTGGGATTGACGGTCTGGTTCACCTGTCCGATATTTCCTGGAACGAACCTGGTGAAGATGCCGTTCGTAACTTCAACAAGGGCGACGAAATTGACACGGTTATATTGGCCATAGATGCCGAACGGGAACGCATTTCGCTGGGCATTAAGCAATTGGCTGACGATCCGTTTTCGAGCTTTCTCGCGGCCAATGAGAAAGGTGGGCTGATTAAGGGTGTGGTTAAGTCTGTCGACACCAAAGTGGTCATTATTGATCTCGGCGAAGGTGTTGAGGGTTTCCTGAAGGCGTCTGAAATATCTCAGGATCGTGTAGACGATGCACGCTCTGTCTTCAAGGAAGGTGATGAAGTAGAAGCCCGTGTTGTCGGCACCGACAGAAAGAATCGTGTTGTGAATTTGTCCATAAAAGCAAAAGATGCGGCGGCGGAAAAGGCTGCTATCAAGGAGCATAAAAGCCAGGAAGCTGAAACAATTGTACCCACGACCATCGGTGATCTTATTAAGGCGCAAATGGAAAACAACGACCGGTAAGGTCTGTTAAGTCCGACTGATCCGTAACTCGATAAAAGAAAAATGACCAAATCTGAATTGATCGAGAAAATTGCCAGGCAGCAAGATCAATTACAGCCAAAGGATGTTGAATTGGCTGTAAAGATGATTCTTGAAGAAATGACGCAAGCGCTGGTTAATAACCATCGTATCGAGATAAGAGGGTTTGGTAGTTTTTGTCTCCATTTTCGGGGCCCCAGACAGGGGCGCAACCCAAAAACTGGCGAGAAAGTCGAGCTGCCTGGTAAATACGTTCCCTATTTCAAGCCTGGGAAGGAGTTGAGAGAGAGGGTTAATGCTGGGATTCCCGAGTCCTAGGCGGGGTCTGGTAGGCTGGCTAAAATGACGGCAAAGCGGCAGCTTTGCCGTTTTTTTTGAGGTTCAGATGCGAAAGATAAAATTGATCTTGCTTGTTGCTTTACTTTTGGTGGCTGTTTGCATTGGTGCCTGGTTTGTTCAGGACAACAGCAGCTCGACGGATGTGGTTCTACTCGGCTTTCATCTTGGCATAATGCCCGTCGGTATCTGGATGCTGGTGTTTTTTTTGTCCGGGGCGGCTGTCGGCATCGCGCTGAGTTACCCGGCAATTTTTGGTCTGAAAAGGCAATCCCGGCGGTCCCTGAAGATGCTTCGAAAACTTGAGAATGACCTGGGGAAAGCTCAGAATAACGCGGCTGGCGAATAGCCTCTCATCGGGTGTGGCGTGTGGCGGTTGAGAGCCGCGGTCCAGTGTGGTCCAAAAAGGCGGTGGAACCGTCGTTCAGCTCAGGGCCACATTTCACATCAGGCGATGCGATTTTAACTGAACTGCGTTCATTGGTATTCACTTGTTTGTTCGGTTCACAAGTATGGCAAATCAGCTAGATAGCAAGATTGTTGTGGCGCTGGATTATGCCGATGAAGAATTGGCCCTTGACTTTACCCGGCGTGTGTCGCCGCTGCTGTGTAAGCTGAAAATTGGCAAGGAGCTCTTTACACGGGCTGGACCCCAGTTGGTCAGACGCCTGGTCGACCAGGGTTTCGATGTATTTCTGGATCTCAAATTTCATGATATCCCGGCCACAGTGGCCGGTGCCATAGCGGCTAGCGCTGACCTCGGGGTGTGGATGGTTAATGTGCACTGTCTTGGCGGATCAAGGATGCTGGAGGCGGCGCGCAGTTCACTGGACAGGCATGGCGGACCTACCCTGTTAACAGGGGTAACAGTGTTAACGAGCATGCAGAAGGAAGATTTGATTGAGCTGGGTATTGATCAATCGCCTCAGGATCTGGTTTTCAGGCTGGCATCCCTCGCTGCGACAAGTGGTCTCGACGGTATCGTGTGTTCTGGGCAGGAAGCGGGTGCGATAAAACAGCATTTTGGTAACGCGTTTCTGAGAATAACACCGGGCATCCGTCCCGCGAGCTATGGTTCGAGTGATGATCAGCGCAGGATATTAACGCCTGGGGAGGCGCTTGCCGGGGGCAGCAGCTACCTTGTCGTTGGGCGACCTGTAACTGGCGCCCGTGATCCAGCGGAAAGCCTGCTTGCCATCAAAAAGGAAATTGGCGAAGATAGTGACCGGGACTGAGCTCCCGGTTTGCTTTTAAACTATATGGAGTGCTTTTTAGCACAAGGAGTAGGAAATGAAAAAGTTGTCAAGTTTGCGTCCCTTGTTTGCCGTACTGGTGGTAACGCTGACGTTGTTGGGTGGTTCGGTGGTTGCCTGGTCGGTCGAGCGTGCGTCGTCAGAGCCTTCCGCAGCGGCGTCGGTTGGAGTCGTCAATATCAATACTGCTTCGGCCGAACAATTAGCGGCGTCTTTGAGTGGGGTTGGTAAAGCTCGAGCCCAGGCAATTGTAGAATATCGGCAGCAGCACGGTCTGTTTACCGACAAGAATCAATTGTTGAATGTTAAAGGAATTGCAGAGGCGACTCTGACAAAAAACAGTGCGGTAATTGTCCTGGAGTAACAACATTTGGACAATGTTTTATGGCCACACCCCGGTGTGGCCAGTTTCGTTTGAAGACCTGTAAAACAGTATTTTATAAGTAAGGCGGGCGACAACGTTAAGACCATGGCGATCTCTGAGAATGGCAATATTTCAGGTTTGGCCTGGGGATTACTATTGGTAGACGTTGCGCTGCTGACCCTGTCAGGGTATGGCAGTTACTATCTGCGCTTTGTCCATCTGCAGGTGCCGGATTTCTATCACCTGGCGATCACTTCCGGGGTTTTGTTTGCTGCGCTATCACTTATTGTTAATGATTCGTACGCATCAATCTATACCGCGACGCTGAAAGGCCAATGTGTCGATTTGCTGACGCGTTATATCGTCGCGTTCGGTCTGTTCATGCTGCTTCTGGTGTTCCTGAAAATATCAGAAAAGTACTCACGGGTATGGCTGGCTTTATGGATCGGCAGTTCGTTTGTATTGTTGATAGGTGCTCGGGGTGTATGGCACCTTTTGTTAAAACGTTATCGTGCCCAGGGACGTTTTACGCGGAGGATTCTGCTGTTGGTCAGGAACCAGGGCATGTGTGAGCACGAAGATATTGTAAACAGGGAGTTAGCCACCATCCAGGGCTATGACATATGCCGACGGATTGATCTGGATAATCCGACATTTGTGGTAAGTCAGCTGGCCGATGTTGTGGCCAAGGAAAAAGCCCGCGAAGTGTGGATTTCAACCCCGTTACAGGCCAGTGGTGGCATCGGGGAGATTTCCTACGTACTGCGGCACTCGCTGGTCGATATCAAATTTATTCCCAAGCTGGACGACTCGCAGTTATTAAAGCACCGCATGAGGCGACTCGGTTCACTAAACGCCATAGATCTCAGTTACTCGCCCCTTGACGGGATTAACAGCGCGATCAAGCGGGTTGAGGACGTCGTGCTCGGAGTCATTATTGGCGTATTGATCATTCCCGTCTGCCTGATTATTGCTATAGCGGTTAAACTGACCTCAAAGGGCCCGGTTTTATTCAAGCAAATTCGCCAGGGCATGAATGGTGAAATGATCAAGGTGTATAAATTTCGCAGTATGGAAGTACATGATGAGGAGGATGGACAGCTTACTCAGGCGAGTAAGGATGATCCACGGATTTCCGCGTTGGGCCGGTTTTTACGCCGTACTAGCCTTGATGAATTGCCGCAATTTTACAATGTCATTCAGGGCCGGATGTCCATTGTCGGACCACGTCCCCATGCGCTGGTACACAATGAATATTACAAGGATCTCGTGGAATCGTACATGTGGCGACACAAGGTCAGGCCAGGGATCACCGGGTGGGCGCAGATCAACGGTTATCGGGGCGAAACGGATACTCTTGACAAGATGCAAGATCGTGTTGCCCACGACCTTTGGTACATCGATAACTGGAGCCTGTGGCTGGATTTTAAAATTATTTTTTGTACGATCTACAAAGGTTTTATCCATCCTAATGCTTATTGATTAACCCGCCTGGCGCCTTATACAAAGATTTTCTTCGATTTCGTTTTCCCACAATTCGAGTTTGTGCACAATGCCAGCTTCCTATAGCGCGAGCGGCTGGATTTATGCCGTGTATAATTGCTCGGCCAAAATATTTTCGGAGTGGATCATGCAGCGGTTTCAGAACATAGGCGTTGTTGCGAGACTACGTCACGCCGAAGTGGTCGATAGCCTGCATCGGCTTGTGGCGTTTCTGAAGGCTGATGGACGCACGGTCTTTGCGGAAGCCATGACCGGCGAGCTACTCGCGGATGACAGTGTGAAAACGATTAGCCGCCGCTCCGTCGAGAACGCGGTAGACCTGGTCATCGTAGTCGGTGGCGATGGCAGTATGCTGGGCGCGGCGCGCGCCCTGGCTGATCTCAATGTACCGCTGCTGGGTTTGAATCGTGGGCGTCTGGGGTTTTTGACCGACATACATCCCGATGACATGGAGGAAGGCATAGGTCGGGTGCTGGCGGGTGAATTCTGCTCGACCGAGCGTTTTTTGCTGGAAATGTCGGTCGAGCGTAATGGCCAAACCATCAGTGGCGGGGTGGCTTTGAACGACGTGGTACTGCATCCGGGTAAATCGGTGCGGATGATGGAGTTCGAACTCTATATCGACGGTCAATTCGTTTACAGCCAGCGTTCCGACGGTCTGATCGTCGCGACGCCTACCGGATCAACGGCCTATGCACTTTCAGCAGGCGGGCCGATTATGCACCCTGAGTTAGATGCGATCGTACTGGTGCCAATGAATCCCCACACACTGACCAGTCGACCCATCGTTGTTGGCGGGCAGGCCAGGCTTGAGGTGTTGGTCGGTACGCGCAACGAGTTGCGTCCGCTGGTTACCTGTGATGGTCAAACGGATACTGCGACCGAGCCGGGAGATGTGATCAAAATCCAGCGCAAACAACGCCCCATGCGGCTGATTCACCCGATCGACCATAATTTTTATGAAACCTGCCGTAACAAACTGGGCTGGGGTAAACGCCTGGATTCCATGCATTTGGACGAGATCGAGTAGTTAGCCGATGACCGAGCAGTGGCGGGAGATGGCGCTGTCCCCGGATATAGATCTCGATATGCTGGTGCTTGTCCTTAACAGGGAGGGTATCGTGTATCGCATAGATCGGGCCGACAGCGGCACACGATTATGGGTGGCGGCGTCTGCTGATATGGATGCGGTGCATTATATCGTTGAGCAGATCCAGCGCATTGCCAGTCACGACCGTCGCGTGCAAGCCAGTCAACCGGCGACTGAACTCGTGGTTCGAGCTTATTTGACACGCTTGCCCGTTACAATAGTCGCACTCGTGCTGGGCATACTTGGCGCTGTCCTGGTTAGCCTCGCCCCGGATCTGGTCGCAATGTTCACCTTTCAGAGTTTTACGGTTAATGCAGTCAATGGTAATCCGTCACTAACATTTGAACCTTTGTCGGACACCTTGCGACGGGGCGAATGGTGGCGTCTTGCGTCACCGGCCTTTTTACATTTTGGTCTTTTCCATATTGTTTTTAATAGCCTGTGGCTGTGGGAGTTTGGGCGCAGAATCGAATTGCTGGTCGGCAGCTGGACTTATCTGGTGCTGTTCTCTGCATTGGTTATCGGTGCCAATGCCGGTCAGTATTTGTGGAGTGGCCCGGCGTTATTCGGTGGACTTTCCGGAGTGGTATACGGTTTGCTGGGTTATATCTGGATTCGCGGCAGGCGTATCCCGCACCCACTGCTGACGTTGCCGGGGGCAATATTGCCGATCATGCTGGTCTGGTTAGCCGTCTGCCTGTTGGGTGTGGTCGATATTTTTATTGGCGGCGGTGTTGCTAACGGCGCCCACGTTAGCGGCCTGGTGATCGGTATGACATTTGGTGCGATTGCCGGTGGCACACCGAGCGAGCGTGTCTAGAAACACGTCTGGAAAGCGAGCGTCTTTTCAATTTCAAACTGATAATGGCAGGCCCTGTGTGGACATTAACCAATTGATTGAAATGATCAATCCCGATATTTACGAAAACCTGAAATGTGCGGTTGAACGGGGTAAATGGGCGGATGGTGTGGTCTTAACCACGCAGCAGAAAGAATTTTGTCTGCAGGCAATTATCGCATATGACTTAAAGCACACACCGGAACAGGAGCGAGTCGGTTACGTGCAAAGCCCGAAACCCACGCCGTGTGAACCAACTGATCGGGGGACGCCATCGATCGATTCCACAGAGACGGAAGACCAACCAGTAAGGTGGCGCGACCGTTAAATATGGGTGCGACTGACCACGGGCAATATGGACAATTAGGCCGTGAGTGAGGCGTGCAAGAGTGTGCGCTATACGAGAAAGAGACTCGGGTGAATCAGAGCATGTCAGAAAATATAGCAGGTCATTTGTCAAAAATGGTGGTGACGATGGCGGGGCCGGTTGAGTACAGCCTGTCTCTAGATGAACACCTTATCCCGTTAAATCCCTTGCTTGGGCATTCTGTACAACTCAAATTCGCCGGTGCAATTCATTGCATCCACTGTGGTCGTCTCAGCAGGAAAAGTTTTAATCAGGGTTATTGCTACCCCTGTTTTAAAAAGCTGGCGAGCTGCGATCTCTGTATTGTCAGTCCCGAAAAATGCCACTTTGATCAGGGTACCTGCCGGGAACCGGAGTGGGCAGAGCGCTATTGCATGACCGATCATTTCGTCTACCTGGCCAATTCGTCGGGTGTCAAAGTGGGTATTACTCGCGGCAATCAGGTTCCCACCCGCTGGATTGATCAGGGGGCTACGCAGGCCTTACCCATCATGCGCGTGGCAACCCGGCAGCAATCTGGTCTGGTTGAAGATATGCTGCGCCAGCATGTCGCTGATAAAACAAACTGGCGGGCAATGCTCCAGGGCAACGCGGAGTCTACCGATCTTGTGGCGATAAGGGATCAGCTATTTGAACAGTGCGCGGTGGAGCTGGAAACCCTTGAACAGCGCTTCGGCTTACAGGCCATACAGCGCATTGACGGGGTTGAAAGTACCACCATCACCTATCCTGTTTTAGAGTTTCCGACCAGGGTCGCGAGTCTGAATTTTGATAAAACCCCGGTAGTAGCCGGCATTCTGATGGGGATCAAAGGGCAGTATCTGATACTGGACAGTGGTGTCATCAATATTCGAAAATTTACCGCCTACCAGATAGATTTTAATTGCTGAGAGGGATGCGAGCTTAGCCAGTTTCAATCAGCATTGCTTCAAGATAAAACCGGCCATGGTCATAACCGGCGCTGATTAAATACCGGCGCCGATCGACTCTATCCACATCCGCCGTGCACTGGTGGGTGAGCTATGCTGTTAACTGACTGGCTGGAAAACACCGCACACCTTTTGCTTGTCGTGACCAATTACAGGGAATCAAATATATGGCATTTCGCGATGCACAACCTAAAACAATACATCTCAAAGACTATCGTTCACCAGATTATTTTATAGATCGCACCGAGCTGCGTATTGAACTGGGTGATGACGAAACCCTGGTCAGAGCCGTGTTGCATATGCGTCGAGCGACAGCGTTGGCGACGCCGAGTGGATCCCCCACGCAGAGCAAAACGAAACCGAGCGAACTGGTGCTCGACGGTCAGCAACTGGAGCTGCGTGAAATCGCCCTCAATGGCCTGGCGCTGGGCGCGCAGGATTACCGACTCAGCACTGACAGCCTGGTCATTCACGCTGTCCCGGATAGTTTTCAGCTCGAGACCGTAGCGGCCATCACGCCCCAGCATAATACCTCGCTAGAAGGCCTGTATAAATCGAGCAAGATGTACTGTACTCAATGCGAAGCGGAAGGCTTCCGCAAAATTACCTGGTACCTCGACCGCCCCGATGTGATGTCGGAATTCATCACCACTATTGAAGCGGATAAAGCGCGCTTTCCGGTATTGCTGTCCAATGGTAACCCGATCGCCCAGGGCGAGTTGAGCAATGGTCGGCACTGGGTGACCTGGCACGATCCCTTTAAAAAACCTGCGTATCTTTTTGCCATGGTGGGTGGCGATCTGTGTTGCATAGAAGACAGCTTTACGACGATGACGGGGCGCAACATCGCACTGCGCATATTTGTCGAGCAAAAAGATATCGATAAGTGCGACCACGCCATGGCCTCACTGAAAAGCTCTATGGCATGGGACGAACAGGTCTACGGGCGTGAGTACGACCTGGATATTTTTATGATTGTCGCCGTGGATGACTTCAATATGGGCGCTATGGAGAACAAGGGGCTCAATATTTTCAATACCTCCTGTGTGCTGGCGAAACCCGAAACAACAACAGACGCTGGTTTTCAGCGTGTCGAGGCGGTGGTAGCCCACGAATACTTTCATAACTGGAGCGGTAACAGGGTCACCTGTCGCGACTGGTTTCAGCTCAGCCTTAAAGAGGGCTTTACCGTATTTCGCGATTCACAGTTCTCCTCAGATATGGGCTCGCCGACGGTCAAGCGGGTTGATAGCGTCAATGTCCTGCGTACCATGCAGTTTGCAGAAGATGCTGGACCCACTGCGCATCCCGTGCAGCCAGCATCGTTTATGGAAATATCCAATTTTTACACGCTGACCATTTATGAAAAGGGCGCTGAAATTGTTCGTATGATTCATACCCTGCTGGGCGACGAAGCTTTTCGTAAGGGCAGCGATCTTTACTTTGATCGCCACGATGGCGCGGCCGTGACCATCGAGGATTTTGTCGCGGCCATGGCGGATGCCAGTAATCGTGACTTTACTCAGTTTATGAACTGGTATCGGCAGGCGGGCACTCCTCGATTGTCGA
>TARA_R110000787_G_scaffold183014_1_pt1 | contig 25384 bp, 23 predicted proteins | sample TARA_R110000787 | Tara Oceans TARA_R110000787 (sample SAMEA4397920) | marine metagenome | biome: Polar Biome; feature: [DCM] deep chlorophyll maximum layer (ENVO:01000326); material: water (ENVO:00002006), including particulate matter (ENVO:01000060) such as... | depth 35 m | reverse complement strand
TGCGTTTCCTCGTGCTGATGATGCAAATGTGGAAATGCCTGATGCAGCACCATTAGGCTAAACAAGCCCAAAAAGAAAAATGCCGATATTTTATTTGGTTTTTGCATCAACTACAAAAGTATGAAAATTATCTTTGGTAACAATAGGACAATTGTGCTGTAGTAAAAAGTTAAGCGTAATAGTTTATATCTTTTAGCGTTTCCTATTTCTCTGCTTGGTTAAATGCTTTGGGGCCAAAAAATCATACTGAGAAATGAATAAGCTGAGTAACATATTTACGATTACTTTTGATAAATATATGAATAATTGTATCCAGAAGTGCACAAGTAACAGGTGAGGGAACTCTACCGCTTCTGGGAATAGGATTATAGTAAGTGGTCTTTAATTATTTGAGATAGAACATTCCATGAAAATTTCAGGAACACCACCGCTAAAGAATCGAGAGTCGTTATTAACGATGCATAGGCAATCGTAAAATGTTCGTTGGTAAAATTGCTTGGTAACGCCTGTAGGAATTTTTTATTGCTATACCAGATTGCAAAACCTGGAAAAGCTAGCCGTTGAATTTTTAGAGAGTAAAAAATAATATGCAAAATAAAAAGCACTACGGTGATAGATTTGGATGGTTCAAGGATGTACTTATGGGAGTAGACGACAGAATTTTAAATACTTCCTTGATAGTTTGTTTGTCATGTTTAATATGAAAATTGGTCAGACGGGCGACGGTAATTCCGTTCAGCCGCAAATCCTTTTCTTCTTTCATTTTTGGGAATGCCTTTAATTCACGGGCATATCAAATGGCAGTGCAAGGTTTATCGTATTTAAAATATCTGTCCATGATAGCTTTTTGTCATTTTAAACGTGCAAGGCTATTTTCAACTTCATCGCCTATTTATGTGTCCACCTTTTTGCCCCGATCACTTCGGATAAACGGCTCACTTTTTTTGAAGTTTAATATTTCTGAAGTGAAATCAATAATCAGTAAAAAAGTAAGTTATAGTGTATTTGTGTTGATTTGTAGTTTGATTTGGTTTGTGTCCCGAACCATAAGTTAAAATTGAATTCAATTGTAAACATTTGAGATCAAAAAGTCCAACTTGAAACCTATACACCCGAAAAATTAATTTGTTGTACCTATGTTGTACCTGAATAAAAAAAGCCAGCTTTATAAAAGCTGGCTTTTCCTTTGTACTCGAGGCGGGACTTGAACCCGCACGGACTAATGTCCATTGGATTTTAAGTCCAACGTGTCTACCAATTCCACCACTCGAGCCTAACTGCTCAGAGCAGTAGAGATTTTACAATGGAGCGAAAAACGGGATTCGAACCTGCCTGCAGCAGGCAGGCCCGCGACCTAGGTCGCTATACAGAACGATTGTCTATTGCCGTCTTTCAACTTTCAAGAAAATGAGCGAAAAACGGGATTCGAACCCGCGACCTCCACCTTGGCAAGGTGGCGCTCTACCAACTGAGCTATTTTCGCAATTAAATGAACATAGCTTTGCTGTCAAAGCGGTTGCAAATTTAGAACTTTTAAAACAACATCAAAGTTTTTTTAGTGAAAAATAAAATAAATTTTTATTTGATTGAAAATCTATAAACTGTCGCTAAACATTTTATGAATTTCTTTAGTCGCATCACTCTTTAAATCAATCGATTCGTCATTACGTTTGCTAATTAAATAAGATAAATAAATAACGAAACCAATTATTGGTGCGATAAAAGGAAGGGAGTACCAAAAATCATATTCATCAATAAACTGAAGTTGATAGTTGATAACTCCTGAAAGTTGGAACAAAAACATGGTAAAGGGAACTAGGATTGCATATTTCCACCAATTATTTGATGTAAGAAACCAAATTCCTGTAAGCATTACAAAAGTAATCTTGGTGAAAAGTGCGTGCACATACGTTTGCATATTTCCGAAACCATTAGATTTTAGAGTACCGAAGATGGTGTCCCATTCTTTAGATTCAGGAGGAGCAAATTTATATATATAAAATAAAAAAGGAGTAGCTATCAACAATAATGATATAGCTACTCCTATAATAATAATTTTATTTCTATCCGTTTGGCGGGATTTCGTATTTGTCTTTATCGAGTTGTTGTTCATCACTAGTAATTGATTCTGGGGTACAGCTAGCAGCTAATGCAATTAATGCTAAAATAAACATAAGTTTTTTCATGATAATTATATTTGGTGTTTAATAAACCAAAGATAATAAAAAGTAAGAAAAAACCTACAAAACTAATGATTAATTTAATGCAAAAATGTTAAATATTTAAAATACAATGGTTTAAGGTTAAAGTTAATTAAAAATATAAAAAAATTAAAGCCGTTAATAAAAATTAAAATACTGAAAACAACAATTTTAGCTGTAGCTTTAGTGTTAAAAAGACATCCAATAACTACCTGTAAATTATTGAATATTTATTAATAAAAATTAAAATTATTAGTTTTTCATAAAACTATGAGTGTAATATAACGACATATAATGCACTTTAACGATAAAAAAAATACTATTTTTTCAACAAAATTCTAACTTTAACTGTTAATGAAATAAAAAATTAATAAAATTACTGTATTTGGAAATAATCCAATCCAGATGTTGGAAAAATTCCATTTTTTTGTATATTTGAGAATGGATAAAGAGCTAAAAATACAGGTAAAGCGTTTTAAAAAAGTTAGAGAAGAGCAAAATTACACTCAACAAGCTTTTGCGGAGTTATTGGAGATTGGACAAAGTACTGTTGATATTGAACGAGGTAAAACAAAGATTCCAGGAAAAGCAGTTATGAGACTTTTAAAAGATTTTCAAATAAATCCACTTTGGTTATTTGGAGAAAGCTTTCAACAATATGTTGTCATTAATGGACGAGATGTAAGCCCGAAAGTTATAACCATAAAAGAAGACAATACAGAATCGATAGTATTGGTAAATCAAAAAGCAGCAGCGGGTTATCCACATAATATTCAAGATGTAGATTGGTATCAAACTTTACCAGTTTTTAATTTTCCCTTACCAGAATATAGAAACGCTACTTATAGAGGCTTTCAGGTTGAAGGAGATAGTATGTTGCCTAACATTCATCCCAACGATTGGGTTTTAGGACGCTCTGTTTCTAATGTTACTGAAGCATCTGATAATAAGATTTACATAGTAGTGCTTCATGATTCTGTTTTAGTAAAGAAGCTTCAAAAAACAAATGATTCATCAAAAATAAGATTAATATCTTTAAATCAAGAATACTTGCCAATTGAAGTTAATATTGTTGAAATTCAAGAATTATGGCAAGTCAATAGTAAACTAACTTTTGGGATTGATGAGCCTTCAGATAGTAATTTATTAAGGCAATTACAGCAATCAATGGAAGATTTAAAAGGTCAAATTAACGGTCTTAAATAAGGGATTCAGCTTTTAAGTGTTTGATGTAATCCATTATTTTATTTGTTGCTCCTTTATTACTTTCAATAAATGATTGAGTTATTTTACCAGACTCCATTCTTGAGTTTTTATCCGTTACAAGCTTTTCTAGTATTTTAGAACATTCACTAGCATTTGAAATTGAAAAAAGTCCTTTCAAATCTTTCAGCTCTTTCGCTTCTGGGAATTTTTCAAAACGATTGCCAATTACTATCGGAACTCCAAATGTGGCAGGTTCCAAAATATTATGCAACCCGGTAGCGCCCATTCCGCCACCTACATAAGCAATATCAGCATACGAATAGATTTTAGTAAGTAAACCAACAGTATCTATAATAAAGACATTGTATTCAGATATATTAATGTCTTCTTTTGTTGAAAATAAAGTGCTTTTTTTCTGAATATATTTTCTGAATGATTCAATCTTAGAGGTATTTATTTCATGAGGAGCAATTATAAATTTCACATCATCTGAAGCTTTATTGATATAGTTAATTAAAACTGCTTCGTCTTCAGGCCAGGTGCTTCCGCAAACAATACAAAGATTATTTTGCTTGAATTCTGAAATAAACGCTAACGTATTATTCTGTTTTAATTGATTGCTAACTCGATCAAATCGTGTATCACCACTAACAGTAGTATTTGTGATATTAATACTGTTTAATAACTTCTTTGAAGTTTCATCTTGAACGAAAAAATGATCAAAACAATTTAATGCCTTTCTCATAAAACCTCCATAAGGTTTAAAAAACAATTGATCTTTTCTAAACAATCCTGAAACCAAAAGTGTTGGTATTTTATTTTCTTTTAATTGAAATAAATAATTGGGCCAAAACTCATATTTAATAAAAATGGCTAATGAAGGATGTGCTATTTCAATAAATTTTTTCGCATTTGAAACCGTGTCAATTGGTAAGTAAATAATAATATTAGCGAGTGTTGAGTTTTTTTTGACTTCAAACCCTGAAGGAGAGAAAAAGGTGACGATTAATTTATAATCAGAAAATAATTCTTTTGTTTTTTCCATTATAGGGACACCTTGTTCGTATTCCCCTAAAGATGCACAATGAAACCAAATGGTTTTATCCTCAGGATTAATGGATTCCTTTAAAGTGTCAAAAACGGATTTTCTCCCATGAACAAACAAGCTCATTTTTTTGCTAAAAAAAGGAGTTAGCAAAATAAGTTTGCTGGTTATATATGTGGAAAAATTATATAATAAATGCATCAGGTAATACTATAATGCTAAAATACGTTTCTTTATGGAATTACATTGTTTGCCGATTTCAAATTTTGTAATTTTGATTTTTATTTTTTAAATCTTTATTTTTTAAATTTACAGAACTCTCAAGGGCGAAACACATGAAAAAGATACAAATGGTTGATCTTAAAGGTCAATATAGCAGAATAAAGGAGCAAGTGGATTCATCTATTTTAAATGTAATTGAAACAGCCGCTTTTATAAATGGACCTGAAGTTCATGCTTTTCAAAAAGAATTAGAAACGTATTTAGATGTCAAGCATGTGATTCCTTGTGCCAATGGTACAGATGCATTACAGATTGCGATGATGGGTTTAGGTTTAAAACCTGGCGATGAAGTAATCACTGCCGATTTTACTTTTGCAGCAACTGTAGAGGTTATTGCTTTATTAGGATTGACACCTGTTTTAGTAGATGTGGACCCTAGTTCGTTTAATATAGATGTTAATGCTATTAAAAAAGCGATTACTCCAAATACAAAGGCTATTGTTCCTGTTCATTTATTTGGTTTAGCTGCAAATATGGATGAGATAATGGAATTAGCAAATGAGCATAACTTATTTGTAATTGAAGATAATGCTCAGGGAATTGGAGGACATTATACTTCAAAAGATGGTGCTAAAAAGAAAACTGGAACAATAGGTCATATAGCTTCAACTTCATTTTTTCCTTCTAAAAATTTAGGTTGTTATGGAGATGGTGGAGCCATTTTTACTAACGATGATGATTTGGCGCACACCATTAGAGGTATTGTTAACCATGGTATGTATGTAAGATATCATCATGATGTAGTAGGGGTGAATTCTAGATTGGATTCAATTCAAGCTGCAGTTTTACGAGCTAAGCTTCCAAATTTAGATGAATATAATAATGCTAGACGATTGGCAGCTTCCAAATACACAAAAGCTTTTCAAGGTATTGACAGCATAATTACTCCTGGTTGTGTTTGCGATTGTACTATAGAATACAAAGAAAAATGTAATTTACATGTGTATCATCAATATACCTTAAAAATTATTAATGCAGATAGAGATGCTCTTGCTGCTCATTTAAATGAAAAAGGAATTCCTTGTGGCGTTTATTATCCAATTCCATTACACCTGCAAAAAGCATATGTAGATGATAGGTATAAAGAAGAAAACTTTAAAGTGACCAATCAATTAATAAAAGAAGTTATTTCCTTACCAATGCATACAGAATTAGATGATGAACAAATCGAATTCATTACTTCAACAGTTATTAATTTTCTGAAAAATAACTAGAATGAAAAAAATACTGGTAACTGGAGGTTTAGGATATATTGGTTCTCATACTGTTGTTGAACTTCAAGATGCAGGTTTTGAAGTGGTAATAATAGATAATCTTTCTAATTCTTCTATGGAAGTGTTAGACGGAATTACTAAAATTTCTAATAAAACACCACTTTTTGAAAAATTGGATTTACGTCATAAAAATGAAGTGTCTCAGTTTTTTGAAAGATATAAAGACATCGCCGGTATTATTCATTTTGCCGCAAGTAAAGCGGTTGGAGAAAGTATTGAAAATCCATTATTATATTACGAAAACAATTTAAACACCTTAATATATCTTTTACAAGAATGTAAAAAGAACGATATTAAAAATTTCATATTCAGTTCTTCTTGTACCGTTTATGGAGAACCTGATAATTTACCAATAGATGAATCTGCTGCAGTTAAGGAAGCAACTTCACCTTATGGAAATACAAAACAGATTAGTGAAGAAATTTTAAATGACACTTGTAAAGTTTCAGATTTAAATTCAATTGCACTCCGTTATTTTAATCCAATTGGAGCACACGATACTACCGAAATTGGAGAGCTTCCGTTGGGAGTTCCGCAAAATTTAGTTCCATTTATAACACAAACTGCTGCAGGCTTGCGTGAGCAACTTTCGGTATTTGGTGATGACTATCCAACAAAAGATGGAAGTTGTGTAAGAGATTATATTCACGTGGTAGATCTAGCTAAGGCTCACGTAGTAGCTTTACAGCGATTGTTAAACGAAAATAATAATTCTCGATTTGAAACATTTAATATTGGTACCGGTAGAGGAAGTTCTGTTTTGGAAGTTGTAAATGCTTTTGAAAAAGTAACGCAACAAAAACTAAATTATAAAATTGTTGATAGGCGTGAAGGTGATGTGATTTCGGTGTATGCCGATACCAAAAAGGCCAATGAAATTCTAGGCTGGAAAGCAGAAAAATCTATGGAAGATTCCTTATTGTCTTCATGGAATTGGGAGAAAAAAGTGAGGAATATTAAATAGCTATAAAGCAGCTTTTTCGGTTGCTACGCTTCTGTCGATTTTTCTCATTAATCCTTGTAATACATTTCCGGGTCCCACTTCAATAAAATTAGTAGCTCCATCTGCAATCATTTGTTGCATACTTTGAGTCCATTTTACGGGCGCCGTTAATTGAGAAACTAAATTCTTTTTAATTTCTGAAGGATCAATAACAGCCGTGGTGCTTACATTTTGATAAATAGGGCAGCCAGGCTTTGAAAAATGAGTATTTTCAATAGCAGCAGCTAATTCTTCTCGTGCAGGTTCCATAAGAGGGCTATGAAAAGCTCCTCCAACAGGTAATACCAATGCTCTTCTAGCTCCAGCTTCTTTCATCGCTTCGCAAGCTACATTGATGGCATTTACATCACCAGAAATCACTAATTGACCAGGGCAATTATAATTTGCAGCTACTACAATCCCAGGAGTTTCTGCACATATTTTTTCAACAACAGCGTCTTCTAAACCTAAAACTGCTGCCATCGTAGAAGGTGTCGCTTCACAAGCTTTTTGCATTGCTTGTGCTCTTTTTGATACCAAAAGGAGTCCATCCTTAAAGACCAACGTTTTATTTGCAACTAAAGCAGATATTTCACCTAAAGAGTGACCGGCAACCATATCTGGTTGGAACGATCTTCCTAATACTTCCGCTAAAATAGTAGAATGCAAAAATATTGCAGGCTGCGTTACTTTTGTTTCTTTTAATTCTTCCGGGGAACCTTCGAACATTATTTTAGTAATATCAAAACCTAAAAGTTCATTGGCTTGCTGAAACAAATCTTTTGCTTTGGAAGAGGACTCGTATAAATCTAAACCCATTCCTGTAAATTGTGCTCCTTGTCCTGGAAAAATATATGCCTTCATAAATGTTGTTTTTTATTTCGAAATTAATTTCGATTGATAATGCAAAAATAACTTTTTAATTGAATTCTTAGAAGTTTAGTTTATTTTCTAACAAAGGTTTGATATGAAAAATCGAATTTATGTTTTTCATCTTTTAAATGAAATTCTTCTGATGCAAGTTCCCAGTTTTCTGAAGGTATCTCAGGAAAAAAAGTATCTGCTTCAAAAGAGCTATTAACTCTCGTTAATTCAATTTTATCTGCGATTTCCATTCCTATTTTGTAGATTTCTCCTCCGCCAATAATAAACGGCTGTTCATCATTTTTTGCGATTTCCAGTGCTTCCGCCATAGAGTGAACAATAATTGCTCCTTCTGGATGGTAATCTTTATTGCGTGTAATGACAAGATGGACTCTATTGGGTAGTGGTTTCGGAAACGATTGAAATGTCTTTCGTCCCATAATAATATGATGTCCCGTAGTTAATTTCTTAAACCGTTTAAAGTCGTCTGGTAAATGCCAAACTAGGTCATTGTCTTTTCCTAGTTCGTTATTAGATCCTGCAGCTGCTATCATTGTAATCATATTTCTTCTTCCGAGTCTAGTGTTTTTTTTTCAGCTTCCAATTCTTGTATCACTTCTTTCTCCGCTTTTTCATCTAATTCTGATATTCTTTTTTCTTGCAGTGCTTTTAGTTTTTCTAATTGACGGTTTTCCCATTCTTTACCCATAAACCTGTTTTTAACTAAAACATTAAAAACGTGAGTTAAAAATAAAAACCCCCATAATACAATTGCCCAAACAAACCAATGGTATCCAATAAAAGTAGTTTCCTTACCGATGCCTAAAACTAAGTTGATAATGACTAATATAATGGAGCCAACAATAAAATATATTAAATGAGAAAGTAATCCCTTTTTTTGAAGAATTCGCTCTCTAGCATATTCGTATTGCTCTCTTTGTTCTGCTTCGTCTCGGTTATCTTTATTGGAGTTAGAAAACATAATATAATTTTTTTAGTCTTTAGTAAAGATAATTAATTTTTAGATAAAATTAAATAGCAACAGCGCCTTTTATGTGAGGATGGTGTTCGTAATCTATTAATGTAAAATCATCAAAAGTAAAATCGAAAATATTTTTCACTTCCGGATTTAAAATTATTTTAGGAAGTGGCTTTAGGTCTCTTGATAATTGAAGATCTACTTGCTCTTGATGATTGCTATAAATATGAGCATCGCCAAAAGTGTGTATAAAATCTCCAGCTTCCAGTCCACAAGCCTGAGCCATCATCATCGTAAATAACGCATAGGATGCAATATTAAAAGGAACTCCTAAAAAAATATCTGCACTACGTTGGTATAACTGACAAGATAATTTTCCGTTAGCTACATAAAACTGAAAAAAGGCATGACAAGGAGGTAATGCTGCTTTGCCATTGGCTACATTTTCTGAAAATGATTTTCCAGTATCTGGTAACACACTTGGGTTCCAAGCGGAAACTAACATTCTTCTGCTATCTGGGTTTTTCTTAATGGTTTCAATAATTTCTGAAATTTGATCGATTTCATCACCATTCCAATTACGCCATTGATATCCGTAAACAGGTCCTAAATCTCCATTTTCATCGGCCCATTCATTCCAAATACGAACTCCATTTTCTTGAAGGTATTTAATGTTGGTATCGCCTTTTAAAAACCATAACAATTCGTAAACAATGGATTTTAAATGAAGTTTTTTAGTGGTTACCATTGGAAATCCTTCACTTAAGTCGAATCGCATTTGGTAGCCAAATACACTTTTTGTTCCTGTTCCTGTTCTATCTTTTTTTATTGTTCCGTTTTCAAGAACATGGTTGATGAGGTCGTGGTATTGTTTCATATTAATTTCCTGCGAAGACAGGGATTTTTTTAAATTATAACTAAAAAAATAGCTAGTAAAAGTAGATGTTAATTCTTCTAAAATGAGATATTTCACTTTAATTGGAAGAACAAAATACTTGGTGTTAAAAATAAAAAAAGCTTGGCTATTTAATTCTAAAGTATTTTAATATTATTAAAAGTTATTAACGGAAATGAAGGTTGAATATATTTTTGTAACTTTAAGAAAAATAGTCAATTATGAAATATATAACCTTTTTAGTTTTATTTTTCGCTTCTATTAATAGTAATGCTCAATTACAAGAGATACTTACTCAAAATGATTGGTATCTCTCTTCTTTAACCATTGATGGTGAAGTGTATATGCCTCCAGTTAATTTAGAATTGGCTTATGTTCAATTAAATTTTAATGATACTAATTCTGAAATTACTTTTGAAACACAAGTTTGTAATTATGGAATTGGATATATTACTTTAGATGAGAATAATAATGCTTTTTCTTTTATTGATGGGGAATTTATTATTTCTTTAATAGAATGTAGTTTTCAAGAAAATAGTCTTTTTGAAGGGCAATATTTAGGCTTTTATTTTATTAATGCGAGCAATCCATTTAATGTAAATATTATTTGGATAGACGACCCTTATGCTACTGAAGAGTTGCTTGGTATTGAGGTGATTTCTGCAAATGGTGATTCTGCTTTATATCATAATTGGTTATTGTCTACTGAAGATTTTACAACTTCAGATTTTAAAATAGTTCCAAATCCAGTAACCGATAGTTTTTATATTTCCTTTACGGCTAATAAAAACATGACTGCTTTAATTTACGATATAACTGGGAAATTAATTCTTACTAGAAATGATTTAGAATCAAAAAGTTCCGTAAATATTGAAAATATAAAGGCAGGAATTTATTTTGTTCATATAAGTGATGAACAAGGAAATACCTGGGTTGAAAGAATCATTAAAAAATAATTCCGTAGAAACGAGTTTAAGTAAAAATTATTTTTTTTGTAAAGATTCCTGCTTCCGCAGGAATGTGTTACCCAATAATCATCCCAGCAATAGTTGCTGAAATTAAAGAGGCAATACTACCACCGATTAGAGCTTTCATTCCAAACTTAGATAAGGTTTTACGTTGCCCTGGTGCTAATGAACCAATTCCTCCAATTTGAATACCAATTGAAGCGAAATTTGCAAAACCACATAACATATAAGTGGCCATAATAATTGACTTTTGGTATGTTAAATGAGTTGCGTTCTCAACATTTTTAAGATCTGCTAATTGTATGTAACCAACAAATTCACTTGCTACTAATTTGATTCCTAAAAGTTGACCCATCATCATCATATCTTCTTTTGCAACTCCAATTAACCACATTAATGGAGCGAATACCGTCCCTAAAATGGCTTCTAATGAAAGTTTATCGTAAGAAGAATGGTCTGCGACCCAGTTATTTACATTAGTAAAGTCTCCAAGCCAACCTAAAATTCCATTGAACATTGCAATAAAGGCAACAAAAACTAATAACATAGCTCCAACATTTACAGCCAATCTCAATCCTTCTGTAGTTCCGTTTGCAATCGCATCTAAAATGTTAGTTCCTATTTTTTCTGTAGAAACTTCAACATCGGTATTGACTACTTCAGTTTGTGGGTATAATATTTTTGAAATTACAATGGCACCTGGTGCAGCCATCACAGATGCTGCTAATAAATGCTTTGCAAATAATAATCTAAGTACAGGATCGTCACCACCTAAAAATCCGATATAGGCAGCTAAAACAGCACCTGCGACAGTAGCCATTCCGCCAATCATTACTAAAAGCATTTCAGATTTATTCATTTTCTCTAAATATGCTTTTATTAAAAGCGGTGCTTCCGTTTGTCCTAAAAATATGTTTCCGGCAACACTTAAGCTTTCAGCGCCAGAGATTTTTAATAGTTTTGATAATAACCACCCAAATGCTTTAACTACTTTTTGGATAACTCCTAAGTAAAATAATACCGATGTTAAGGCAGAGAAGAAGATAATAGTAGGTAAAACTTGGAATGCAAAAATGAATCCGAAAGTATCCATATCTACCACCAATCCTTCAAACAAGAACTTACTTCCAGCTCGCGTAAAATCTAATATGCTAACAAATACTTTTCCAACGGCTTCAAATGCACTTTGTACGAAAGAAATTTTTAAAACACCAATAGCAATAACTAATTGAAATGCTAAACCAATTCCAACTGTTTTCCAATTAATGGCTCTTCTATTGCTACTAAATAAAAATGCTATAAATAAAAGGGAAACCATTCCTAATGCACCTCTCCATATACTTGTAAAAGACAATCCCTGACTTGGAACAACTCCCGAATCATCAGAAGTTTGGATTAAAGTGGCTTCTTTTTTGACAAAGGAACTTTTAAATTTATAATGCGATCCATTTTCAGTGAAAACTAAAGTTGAATCGGTATGCTCAGTGATTTTATACCTTCTAATAGTATCGGTTGGTTGATTATAATAAAAAACCAAAAGCTTGTTTTGGAACATATAATCTCCAGAAGCTTTTAAGTTTTCTTTAGCTCCTATTTCGTATGAAAAAGTCCCATCAGTTAGGGTTAAAAAGTCGTTTTCTGAATTTATGGTTGTTATGGATTCGCCATTTGTATTTTCAATACTAGAAAAATTCCATTTCTTCTCTAAATCTTGTCCAAATGATAAAAAATGAACTAAAACTAATACTCCAACTAATAAATATTTTTGCATAGGATACTATTGTCTTTTTGAAATTTCGTCTCGAATACTTACTGCTTTTTCATATTCTTCATTAATAACAGCTTCTTCAAGCATTTTATTAAGTTTTTTTAATGAATGTTTGCTGAAATCTTCTAGAGTAGGAATAGTCGATTTTTTATCGTCACCCGTTAAAAGTTTTTCAATAACAATATCTGCTTTTTTGGAAAGATCATTTTTATGTGGCTCTGTTTCCGTTTTAATACCAGCTTTGTCTAAAATATTTTTATAAGTAAAAATGGGTGCATCAAAACGCAGCGCTAAAGCAATAGCATCACTGGTTCTAGCGTCTATAATTTCTTCAATACCTTCTCTTTCACAAATAATACTAGAATAAAAAACACCATCTAATAATTTATGAATAATCACTTGTTTTACAACAATATCGTATCGTTTTGCAAATGTTTTAAATAAGTCATGAGTTAGGGGCCTAGGTGGCATAATTTCTTTCTCTAGCGCAATGGCTATAGATTGTGCTTCAAAAGCACCAATGACGATTGGTAGTTTTTGATCTCCATTTTCTTCACTCAAAATTAATGCGTAAGCACCATTTTGAGTTTGACTATATGAAATCCCTTTGATATTAAGTCTTACTAAGCTCATTAAAAAATATTCAAAAAAAAAGCTGTTTAATTTTTTGGGCTAGCCTAAAATTAAACAGCCCTTTTATTCAGGCACAAATTAATAAAAAATTATGCGTTATTGGTTTTAAACTCCTTTAATTTTTCTATTAGTTGCGGTACAAACTCAAAAGCGTCTCCAACGATACCATAATCAGCAGATTTAAAGAAAGGTGCTTCAGGGTCATTATTGATCACCACTTTTACTTTTGAAGAATTTACTCCTGCTAAATGTTGAATGGCTCCAGAGATACCGATTGCAATATATAAATTAGAAGATACTGGTTTTCCTGTTTGTCCCACGTGTTCGCTATGAGGTCTCCAACCTAAATCACTCACTGGTTTTGAACAAGCAGTAGCAGCACCTAATATTTCAGCTAATTCCTCAATCATTCCCCAGTTTTCCGGACCTTTTAATCCACGACCACCAGAAACTACGATATCAGCATCAGCAATAGTTACTTTATCATTTGCTTTTTCTACAGAAGTCACCTTGGTATTAAAGTCACTATCTGATAAACTTGGAGAAAAATCTTCCAAAGTTACAGAAGTTTCGTTTTCTAAAACTCCAAAAGCATTTTTTGCAAGTCCAATTAATTTCGTTTCGGTAGTAATTTCTGTGGTAGCAAATGCTTTATTTGAAAACACAGTTGAAGTTACATTAAATGGTGAAGTGCTTGTTGGCAATTCGGTTACATTTGGCACAAAACCAGCTTCCATATTTACCGCTAATAAAGGCGCTAAATACTTACTGTTTGCACTAGATGAAATTATTACTACTTGTGAAGCTTCATTTTTTGCAGCTTGCGAAATCGTATCTGCATAAGCTAAAGCATTAAAATTTTGTAATTGATCATTAGAAACTTGAAGCACTTTAGAAGCTCCATATTTACCTAATTGATCAACATTGTTACCGTTTATAGATACTGCAGTAACCGAGGTTCCTAACATATCGGCGATCCCTTTTGCATAAGATACGGCTTCGAAAGCAACTTTTTTAAACTTACCTCCTTCAGATTCTGTATATACTAATACTGACATATTTTATTTTTTGTCATCCTGAACTAGATTCAGGATCTATTTTAAACAATCTTTTAATGATATAAAATTCCGAATTATTTCGGAATGATTTAACCTGAAGTTAAATTACTTTAGCTTCATTATGTAATAGGTCGATTAATTCATCAACATTATCTACTAACTTCACAGAACCTTTTGAATCTGGCTTTGTAAAACCTGTGATTTTTGTTTCTGTATTGGTGTCTATCGGTTCTTTTACATTTAATGGTTTGCTACGTGCTTGCATAATACCTCTCATATTTGGTATGCGAAGATCAGCTTCTTGAACAATACCTTTTTGACCACCTACAACTAAAGGTAATGTAGTATTGATAATTTCTTTACCACCATCAATCTCACGAGCTGCAGTTACATTAGTTCCTTCAACTTCAAGATTAATACACATATTTACAAAATTAGCACCTGTTAATTTTGCAATCATTCCTGGAACCATTCCGCCATTATAATCGATAGATTCACGACCACCAATTACTAAATCATATCCACCTTCTTTAGCAACATTCGCTAATTGTTTTGCAACATAATAACCATCAGTTGCAGGAGTGTTTACTCTTATTGCTTCGTCTGCACCAATTGCCAATGCTTTTCTTAAGGTTGGTTCTGTTTCTGGTCCTCCAACATTTACAACATGAACCGTTGCGCCTTGTTTTTCCTTAAACCACATAGCACGTGTTAATCCAAATTCATCATTAGGATTAATTACAAATTGAACACCATTAGTGTCAAATTTAGAATCTCCTTCCGTAAAATTAATTTTAGAGGTAGTATCTGGTACGTGACTTATGCACACTAATATTTTCATAGTAAAATTTTATTATTTATATCTTTTAAAGAAATTTATTGCGTAAAAAATGCTTCAAATTTCGAGCGACAAATATAGGCATATTTTTACGCTTTTTACTATGCACGCATAATAAAATTAGTTAAATCTTAAGAAAAAATAGGGAGCCGCATATAAATAATAGTATTTTTGCGATTCCTTTTTACCAAAAGGAAATTATGTAGGTGATTTTTTAAATCTGATACGATTCAGATTTGCAAATAAATTAGAAGATTAAATATGAAAACAATTCAATTTAGAGAAGCTATTTGTGAAGCGATGAGCGAAGAAATGCGTCGTGATGAAAGCGTTTATTTAATGGGTGAAGAAGTTGCCGAATACAATGGTGCCTATAAAGCCAGTAAAGGAATGTTGGATGAATTTGGTGAGTTAAGAGTTATCGATACTCCAATAGCTGAACTTGGTTTTTCTGGTATTGCTATTGGTTCTGCCATGAATGGCAACAGGCCTATTATTGAATATATGACTTTTAATTTCTCATTAGTAGGAATTGATCAAATAATAAATAATGCCGCAAAAATGCGTCAGATGAGTGGAGGACAATTTAATATTCCTATTGTTTTTAGAGGACCAACAGCTTCTGCTGGTCAACTTGCTGCTACCCATTCTCAAGCTTTTGAAAGTTGGTACGCTAACTGTCCGGGTTTAAAAGTAGTAGTACCTAGTAATGCTAAAGACGCAAAAGGTCTTTTAAAAAGTGCTATTAGAGATGATGATCCTGTTATCTTTATGGAAAGTGAACAGATGTACGGTGATAAAGCTGAAGTCCCAGAAGGAGAGTATTTAATTCCTATAGGAGTTGCTGAAATTAAAAGAAAAGGAACAGATGTGACTATCGTATCTTTTGGTAAAATTATAAAAGAAGCCTATAAAGCAGCGGATGTACTTGCTGAAGAAGGTATTGAATGTGAGGTTATTGATTTACGTACCGTAAGACCATTAGATCACAAAACAATTGTCGAGTCTGTTAAAAAAACGAACCGTTTAGTGATTTTAGAAGAAGCGTGGCCTTTTGGAAATGTTTCAACAGAAATTACATATCAAGTTCAAGAACAAGCATTCGATTATTTAGATGCTCCAATTATTAAAATAAATACAGCAGATACCCCTGCGCCATTTTCTCCAGTTTTATTTGCAGAATGGTTGCCTAACAGTACTGATGTAATAAAAGCAGTGAAAAAAGTGTTATATAAATAAACATATATCACCTATTTTAAGTGACATTGTAAGTCGCTTTTAAAAATTACTTTTCCTATAATTAATACCTTAACATCGAATTACTTTTGATGAAACATTTTTGTTTTTATTTATTAATCTTTTTCACTTCGTTGATTCAATCACAAACCAAGGTTAGTGGTGAAATAAAAGATGAATTTGGAGACCCAATAGCTTTTTCAAATGTTTTCTTTAAAGATTCTAATGTAGGAACCATTACCAATGAAAACGGAAGGTTCTATTTAGAGTCAGATGATAACTATCCAACGGTAGTATTTTCATTTATTGGATATGCTACTTTAGAATTAGATCTCGAAAAAAAGAGTAACTTTAAAATGGTTATCGTTTTAAAAGAAGAATCTGCAGCTCTAGACGAAGTGGTGATTTTTAGTGGAAAACAATCCAAAAAAAATAATCCTGCCATTGATATTCTTCGTAAAATTTGGGAAAATAGAAGAGAAAATGGAGTTAAAAAATTTGATCAATATTCCTATAATAAATACGAAAAATTAGAATTCGATTTAAATACCATCGATAGTAACCTTATAAAAAGTAGAACTTTTAGAGGAATGGAATTTATTTTTGATCAAGTTGATACATCAAGAATAACTGGGAATACCTATTTGCCGGTATTTATCAATGAAGCTTATTCTAAAGTTTATGGTGATAATGTAATTGATAAAGAAACAGAAATATTAGAAGGAAATAAAAATTCTGGCTTTGAAAACAATCAAACACTAATTGAGTTAGTAAAAGATTTGTATTCAGATTTTGATATTTATGACAATCATTTAAAGTTTTTTGATGTAGCATTTAACAGTCCATTATCTACTGGTGGTATTAATATATATAATTATGTATTACTAGATAGCGCCTATATAGGTGATAAATGGTGTTATAATATTGTCTATTACCCAAGAAGAAAAAACGAATTGACTTTTAAAGGAGATTTTTGGGTGAATGATACCACTTGGGCTATTAAAGAAATTAATCTACAAGCATCAAAAAGTGCCAATTTAAATTGGGTTCGTGAAATATATATTGAGCAAGAATACGATGTGTTAAACGATTCTACATTTTTAATAACTAAAGATTACATGTTAAGTGACTTTAGTTTTAGAAAAAAAGAAAGTGCACACGGAATGTATGGGAAAAGAACAACGTTGTTTGATAGATATGAGTTTGATATTCCTAAAGAAGAAAAATTTTATAAAGAAAATATTGATCCTTACGAATATGAAGTTTACAATCGACCCGATGATTTTTGGGACGAAAGAAGAATGGAGTCTTTAAGTAAAGATGAAAAAGGGGTTTATAAAATGTTAGACACCTTAAAAAATGTTCCTAGTTTTAAAAGGCTATATACCTTAGGAACTATGTTTGCCAGTGGTTATTATGAGTTTAAAGGATTTGATGCGGGACCAATTTACTCCGTTTTTGGATATAATGATGTAGAAGGATTGCGGCTTAGACTAGGAGGAAGAACTTATTTTGGTCAAAATGATATGTGGAGACTAGAAGGTTTTGGTGCATATGGATTTAAAGACGATAAATTTAAATATGGCTTATCTGGTAAGGTATTGGTAAGTAGAAAAAATCGAAAGATTTTATTTGGTGGACATCGAAAAGATGTGGAGCAAACTGGAGCAAGTTTAACGAATAGTAAAGATGTATTAGGAAGAAATAGGGCCTCTTCTGGTTTAGTCACAATTGGTTCAAACGATCGATTAACTAATATCGAACTCTCTACCGTTGGATTTCAGATGGAACCAGTCAAAAACTTTATATTTAGAGTAACAGGTTCCCATCGAACATTAAAATCTGCTTCAGAAACCTTTAGTTTGAGTTATTATGATGAAAACGGAACTATAAAGGACGAGTTAAAACAATCTGAATTAGAATTAGGAATTAATTATACGCCAGGACGTAAAACTTCAGGATTTGGAGTAGAGAGAAGCGTGATAAATGGAAATGATTTCCCTTCCTTTTTTCTAGGATATACCTTTGGTTTAGAAAATGTTTTAAAAAGTGACTTCGATTATCACAGGATTCAAACCTTATATACACAACCTTGGAATGTTGGAGGTCTGGGAAGGTTAAACACTACCATTGAGTTAGGAAAAGTATTTGGTACTGTTCCTTTAGGCTTGTTAAGCCCAATACCGGGTAACCAAACGTTATGGAGTATATATAATACATTTACACAATTAGATTATTACGAATTTGTAAGTGACACTTATGCATCTTTTCATTTAAGTCATAATTTTGGAGGACGGTTATTTGGAAGAGTTCCTTTACTCCGAAAATTAAACTTACGTGAACTAGTTGGCTTTAGAGCAGTTTGGGGTGAAATTTCTGAAGAGAATAACTCTATTAATGTTGGAGTCGATGGATTGCCAATTCTGTATCAATCTCCAGAAGATATCTATTGGGAATGGAGTGCAGGAGTAGGGAATATTTTTAAAATACTTTCTCTTCAACTTAATTTTCGTGGTAACTATTTAGATAATCCAGGAGTAAGAAACTTCGGGGTAACAGGGAATTTTAGCTTTTCATTTTAGAATATATTTAAAAAAAATACAATGACTATAAAAGGTAAAAAATCTTTTGATGTATTGATTGAAATACCAAAAGGAAGTAGAAATAAATACGAATACGATTTCGATTTACATAAAATTAGATTCGATAGAATGTTGTTTTCATCGATGATGTATCCAGCAGATTATGGATTTATACCTGAAACATTAGCATTAGACGGAGATCCCTTAGATGTTTTAGTACTAGGAGGAGAGCCAACTTTTCCAATGTGTGTGGTAGAAGTTAAACCTATAGGGGTTTTTCATATGGCAGATGAAAAAGGACCAGATGAAAAATTAATATGTGTTCCAATGTCAGATCCAATTTGGAATCATCTTAATGATTTGTCTGATATGAATCCTCATCAAATAAAAGAAATAGAACATTTTTTTCAAGTTTATAAAGACCTAGAGAAAAAGAAAGTTGATGTTGGTGGATGGGGAGATGCTTCAGAAGCTTATGAAATTTTAAATAAATGTATCGATAGGTATGAAAATAGTGAGCATAAAACAAATGGGAACTTCACCATTTAAAAGGACCTAAAAGACATAAAGCTAGCCCTTCAGAATTATTTTCTGAGGGGTTTTTTATTCTATTTGAATTTACTACTTTTGCCCAGCTTAATAATAAAACAAAAAAATATGGAATCAATGATGATTTATATGCCAATAGTTGCGGCATTAATAGGTTTAGCTTATATGTTAGTTAAAAAGTCTTGGGTAATGAAACAAGATGCAGGAGATGGAAAAATGAAAGAAATTTCTGAACACATCTACGAAGGTGCTTTAGCATTCTTAAATGCAGAGTACAGACTTTTAGCAATATTTGTTGCAGTTATAAGTGTATTATTATTTGTTGTTTCAACAATTGTTCCTTCAACGCATTGGTTAATTGTTGTTGCCTTTATACTAGGTGCATTTTTCTCTGCATTTGCAGGAAACATTGGTATGAAAATAGCCACTAAAACAAATGTAAGAACAACACAAGCAGCACGAACAAGCTTACCAAATGCATTGAAAGTTTCTTTCGGTGGTGGTACTGTTATGGGATTAGGTGTTGCTGGTTTAGCAGTTTTAGGTTTAACAATGTTCTTTATATTTTTCTACAACTATTTTATGGGTGGAGTAAGCGGTGCTTTTTCAGTAGATAAAATGACTATAGTTTTAGAAACGTTAGCTGGATTTTCTTTAGGCGCTGAATCTATCGCATTGTTTGCAAGAGTTGGTGGTGGTATTTATACCAAAGCTGCCGATGTTGGAGCAGATTTAGTTGGTAAAGTAGAAGCAGGTATTCCAGAAGATGATCCTCGTAATCCAGCAACTATTGCTGATAACGTAGGTGATAATGTAGGTGATGTTGCAGGTATGGGTGCCGATTTATTTGGTTCGTATGTAGCAACGGTATTAGCTGCTATGGTATTAGGAAACTATATCATTAAAGATATGGGTGGTGTTATTGAAGATGCTTTTGGAGGAATTGGACCGATCTTATTACCAATGTCAATCGCTGGTGTAGGGATTATCATTTCATTGATAGGTACGATGTTAGTAAAGATTAAAAGTAATGACGCTAAAGAAGCTCAAGTAATGGGTGCTTTAAATAAAGGAAACTGGTTCTCTATTGCTTTAGTTGCAATTTCTTGTTACTTTTTAGTAAATTATATGTTACCAGAAACTATGAAAATGCACTTCTTTGGTGAAGGGTTAATAGATATTACTGCAATGCGTGTATTTTATGCAACCTTAGTTGGTTTAATTGTTGGTGGTGTTATATCTGCAGTTACAGAATACTATACAGGATTAGGTAAAAAACCTATTTTAAATATTGTTCAAAAATCGGCTACAGGTGCTGGAACAAATATCATTGCAGGTTTAGCAACAGGTATGATTTCTACATTTCCAACGGTACTTTTATTTGCAGCTGCAATATGGTCATCATATGCTTTAGCTGGATTTTATGGTGTAGCAATGGCAGCATCAGCAATGATGGCAACTACGGCTATGCAATTAGCTATTGATGCTTTTGGACCTATTGCAGATAATGCAGGTGGTATTGCAGAAATGAGTGAACAAGATCCTATCGTAAGAGAACGTACAGATATATTAGATTCAGTAGGTAATACAACAGCAGCAACCGGTAAAGGTTTTGCTATTGCTTCTGCAGCATTGACTTCATTGGCATTGTTTGCAGCATACGTAACATTTACAGGTATAGATGGTATTAACATTTTTAAAGCACCCGTTTTAGCAATGTTATTTGTTGGTGGAATGGTACCAGTTGTATTCTCTGCCTTGGCTATGAATGCAGTAGGTAAAGCGGCCATGGAAATGGTATACGAAGTACGTCGTCAGTTTAAAGAGATTCCAGGAATTATGGAAGGTACTGGGAAACCAGAATACGATAAATGTGTAGCAATTTCTACAGAAGCTTCTTTAAAAGAAATGATGTTACCAGGTCTATTAACTATTGGTTTTCCATTAGCGATTGCTTTTATACCAATGATTTTTGGAATGGATAATATGATGATTGCTGAAATGCTTGGTGGTTATATGGCTGGAGTTACGGTAAGTGGTGTGCTTTGGGCAATTTTCCAAAACAATGCTGGTGGTGCTTGGGATAATGCTAAAAAATCTTTTGAAGCTGGTGTAATGATTAATGGAGAAATGACTCACAAAGGTTCTGCTGCTCACGAAGCTGCAATTACTGGTGATACCGTTGGAGATCCATTTAAAGATACTTCAGGGCCTTCTATGAACATCTTAATTAAACTTACTTGTTTAATTGGATTGGTAATTGCTCCAATTTTAGGAGGACATGCTGATGAAGGTGATGTAATGAATGCTGAAACTCAGGAAGTAATTGATGTAACAAGTAATTCAGTAGAAGAAACAACAAACACAAATAACACTGCAGAATTGCAAGGAGTTTGGGTATTAGATGCTAGTCACTCTTATGTAGATTTTTCTATCAGACATATTGTAGCGAAGTCTAAAGGTAGTTTTCAAACAATTGAAGGGGTAGTAGATTTTTCTGATAACCCTTCTATGAATGTAACTATTGATGTTGCTTCTATTAATACTTCTAACGAAAAGAGAGATACACACTTAAAAACAGATGAGTATTTTGATACTGCTAAATTCCCAACAATGACTTTTGTTTCTAAAAGTTTCAATAAAACAAGTAATGGAATGGTGGTTACTGGAGATTTAACAATTAAAGATGTAACGAAAGAAGTGGAATTGCCTTTAACGTATTTAGGTAAACAAGATACTCCTTGGGGATTCCCATCTGCTGCTTTTGAAGGTGAAATTACGGTGAATAGAGCTGAATTTGGTGTTGGAGAAGCTGGAGGATTATTAGGTGACGATGTTACTGTTGATTTTTCATTAGAATTAAACCCAAAGAAAGAAGAGTAAAATAACTCAGCTTTTTTATTATAAAAAAAAACCTGCTAATTCTAGCAGGTTTTTTTTGCTTTATGTTTTATTAAGGTGTGCTTTTAATCGATTTTTCAATTTTAAAAGATTATAAAATTATTTTAAATGTTACCTTTAAGCATTACTCCCCAGTTTTATAGCTTTATAAATCTATAACTATGAAAAAGTATTACTTATTATTTCTCTTATTTGTATTAACAATTAAACCTATTAATGCTCAATTTGGGCCTCAACAAATAATTTCAAACACAACTTTAGACCCTAGAAATTCATTACCCTTTGATATTGATAATGATGGTGATATGGATGTTTTGTCTTCATCAGGTGATGATTATAAATTACGATGGTATAGAAATATGGATGGGCAAGGGAATTTTAGTGATGAGATTATTATTTCTGAATATACAGCTTGGTTTTTATCTATTGAATTTAAAGATTTTGATGGAGATGGAGATAAAGATTTAATTTTTTTGGAAAATAACCCTAGGATTTTAGGATGGTTTGAAAACCTTGATGGTTTTGGAAATTTTGGTGATGCTCAAGTTATTTTTGAAGATCATCCATTGATAATTAGAGGTTTCGAATTAAATGATATTGACAATGACAATGATGATGATTTAATAGTGAAGTTTAGTAATCATATTGCTTGGTATGAAAACCTGGATGGAATGGGTAACTATGGTGATGAAATTATGTTAGTTGAAAGTGTACAATTAGTATATCCTCCAGTTTTAGTTGATATTGATAATGATGGCAATATTGATTTATTAACTGCACATGAAAATAATGGACCGGCTACTATTATTTGGTTTAAAAATTTAGGTGATGTATCATTTGGACCTATGCAAGAGATATATAATTTTGATTTTATTCAATCTGATTGGACTAGTATTTATTATATGCTTTTTGATGATGTGAACTCAGACCAATTAAATGATCTTGTAATTATGACCCATAATGATGACATAGGTACTTTTCATTATTGGCTTGAAAATTTAGATGGAGAAGGTTCTTTTGGTCCTTTACAATCAATACAAAACCTAATTGGATTTTATAGGTTGTATGACCTAGACAATGATGACGATTTAGATTTTCTTGGTGGTTACCATTTTTCAGATGATTTTTATTGGATAGAAAATGAAGATGGATTAGGTTCATTTGGCCCAAAAATCACCATTTCTACAGAAATTGATTTTCTTAAAGATTTAAGAGCAGCCGACTTTAATGGTGATGGTTTATTAGATGTAGTAACTGCATCAATTGGAGATGATAAAATTGCCTGGTATGAAAATGGTGTTTTAGGTATTGAAGAATTAATAAAAACACAAATTAATATTTATCCAAACCCTTCAAAAGGAATTATAAACCTAGATAGTAATAAGCCCTTAAAATCTATAAAAGTGTTTGACGTTTTAGGAACGTTATTGTTGGAACAAGAAAATTCTTTGATTCAAATAGATATTTCTACTCTTTCAAGCGGATTACTATTTATACATTTTGAAACAGATGAAGGTAGTTTTGTTAAGAAAGTGATTAAAGAATAAATAAAAAAACCTGCTAATAAATTAGCAGGTTTTTTATGGTATTTTTTTAAGGGTTGTTTAAAACAATCCGTTAATCTCAGCATCAATCTTATTGATAATGTTTCCAAGATCTTCAGGGTTGTCTACAAAATCGATATTGTCTACATCTAAAATCACGACACTTCCTTTATCATATTGATCAATCCAAGCTTCATAACGTTCGTTTAGTCTACTTAGGTAATCAATACTAATAGAGTTTTCGTATTCTCTTCCTCGCTTATGGATTTGCCCCACTAAATTAGGAATAGAACTTCGCAAATAGATTAGTAAATCGGGTGCTTCCGTAACGCTTTCCATTAAGTCGAATAAAGACCGGTAATTTTCATAATCACGATTGGTCATTAATCCCATTGCATGAAGATTGGGTGCAAAAATAAATGCATCTTCATAAATCGTTCGATCTTGAATAATTGTTTTTTTATCTCTTCTGATATCTAAAATTTGTCGAAAACGGGAGTTTAAAAAATAAACTTGAAGGTTAAAAGACCATCGTTCCATTTTGTTATAGAAATCGTCTAAATATGGATTATCTTCTACATCTTCATATTGAGGTTTCCACTTATAATGTTTGGCTAGTAGACGAGTTAACGTCGTTTTTCCAGATCCTATATTTCCTGCTATGGCAACGTGCATAAAGTATTACTTTGGAAGGGTTAGTTTAAATGTGCTTATCTTATTTTCGTGATAAATATAAAGGAAATCTTGCGTAAGCTGCAAGTCTTTTATATTTATTTCAGGAGTTTTCATTTTCGTTATTTCTCGAGTCTCTTTATCGATATAATAGAGCTCATTATATTTTAAGGCAATTATATTTTGACTTAATTGTACGATTTTCTGAAAGCCTTCATTATTGAGTTCAGCAAGAAGACTTCCGTAAATATTATAAGCTCTTATTTTGGACTCTGTTAAAACAAAACAATAATTAAAATTACTGGCAATAGATAACACCTCTCCATTAATAGGTTGAGAAACTAAGATCTTACTTTTCGAACGATAATTGTATAATTCTAATTGCTGCGAATCCATATTAAAAACCCACAAGCTATTATTGGCAGCGACTTTAGATTGACTGGAATTTATAAATTCGGATATATTATTAAAATTAATTCGTTCGATTTCAGATAGTTTATTATCCAATAATACAACGGTATTAAAATCTTGATAATAAACAGCAACATTCATAGGGTTGACAATATCTACCGAATAAATTTCTCCTAGTTGAAAGTCCTTAAAATTAAATAAACCAACTGATGTTTTTTTGTAAAGTACTTGGTCTTTAATATAGAAGGTATCGTTATAGGAATCAATGCCAACAAACGTATCTGCATCTAATGGAGTGGTTTCAACTAAAGATATTTGTTGAGACCAGACCAAAACGGGGAATAATATAAAAAGTATAAAATATTTCAAATCGAATGACAAGGTACGTAAAACAATTATTCCAACGTAAACAGAGACTTACATTTTAGTCATCCACTTAAATTGATAAGCGGTGTTTGGAATTACAGATCGTTCTGCCAATCGATACATTCTATCT
>TARA_R110000787_G_scaffold286186_1_pt1 | contig 25389 bp, 20 predicted proteins | sample TARA_R110000787 | Tara Oceans TARA_R110000787 (sample SAMEA4397920) | marine metagenome | biome: Polar Biome; feature: [DCM] deep chlorophyll maximum layer (ENVO:01000326); material: water (ENVO:00002006), including particulate matter (ENVO:01000060) such as... | depth 35 m | reverse complement strand
TATCGCTTAATAATTGAGTGTCCGTTTTAAAATGGGGCTATTACAAAAATGTACTTTCTCACCGTTAAAAATACTGAAATCACATAAAAAAACCAATGATGTCAGGATATGCAATTTTTCAAAAAGATTTTTAAGTTCTTCATTTTTTGGGCTTCTGTCAAAACAGAAGTCTTGTGGAATAAATGAATACTCAGAAGCATTTGCAAAATGCCCTATCTTATCTCTTTTTGATGTTATTGCATGCCGATCAACATCTGTCTTATGTTCGATATTGCTCTCAATTGAACAAAAACTTAATGCGTTGGAACTGATTGATTCATTATGATCGAAAATGAGAAGTTGGCTAACGTTATTTCTTAATTCCTCAATCCTTTTTAATGCATTGATGTATCCATCTTTAGACCAGAAACTTACTAAACTATTCAGAGAATAAACTGTTAGCTTATTATCCTGTCGGTTCTTATTAATCTCTAACTTTATGATTAAACTTTCTTCATCGTCTTTGTGCTCAAGCTTTCCCTTTAGATCTTCTAGAAAGTCCTCTATTTCTTGATTATCCAAGCCAGAAAGAAAGACTTCGTCTTGGTGTTCAATTAAAACTTTCAGCTCAAAGTTGTCTCTTTGAGGGATATTAATCAAAAGGCTTTTTATTTCATCCTTTAATGGAATTTTGGCTATATTCGTAGTGAGCTCAAATTTAAATTGCGAGTTATTCTCTTCAATTAGACTTGAATCATGATCGGCACCAAATATTTCACCTGTACGCCAAGTGATTTTTTTTAGCTCCATATATATCGCAACTTCTTAATCAGATTTAAAGTTTTCATAGCCTGTATCAGAGTAAATTCTGATGAATTTTCTTCCATTATCGCCAATACCAGTGCTGATGATCTCTTTTAAGTTGTCAACCTCACCTGTAAATTTCAATTCAAGATTTTGTGCCAGCTTAATCTGATCAACGATCTTTGCTTTAATTGCTTCTATCGTTACATCAAATTGAGTATCGAAGTTATTTTTAACAGGTAGTTCAGATATTTTTTCTTTGATGGATTCAATATCTAAATCGTGGTTATCTGGTTGATAACCATCAAAAACACTTGAGATCATCTCGTCATAAGCGATTGCTGGATGTGTTCTGAAATAACTTATAACAGCATTTCTAAGCGCCCAGTAATCACTGGGAGAATTTTTTCTAACTTTTTGGTTTAGAAACTTATTGATTGAATTGAATGCTGATGATGTGTTTTTCTCTGAAGAGTTTAGCTCCTCTAACTCTAAAAAGTCGCTCCACCAATATTTTGAAATTGGGTTATTTGAGTCAGTAAGCTTTACCTCACTGATTTCATCTGCCTCAAATATAATTAAGGCTGTTTTTTGAACTTTTTGATTTAAAGGTAAGCCGGACTGCTCTTTGAATTCTTCTTCTTCTAAATATGAATTATGATCTACTTTAGTGAGAATTAATGTTTTATTCCCGTTAACCGTTGCTAATATCTGAACAAAACTCCCAACCCTTAAGTCTACTAAATGTTCTATTTTAGCTTGTGTTAACTTCTCAATTTTAAACAATCTTTCTGCTATAACCTGAGCTATGTCAAGCCAGTTATCATCAGAAATATCATGGATTTGATTAGCCACTTCTGTTGTTAAGTTCATTTGAAATTTATAAGCTTTCGATCTAGACGAACTAAAAATTTCTTCTACAAGCTTTTCAACATAACTATGGAAATCGTTATTGGTATCAACGTGAATATTTTCGCCGACGTCTGGTTGCTGCAAATCAATTCGATGAATAGTCGTCTGTTCTATATTGATTACTTGTGGCATCCGTTCTCTCAAGTTGTTGATATATGTATCATCGATACTAAATCATCTTAGAGAGTTTGTAATCTTTTCTATTGTATATCTTCCATATCACGAAACTGTCTAAATTACATAGAGGAAGACATTCCTCTTAAAAGGGGTCATCATCGCTATTAATTATTTTCCCATTATTTTTTGTATCGAATAAATTTTCAATTTCAATTGCGAACTGATTCCAGTCTACATATTGTTCTTCCTCAATAACGAATGGTGCGAAGCTTGATAATCCTCGTAATAACCAAGGTAAAAAATTAGATATAAGACTATCGATAAGTGAAACAAACTTATCAAATTGCTTCTCAACTGTATCTTCACCAGCTTGGGAACGTACTCGAGCAGGAAGCTGATCAAAGATTTCTCTATAATCCATCTTTTGCAAAAGCTTTTCTAGTACAATTTGGATATCTAATAGTTTGAGGGGGTGTCGCTGGCTAGGTTTACTAACTATATTCCTCCATAGATAGTTTTGCTGTTCGTCAAGATGGCTAAAATGAATAAGTAGGTTTGCGAATAGTTCAATCCCTGGAACTAGTGTTCTTGATTTTGCAAGATATTCCAATATTTTATGTGCAGAATCAGGCGAAAAACCAGAAAGATTGGCTGCTTCACCCAGAGGGGTGAGTTGCACTGGACTATTAATAACTGCTAATGGTCCTCCCACTCTGTTGACATCTAATAGACCTGATAATGCTTCATTAAATATGTTTTTAATATTATTGCCATGAAAATGGTCATGAATGGCATAGGTTGCATTACTAAAGAAGTCAACGATGTTATCAATTCCCTTATTTTCTTTTATGCACGCAAGCAGCTGAGACGAAAAAGCTGCTTTAATAGACAAGCGCTCTTCCTGTTCCAGACGTAGATAGTTTTCGCCTGCCGTAGATTGTATAGGTGCTGAACCAAACATTACTCTGCTTAATTCTTCGCTCATACGCACATTTTGATATGCCTCAGGTGGGCCACCTTTGTTCTCGAAGAGAATAGTATCACCCTCGGTAAATGCACCTGCCCGCCCACATCGGCCAGCAATGTTCCTAAAGGTCATTGGCTTCAACGCTTCTCCATTACTACCCAACCAGTGCGAAACCAATGTCCATCTAAATGGAAGATCTGCACCTTCGGCTAATGTTGTCGTCGAGCAGACAACTGCTAACTTTCCATCTCTTGTGGCCTTTTCGATATCCCGACGCACATCATATGGTAAGGATGCATTATGGTATGCAACTCCATGGCGTAAACAAATTGCCAGGGTATTTAGCCAGCTATATCTTTCAGTTATCGAGTCAGAAAGCTCAAAAATACTTTCATCATTGCTCATTGGTAATAGCCCTGCAAGTGAACGAGCAAGTAACCTCGTATCAACTCTCTTAGGGCAAACAATTAGGCCAGGTTTCCCAAGTCGTTGAAGTAAGTCTAGGGCAATAGCCGCCACATTGCGTGATGCTTTAGCTTCATAGACAAGGGGATTTCTGCTTGGCTTGACTCGCTCGGGAAGGCTAATCGCTACTGATTCGGAAAGTGATTCAACTGGTGATTTGTTAAATGGACGAAGCACATCATTGCCATGTAGCCATTGCATTATTCCTTTAGACGAACAGATTGCAATTCTTCTTGCTGTAGGTCGCCAAGATATCCGATGAAGATTGTTTTGCGGAACGCCCATCCACGAGGCTACATTTTCTGGTTCAGCCAGAACTGCTGATAATCCTAAAATACGGAGCTGTGGTAATTTCAGTTGTAGCATTCTCAATCGAGAAATTAAACCTTCTACGCGAGCACCTCGGGAGCCATTTTCAACAATATGCACTTCATCAAAAACAACCAGTCGAATATCCTCAAGATATCCTCCCACTCTCAACCAGGCATCAAATCTTTCAGGAGTCATTATCATCAATGCATGTCTATCTGTACCTTTTAATGATTCAAATTTAAAGCCACCAAACTTTGAGATTAGCGGAATATGATCTCTTAATTTTTCTGTTAGCGAAGCCCTGACTTGTTCACCAATTGCAACATATGGTGCAATATAAATACTCAATCCAGCAGATGAAGATGCCGAAGCCATACATGCCTCTGCAATCAAAGTTTTCCCTGTGCTGGTAGGAAGAGTTAATAGGGAATTTCCATTTAACGCAGCAAGTCGGCGACGAATAAGTAAATCGTATTGGGGAGGGAGTAGAGTCACGATATTAGAAGCAATGGCATTTTTAACAAACCACCTAGGTATCTCCGGTGCTTTTTCATATAAAGATGCTGTAGAAAGACGATGAGCTTGCCTTATTGCTATTTGAAGGCTTAACGCTAGTGAACGGTCTGCTTGGTCACTTTTATTTAAAGTGATATCTTTAAGAATTACTTCTACTTGGAGTAGATGAGCATCCCTTTTATGACTATCATCATCTCTTAGTGAATGAAACCAATTGAATCTAAATTCTTCGACTCTTGGAAATGGATCAAATTTTTGGATTGCCAATGGCCCTGTAGGGTCACATATAACGGCGCTAATACAGCGCATTGGACTTTCAAGCATGTAGTCATGCGAAACTGCCCGTATGGCAGCTTTGGCGCTCGGAAAGTTTCCATACATAGCGTGTGCGATACTAGCTGCAAGCCTTAATTCATTTATAGTTTCATGATCATGTGTGTTTAGTGTAGCTAGATGTTCAGAGATTGACTGAAGTGTTCTCGCTGCGGCTATAAGAGGGGTGGCATTTTCTTCTTCATCAAGTTCTATTAAATCTTCTATAGAGCTCTGAAGTTGGTAACTTCCTATACATTTAAGTGCGACTGCTACATCCAGTGAATCTGATGTAAATACTGATGGATTTGCTTTTCTGGCTTTTGCAGTTGAGGAGGCAGCACTAGCCAAGAAATTTATATTTTCAGATAAACGGTTCACGGTGAGAAAGGAAGTCTATTGGCCATGTGAAGAAGACATTGCTCAAGTCTTGTTAGAGATATACTCCATGCTTCAATGCACTCTTGGGACCAGCCCTGCTGTTGAATCTCAGTCAAGACATGGGTTAAAGCCTGCACTGGATCACTATTTCTATCGTGTATTAATGTTGGTAAAAGGCGTATTCGAGTACAGCTTTCGACGCATGGTTGTGCAAGATCTTCAACGCGTTGTATTAAATCATTTGGATAGTTATGTTCCCAATTCAACTTAGCTTTAAGTGAACTGACACGTGACATGAGAGAGAGGGAAGGCTTAGTAGTATCTAAAAGCTTTTCATAATCATCAATTAGCTCTTTCGAATAGTTAAGATCTGACGCACAAGTAGTTTTCATCTCTTGAATAAAAAGTCTATCGTTTTCCACATTACCATTAGGATCAAGATAAACAATCATAATATCGACCCCAATAACGGTGCCTGAATTAAAAGGAGTAAGTGCACCGCCTAATACAGCAAGGAAATGAGGAGAACTAAAACGATCAAAGCGACCAACCAAAAATGCCATTGATTCTCCAAGATTACCCATCTGTCCCGAAGAAATTTTTGTCAGTGGAGGATGTGGAGGCCCAAAACCAGCATGCAGTTGTTCTTCAAGATTCTCAAGAATCCACTTGTAAAAGACATTGCAACTTGGCTGACCTACATAACAGTGTATTTCCCCTGAATCTTTGATTAAAGTTTTATTTTTAGAGAATGGATATTTGTGATTATGTGAATTACTCAAGGGCAGTCCTTGTTAGTATGGGTCTCGTATTTCTAAAATATGAAAATTCCTTCTCTCAGCCCCACAGGTTTCAATAGTTATATTATCAGGTATAAGTCTTAATCTTGTTGATTTATTAGTTCCTATGAAAAAGCCTTTTTATTAATAGTCGTCAAAAGAGTAAATTTTGAAAAATTTTCATTTTGCAAGACCACAAATTATGCATGTTGATTTTTACGCATTTTCTGAAGTCGTTTATGCATTGTTCGATCAGAGCGTTTTTCTGCTTTTCTGTCCTGGATATCGTCATACACAGCAGCAAAGGCAAACAAAAAGCTGAAGCCACAGCCCATTGCAAATACTATGAGACCTGATCTGTGTAGCTCTAGTGACGGCCAGAGTGGGGCCATCATCACTAAAGCTGCTCCAGCCAATACCAGGCTACCCAATGCAATTGAAGCAGGATCGGCGATAGCGCTTTTTAGCAATGTTTGGCCGCTATTGCGTGAATGGATCTTGATTGGCCAAAACAAAGTCAAACCGACCAGCGAAATCATGAGAATTATCAGCATGTTTACACCTCCTTGAGTGTCATCAAATGCGCCTAGTTTGGCACCAATTCAAATTAATCCAAACAAATTGTAACTGCTTTTAACTTAACGGCTAAATGAGTAGGACCATGTTTTAAAGAGATTTTTTGACAGTATTACATTTCCTTGATTCATTCTGAAGTCACTCATAATGACGAAGTCGGTAGTTAGAATCCACCCATACCACCATACCTCTGCTCCAACAGGTAAGGGTTTTCAGTAGGCAAACACAGTGCAGCTTTGGCACTGAGATTTTAATTTGTATAGTTATTTCTAAGGTAACTATTTATAGAGATACACATTTGAAGTATCGGTAATGGCTGGATCATTTATCACTAAGAAAACCCTCAAAAACGGTGACGCTCTGTATAGAGCGTCCATTACCCATCAATCTCGTAACTCAAAACAAAAATTTTCAGACTCAAACACGACGCTCTGAATGTGGCACTAGATTTACGGTGTTTTTTCGGTCATACGGTTCTGATTGGGGGCACAGAAAAAGAGGGCGGTATGCGGAATGATAATGTAATCGTCACTGATGGCTATACGGCCCATATTCAATACGACCCAGAAATAGAGTTATATAGAGGTGAGGAGTGTTGCTCAAAAATCGCTTCAAATTTATTTGGAAGTGACAAAGAAATGAAGATTAGTCCAAAATACTGGCAAAAATGGGACTGTAAACAAAGAATGAGTTAAAGAGCCAGATATTTTGAAGCGTTGGCATCGAGTTTAGATTTTATCTTTTCCCATTCTGGCATCACTTGACTCATAAGCCGATAAAAACGCTCACTGTGGTTATGTTCGGCGATATGGCAAAGCTCATGAAGTATGACGTAATCAACACACTCTCGGGGGGCTTTAATGAGGTGTGGGTTTAATGTAAGCAGGCCTTTGGGTGAACAGCTGCCCCATTGTGTTTGCATGGTTAATACGCGAATTACTGGACGTTCACTTACCCATAGAGTTTTATCCAGCAATGAGTCAAGGCGGCGCTGAAATACTTCTTTCGCTTTGGCTTTGTACCAATCGCCCAAAAGAGCTTTAACTTTATCAGCGTTTGCTTCTTTGACCAGAACTTGAAGTTGACCTCGCAGAAATTTCACTTGCGGCTTGCTCTCAGTATTCACGATAACTTTCAACAAGTGTTGTCTGCCCAGATAGAGATGACTTTCGCCGCTGACATACTTGCGTGGTATTACATCACTCAATTGCTTTTTGAATGTGATTAGTTTGTCGTGGATCCAGCTGGCGCGTTTCTTTACAGCGCTTCGCAGGTCATCATCGGAGACATTAGGAGATGCCTTTGCAATAACACGACAATCAGGATGAACCTTAATAAGAACCTTCTGATTGTCATTCGCTTTGTCGCCACGCTCAAAGTGAATGACTTCATCACCATAATGGATAAACAGACGCCCTTGAACTTGCTCAAGATTGGAATGAATTCTTACGGACATGTTCAATCTGCCCCGGCCAGCCCAACCCGGGTAATTTGCACGACATATTCGACGATGGATTTGGCTTGATCCATACCATAGCCAATATCTTTACAGCGTTTGAACATCAAAGGGAGCAATTGTTTGCGTATGTCTGCTTCAATGTTTTGTGGGTTGATGGAGTTTTCTTTTACTGAAGTTTCTACTTTGCTGTCGATTTCAAACGCCAACTCTACCCAGGCATCTTGTACTTGAGCGTCCTGAACTTCGAAGACTTTCGGCAATACTTTTTTGAACGCGCCATAGTAAGCCTGAGCGTGGTGGTTGCCAGCAAACCGATCCGGTATGCCGGGTAAATTCCGTTTTTTGACCTGTTCTTCAAACTCATGAAACAGCATGTATTGTTTCAAAGGATGCTCGAAAAGCTGCTCTGCTTCTTCGATGACTTTGCGTAGCAGTTTGGAGAAGGCCTCTTGTGCATAAGGATCATCACGAAGCTTTTGCTCAATCGTGCGGGTTATTCTGGTTTTAATGATGTCCGTCTCGTTGCGGGTTTTTTCTTTGCTCCAGTCCTCGGGTTTTTGCTGGCCCATTTGTCCAACAGCATAGGTGCCTTCAGGCTCTTTGATTTCAACACCGACGACATGTTTATCCATGAGCTTGCGAACTTCTTCAGCATACTCATCGTATTCGATAGTCTCACCGGCATCTTGCCGAACAAGTTGTCTCAGGCTTGAAAGTTGTTTTAGCGTTTCCTTGTAATGTCGTCGGTCAGCGTCAGTAAAACTCTTATCGTCGTAAAAGGTAGCTGACTGCAATGCGACTTTAAGGCAGGTCGCAAAGTTAGTCAGTGCCGTGTAGAAGTCATCACGGGTTTTCTGGTTAACATCTACCATCTCGCCATCACGACTTTCGGTTCTGGGTACCAGTAACTGGCGTAGTTGTTCGATATCATTCTTATTTTTGACGGCGCTGAATATGGCCCATAGTTCTTTGTAAAGCTGTGGCAGACGCTTATATTCAGTGCTCATTTGATGATAGAGCCCGGCAATATCTTCTATGTCATAACCGGATTGTGTTCTTGAGGCCAGATCTTGATATTTGGCAATAGTGGTATCAAGTTCTGCCAAGATGCCGCGGTAATCAATTAGCAGGCCAAAATGTTTTTTCGGATGCAGGCGATTAACCCTGGCAATCGCTTGAACGAGATTATGTTCTTTCAGAGGTTTATCGATATAGAATACCGTGTTCTTGGGCTCATCAAAGCCAGTGAGCAGCTTGTCTACGACAATCAAGAGTTTGAGATTGTCATCCTTATCAAACCGTGAAATCAGGTGCTTGGTGTAAGTGGCTTCATCATTACCACCCACATTGTCTTTCCACCATTTGGTGACTTCCGGACTGTCTTCTTCATCGACAGATGTATTGCCTTCACGGGTATCGGGTGGGCTCATGACCACAGCGGACTCGAACAATCCCGCTTCATCCAAATACTTCTTGTATTTAATTGCAGAGATTTTGCTGTCACAGGCCAATTGACCTTTTAGCCCATCATCAATGTTCTTCACAAAGTGATTTGCAATATCTAAGGCGATTAAGCGAATACGATCATCGGATTGGTAAAGATGGCCTTTCTTGGCAAATTTACGTTTTAGATCTGTACGCTGATCATCAGTTAATCCTTCAGTAATACGTTCAAACCAACTATCGATTGCCCGTTCGTTAACATCTAGGTCTGGAATACGTTCCTCATAAAGCAGTGGTGTGACAGCCTTGTCTTCAACCGCTCGTTGCATCGTGTAGGCATGAATGATTTTGCCAAATTTGTTTTCAGTTTTATCTTCTTTGAGCAGTGGTGTTCCTGTAAAGGCAATAAAAGCGGCATTGGGTAGTGCTTGTTTCATACGAATGTGGTTTTCACCACCTTGGCTACGATGACCCTCATCAATGAGCACAATAATGTCACTGCTGTCATTGTGACATTCCGGCATCTTAGTCGCAGAATTGAACTTCTGAATCAGCGAAAAGATAATTCGCTCATTACCTTTGCCGATTTGCTGAGCCAAGCGCCGGCCGGAAGTGGCCATTGCAGCTTCTTTGTCTTTTTTACTAGCAAGCTCACCGCCAGAACTAAAGGTCTGGCTAAGCTGGTTTTCTAAATCAACTCGGTCGGTCACGACCACTATCCGGCATTGCTTGAGAGATTCATGCAGGATGAGGGCTTTACTGAGAAATACCATTGTGAAAGACTTGCCTGAACCCGTGGTATGCCAAATGACACCACCTTCACGGCCGCCTCTTGGGTTTTTGGTGTTAATACGTTCAATTAGCCGTTTGATACCAAAAACCTGCTGATAACGCGCTGCCACTTTGCCGATTTTTTTATCGAACAAAATGTAATAACGAATCATTTCCAGTAATCGTGCGGGGGAGAGCAGGCTGATGATTAGCCGGTCCTGATCGGTCAGCATTAGCTCGCCGCCGGCAATCAAACTGTCATACCAGGCTCTGTCATTTTCAGTGCGGTGTGAGAATAACTGATTCATCTGCGCTGGCGTCAATGGAGCATTTTTTATGGCGTGCATTTTGGCGTCAGGTATATCCTCTTCGCGCCAAGTAGCCCAGAACTTCTCGGGCGTGCCTTGGGTACCATAACGGCCCTCAATACCATTAAATGAGAGAAGCAATTGTGCATAAGCGAATAAATGTGGGATCTCATCCGGCCGCTGATTTCGTAGCGATTGGGATATGCCCTCTCTGATAGTCGGGCCTTTACCGGCATGGCCATCTGGCCGCTTCGCTTCAATGATGACTAAAGGAAGCCCATTCACATAGCAAACAATGTCTGGCCGACGATTATCTATACCGTTGCTACGACGGACGCAAAATTCTTCAGTGAAGATAAAACTATTGTTGCTGACTTCATGCCAGTCAATCAAAGGGATGGTCGGACTGACTTTTTTTCCATCTACGAACTCAGTGACGGAAATGCCATACAGCATATGGTTATAGAGCTTTTCATTAGCTGAAGTCAGTCCTTCATTGAGTGCCGGGGAGCATAGCTCATGAATGATTTTATCAATGGTATTGTTGGATAGTGAGTAATTTTGTCCGGCAAAGACAAATCGGCGTTTTTGCAGTTGGCTACGAAGTTCATCATGCAGAACAACTTGATCCAGCTTTCCAGAACGTGCCGTGAGAGCTTGATCAGGATTGATGAATTGCCAGCCGAGTTTTGCCAGCAAGGCAAGTGCAGGTAATTTAGCGCTGTATTCTTCCTGAAATTTCGGACTGTAATTATCAGTCATAAAGCATTATTCCTTGCTTTTTTAGCCATTCAAGGCCTTTATTCGTAGATTGGTAGGCCTGCTCTGGGTGGTTAATAACTTCTGGGTAGATGTAGCAAATTAACGATTCCTCGTTTCTCAGCACATTTAAGTGGTTGGCCTTTAATGCGTTCACTTGTCTGTTCAAGACTAGGGCCAATTGTTCTGCTTTCATTGGGCGTAAGGCACATAGCCATATAATTACAGGCCATATGCTCTCTTTACGTGCCTTGGGTGAAAGCGCTGTAATTCGTTTTTTAAGTTCTTCCGGGAGGTCACCTGTATTTGGGTGTGGGTCACCTGTATTTAGGTGTAGGTCACCTGTATTTAGGTGTAGGTCACCTGTATTTAGGTAAAGGTTACCTGTATTTGAATCATTTGTAGAGAATAGAGGTAGCTCATCTGCATTATTCCAATGACTGGAAAGCTGATAATAAGTAGCAGGCCCTGCACCACCTTGAGTTAGCAAATGATATTGGTGATGCAACCGTCCTAAAATCTGACTGGCTGAGAGCGTATCGAGACCTGTGATGGCGCGTAAACTAGCGTTATCAATAGCCCCTGTCTCTCTTGCAAGTATAAGAGCTTTGGCCTCATCGTGACTGAGACCCAGATGATTAAATTGCTCCAGCCAGAGCAGTTGGTCTTCCCCTAGCAATTGATGCAGCAAATAGGTGGCCAAGAACTGATTCTCAATAACATTGCTTTGGAATACTGGTGCGGTCAGTCCAGCTTGTTTCAGGAGGCTTCGCATGGTGCGAATGCCGGATCCTTTGGTTTCAGCGAAGTTCACATCATAAAGAACGGCTGCTAATACTGGATTACGCAGTTTAGATCCCATTTCACCCAGCATCGCTTCAGGTTTAAGCGAATAACCTGCATTTCTGATCTCGATACGGTTACTGTAGCGCACCACCATAATAGGCTGATGTATTTGATAATCACGATGCATGACGGCATTGACTACAGCCTCACGAATCACTTTTTGCGGCAGTAGAGGTTGATCTGTGCGCTGAGTGTTGCCTTCTTCCAGGCGGAAATGACGGGGCAGATCATCGATAATCGTTGCCTCAAGCTTGGGGATGAGACGCAGTAGTGGCTCGCGTAGATCCAGGGTAGTTTCAAAGCGTTGTTCGGGATCTCCCACCCACTGAGTACCGGCTATACGTACATAGTCTACCCGTACGGATGGCAATAATCGTCTCAACGATAAAGGCTTACCCAATAGCAATAGGCCTGCTACATTAGGCACCCATTTACTGTCGCGTTTTTTGACCAAATTCAATGCACGTAGCATGTCTGGATCAGAAGCATTTAATTCCTCAGCGTGAGGACGTACCTTGGCTCGCAGGGTTCGGTACAAGGCTATGGCATCCGGATCGAGATCGTCCCACTCGGCATCAGACAGTAATACCTGTTCAAAACCCAATCCACTTTTAGCAAGCAGTAATGGCTCTAATTCTGCCTGAGTGCACTCATAATCACTATTTAGGCCACGCCGCCAAACGCCGGTTTTACGCTTGTTTTTGGAGTCGAACTTACCTTTGAATGTACAAGGTTTAGCAGCAGCATCGAGCTCAGGTACAAACACCTTTACGAGCCGCTGACCCTCAAGGATCAACGCTTCGGCTTGTATTGTAATGGGGTGCTCAAATTGGTCTCGACAATTTACCTGAAGCTCGTTCAACAGCTTATCCGTATCGTCCACGCCACAGGGGTAAAACGTTTGATGCTGTTCATCGGGTTCATTAACCCCCAGTAGTATATAACCACCACCCAGCCCCGGTTCGTTAGCAAAGGCACAAACGGTTTGCATCACCGATGGGCCGATTTCCTTACCTCGCTTGGCTTCGATACGTGAATGCTCATCCAGCTCACGTAGCTGCTGTAATAATTCCTGTGGAGTAAACTCAGACATAATAAAAGGCCTCTTTTTTGCCTGACACAGTAATAAACTCTTGGTTTACAATGGAGCTAATATGCCAGCACAATTGCGAGATGAGGCACTTAGCCTCCCAGTTGTTTTCGGGGTGAACTATCAAGTGTTCCTTGACGGTTGCTTCACCACCATCAAAAATATTCTTCAGATACAGACTGAAGTTCATTTCTTGTCCTTATAGTCCATTAATGAAACGGCATTGTCAGGTGTTGATGTGGAAGTCTGGTAGGGGCTGTCAACATTGGCTTTCGGTACAAAGCGAAACATTCCATCATCGACGAATAATGCTGGTGGGTAAAAAGTTCGTTTCTTACCGTTTGGTTGCTTCGCCCGCTTTTCCAGCGTGTTGATTGTCCATGCTAAATCAAGCGCTAAGTCGTCATCCAGAGCGTCTAATCCTCGAACAGCCAGTAACTCTTTAACCCATTGCTCTGCATCATTCACATGACCGTTGACGCTGAGATCGGTATTTCTCATCCAATCAATTTGCTGTGTACGATCATGAAAACGAGTGAAGACTCGAGACGATTGATCATGGCTGATATCGCCATATTTAATTATCAGACTAACCATCTCCTCAGCCCAATATTCACACAAACGTTGTTCAAGTTGAGCTTGAGTGGGTTTGATATCAAAAGGTAGTAATAAAGTGAATCGACTATTTGCTTCAACTGCAATCACAGTCGCACGTTCACGCCGGATATCGGTAAAAATCACATGGCACTGCCATGAAATTGTTTCAGCATCTGTGATTAATGGTGTAACGCCCTGTTGCTGGCCAGCTTCAGCAGGAAACCGAGGTAAGTCCAGTCTTAGCCACTTGCAGAGGGCATTGCTTACTGAAAAAATCACGCGACTATTCGACATTACTAAACACTTAGATTGTGATCTGATTTGATGTCACACATAATAAGTCCTGGGTTCATTGCCAAACGGCAATTGAATTTACCGAGGCTTCTTCCGCTGAGCCAGCGTAGCGAATCAGCAACAACTAACCATTTTTAAATGTCCCACCCCGATGATAAGAGTCTCATAGGCTCTCACCGCAAAGTGTAGTCGGGGTGGTCATCTTGTTTGATATTCCATTATCTAGCCCTTACCTCTGGTTTTCCTATCCATTAACCTCTGTTGATTGATGGAAAACCCTAATTTTTCTGAGAGTTGCTGTTTTTCCTTGTAACCAACCGGAAACATGTAAACATGCTGTACAACCATTTCTTTCAAGATTCTCAGGCATACTGGGTTATCGTGGATTTTTTCCAAAGTATGCGAAATTGAGTCCATATTGAGTGAACGTTCATGTTGAAGCTCTATAGCTTGATTAATCAAAGTGTAAGCTGGTGTGTCTTTTTGCGATTCTAACTCAACAAAAATCTCACGAGCATCTCTAGAGCCGATTGAAGAAGCAATTTTTCTAACAATGGCATTAATAGCGCCATAGGTCATTTGTAGATAAATAACTTCAGCTCTTTGGCTGATTTCTCCCACGCTTGCAGTGGGATACTCATCGACTCGTTCACGAATAAAATCAATAATTTCGTTTTTCGCTGAGTCTGAAATTCTTATGAAGTAATCCAAAAACCTAAGACCCGTAGCAATACCACTTTCTGCAAGATGGTGAATAGTAGTTCTTGTTAGGCTGGCATGTCTATTTCTAATGATTTGACCAGCGATATCCATACCTTTTAATGCCTTGTTTATAGAGGCTAGGATATCAAGGGGCTCACTTTCCTCAGGCTCATCAACCCTATCAATTTCATCTAGACGTTTATTGTGATTATCGCGTTCTTCCTGAATTTCTCTTTGCTCAAGTACGAGTTCGGGAATGCTTTGAATAAAATTAGCAATAAACAATAAGTCATTTTTCTTTAGGGTGGCCTGCTCGTTTTCTGAAAATAACGAGCCAAGGACGTCGTTAATTTTTGATATCAACCAAGCTTCTTTTGTGTGGTGAGTAATGAAAATGAGAATGTATGCAAAGTCTTCTCGATGTAGGTTTTTCAGAAAGTAATCGACTTGTACAGCCACGTCTGGAGAGGAAGAATAAGACTCAGCAACTTTTTTCCCAACAAAAAAATAGTAAATATACGGGTATTTGAATTTAACCCTGCTATCCCTTACTACAAGGATGCGACTGTTTAATAGATTTTTAATAATTTGAGGGCCATCTATTTTGAGATATATCTCTTGATAATCACTAAAAAACTGCTCTTGCTGATGTTGGTTTAACCCTTGTTCATTCTTGTAGATGGCCCATGCAAACTCAGTCATAAAGTTAAAATATCGGTCATATTCCGTGTTCTTCACTTTTATCTTTCTGAGTGATTGATAAATCAACTCTTGATAACAATGTCCATAAGAGGTGAGGTCTATGCTTTGGTTTCGATATGCCTCAAAAATCTGAATTAGTATCAGTACGTTAGCAGGCTTGGGTGGAAGTAAATTTTTCTTGATTGCTGTATCTAAACGGGCCTTCAGTTCATCACATCCTCGATAAAGCACCTCATCTTCAATAGACTCCTCAATTCCAAGGGAGATCCATTTTTTGGCTATTTCCTCTCTTTTGAGGTGCCCTAAGCCAAGTAAACGGCATACTCTATAATCCCCCAACGTTTCTAATTCAGAAGACATCAGATCAAAAGAAGAGTTACAAGTGATCACAACCTTATCGAAGAACTGGTGAACCTTGTGTAAGAACATATCTTGATGTTTCTGGTTGAGCCCAATTTCATCAAAGTTATCGATCAAAAGTACTTTGTCAGCGGATGTCTCGAGGATATCAACATTTATCTTGGAAAATTGTTCAGCTGTCGCTTTAGCAATGAGCTTTGATGGATCTGATTTTTTTATATCTTTTGCATCGAGGTAAAGGCTGATAACACTCTGCTTTAGGAATTCTTTGTATAAGAACTTTAGTAAGGATGTTTTACCTTGCTGCTCATCTCCAGAGATAAGGTATTTACCTGGTCTTGATAATAATAGCTCAGAGCTTTCAATGTCATACTCATCGCTATCATCATCGATGACTTCCATATCCGGCGACACAAAAATATGGCTTAACAAAACTCTATTTACTCGAGGATGAGTAAGGATGATTTCAGTATCATCTAGCCATTCAAGTGTCTCATTTCGCAGCTGTATATCTGGGCTGCTGACTTTCGTATGGGAAGGGGTGAAGTCCTGTATGAGGCTTTTAATACCATTAATAACGTCGAGCCATGCAGTATCATTGTCATCCCATTTAGATATAGGAAGAACATTTTTTGGTACGGCTTGAAAGCGTGAAAACGAGCATCCAGCCCAGTCACAATCTCTGATAATGACCGATATAATTTTTGCAGAACCTTCATTATGCCGTTCTATGGCTCTTTTCACTTCCACATCATAACAATAGTCTGATGCTAAAAAACTGGGACTGACCAGAAAGATAATGATATCTGCAACATCAAGGTTATGATCTATGGTGTTCTTCCAGTCTTCACTTGGAAGAATTTTCCGATCATGCCAACATTCGATCACTTTATTCCGTTGGAGCATTGATAAATGCTCGCCAAAGTCTTCACGGTATTTCTCGTCTTTGTGTGAATAACTAATAAATATCTTTTTTGTCATTCTATTTCTCTATAGTTTTACTCGGCGTTTACCTGTTAATAATTTTTGCATCAGAGCTTTTTTTTCCTGCTTGAATGCAGAGAGCTTTTGTCGCAGCGTATTAATTTTGTTGTCTGCCGTGGATAGAGCTCTAGCAATTTTTTGTTGCTCTTCAAGAGTTGGTACGGCTAACTTATACGCTTTTCTGATTACACTAGGATGCGCCTTGAACTGATAGTCAAACTCCAGCTTTGAGTGGTGTAGTTCAAGTTGAGCAGCAATAAATTGATAATTCAGTCTTTCTGTATTGAGTCGCATATAGCCAGAAACATTAGTTACTGAAAACTTATGTTTTGGTCTGTAGAAGAAATCACCTCCACCATCAACAGACCAAGATATAAGTTCTTCATCAAACATATATTCACCATAAGCTCCCATTAGACCTCGGTTTTTAACCGAGGAAGAATATATAGGGTAATCCCCTGGAATACTCTCAATATCTTTTTTGGATATTACTTTCCCTCTTCCTAATTTGACCCAGGCTAAGTTTTCTAGCTCTTGTAGAAAATATTCAGGCCATTGCCCACTATACCTAACTCCATTTTTATCCAGCAGGCGTTTTTTGCCAGTGAGCAATTGTTGCATTAGGGCTTTTTTCTGCTGCTGGCTGTTGGCGATTAGTTGTTCTGTGGTGGTGATGGCCTTGTCCCAGGTGGAGAGGATTTGAGCGATTTTCTTTTGTTCGGGAAAGGGTGGGACAGCAATCTTTAACTTTTTGAAATATGGAAGACCTATAGTTTTAATCGTTGAACCAACGGCTTGTCGTTCAAATTCCAATTTATTTAATTGAAGCCAGTTATACAGAAACCAACTGTGTAACTTTTCTTTGTTGTCGCATTTCCACGCAATAAAATGTTGGCTAACTGCCATCGGCTCAGCCATAACCCCGCTTTTACCAATTCCAGCATCTCTAGATAGGATGACAGTTTCAGCAGGATGTACCTCAGCAGAGCTGTTTTTAAGCCCATCTTCAGAGATTACTTTTGTTGTTTCATATACGTAGCCTTTATCTAATCTTTGGCTGTCAGAAAGAGAGATCCATTTAATTCCACCATTCCAATACTCACTAAACGATTTACTTGGCGTATGCCCACTACACCGCTCGGCAAATTTATCTAGAAGCCCGTATTCCCAGCCATGAGGTATGGATTCAGGCGCAAGATTACGAGCCATAACCCAATTCCTCCAAATACTTGGCCATATCCTTTTCCAACTCAGTTAGTTGGGCTTTCAATTGCTCACGCTCTGCCTGCACCGCCATAAGGTCAACTTCTTCCTCTTCCTCAAAAGTATCAACATAACGTGGGATGTTGAGGTTGTAATCGTTCTCTTTGATTTCATCGAGGTTGGCGAGATAAGCGTATTTATCGATACTTTGGCGAGCTCGATAGGTATCGACTATTTTCTGAATGTTTTCATCACTGAGTTGATTCTGGTTTTTGCCCGATTTGAATTCACGTGAGGCATCGATAAACAATACATCTTCAGAGCTTTTGGCTTTTTTGAAGATAAGTATTGCCGCAGGGATGCCGGTACCGTAAAAGAGCTTTTCAGGCAGGCCTATTACTGCATCCAGCAGACTTTCTTTTATTAGTTGTTGCCGTATTTTGCCTTCTGATGAGCCACGAAACAGCACACCATGAGGTACGACTACGCCCATACGGCCAGTCTTAGGCTTTAGGGTTTCAATCATGTGCAGGATAAAGGCGAAGTCACCTTTTGTTTTGGGTGGCACACCACGACGAAAACGACTGAATTTATCGTGCTCTGCTTCATCATGCCCCCACTTATCCAGCGAGAAGGGTGGGTTGGCGGTGACAATATCAAACAGCATTAAATCACCATTTTTATCGAGTAGCTTAGGGTTACGAATGGTATCACCCCATTCGATTTTGTGGTTATCTTCACCGTGAAGGAACATGTTCATTTTGGCCAGCGACCAGGTTGAGCCAATGGCTTCTTGTCCGTACAAGGCGTATTGCTTGCTGTTGTGATTGGCGACGACTTTCCGACCACACTTCATCAGTAACGAACCAGAACCACAGGCCGGGTCGCAGATGCTGTCGCCTGGTTGTGGGTCTAGCAGTTCTGATATTAAGTCTGAAACTTCAGGCGGGGTATAAAACTCACCGGCTTTTTGCCCGCCTGAGGCGGCGAAGTTTTTGATCATGTACTCGTAGGCATTACCGATAACATCCAGTTTGCCAACACGAGAAGGCTTGAGGTTTAGCTCTGGTTTAGTAAAGTCTTCGAGTAAGTGACGCAGAATGGTGTTTTTCTGCTTTTCTTCCCCTAAACGGTCTGTGTTAAAGCTGATGTCCTGAAACACGGATTTTCCGGCATCTTTCAGCTTGGTACCGTTCGCTTCTTCGATGGCGTGTAATGCCTGGTCGATACGCTCACCAAGACCTGGTTCATGGCGATGCTCGTAAAGTGTGTAAAAGCTGGCTGATTTAGGCAGCACAAACCGCTCATTTTTCATCATCTCTTCGATGAGTTCAGGTTCATCACCATGCTCAGACTGGTATTTGTCGTAATGGTCCTGCCAGACGTCCGAGATGTATTTCAAAAACAGCATGGTCAGGATGAAGTCTTTGTAGGTGTCCGCGCTGACGGTGCCTCGGAAAGTGTCACAGGCTGCCCACAAAGCCTTGTTGATGGTGTCCTGATTGATGCTGTCGTTCATCTGCTCTCCATGATTACTGTTATTACTCACATCGGATTTGTTCATAAAGTCCGAAAAACTATGCAGATAGCATAGTACATGATTAGAAATTAATAAATTCTATACATATTGCGCATGTCATGTATACGTAATTGAAAAAAGTATGCATATAATGATGAATGTATATACGAAAATGAGTTTAGCAAATGTCTTATAACCTTACAGAGCTACCCTTGGAGAATACGGCTCAATGGGAAACAAGAGCTGTATTAAAGAAAACTGCTGAAGCACATCGCTACCTGGCTGAGCTTAAAGGGGTTGCTGCGAGTATTCCTAACGAAGCCATTTTGATCAATACGCTTTCATTACAAGAAGCGAAAGATAGCTCTGAAATTGAAAATATCGTCACCACTCATGATGAGCTCTATCGAATAAGCTTGTTTGAAGAGGCCGTCAGCAATCCTGCTGCGAAAGAAGTGCAGGATTACGCAATTGCACTGCGCCAAGGGTTTCAGACGGTTCGTCATCAAAAGCTTATCCGTCTAGCAGATATCCTGAATGTGCAGCAGCATCTGGAAAAAAATAATGCTGGTCTCAGAAGGCTGCCTGGCACTGATCTGAGAAATGCGCGTACCGGTGAGACGGTATACACACCACCTCAGCACCCAGAGCAAATCGCACAGCTGATGAATAACCTTGTTAGCTACATCAATGACGATAGTTTGTGTGATGCCGACCCCTTGGTAAAAATGGCGATTATTCATCACCAGTTTGAAAGCATTCATCCGTTTTATGACGGTAATGGCCGTACTGGGCGGATCATTAATATCTTGTATTTAGTTACTAAAGATTTATTGAACTTGCCGGTACTCTATCTCAGCCGCTTTTTCATTCAGCATAAAGCCGATTATTACCATCATTTGCAGCAAGTCAGAGATACGGGCAATTGGGAGACCTGGCTTTTGTATATGCTTGATGGCGTTATAGAGACGGCACAAAACACCATTGAATTAATTATCAACATCAAACGCTTGATGCAGGAGTATAAGCATCAAATTCGTGCTCAACTGCCAAAAATTTATCGACAGGAGCTTATAAACAATCTGTTTAATCATCCGTATACGAAAATTGATTTTGTTATGCAGGACTTGGATGTCTCTCGCATTACTGCGACCAAATATCTTGAACAACTCGTCGAGAATGGCTTTTTACACAAACAAAAGGTCGGCCGCGGAAATTACTACATCAATGCACCGCTGTGTGCGCTACTGACAAGATAAATAACAATCAAATTTTGGCAAAGCGTTGACTGAGAGAAGAGAGCAAGTTAATTAATTTTATCTACTGGCTGTACGAGAAGTTCGTAATCTGAGTTTCATACTGAAGAAGTTAAACTGGGGCCGCTTTATAACCGCTCTTGGGCATGTCATCAAATGGTGGAACCAACGCATAGCAATGCTATCTCGTTCATAGGTTGATTAAGGAGCATGGAACCGAGCTCTGAATATAGCTCAGTAAGTTTGTCTGATAATCAATTAAGGATTATGAGTTTACAGTTATAGGTCGATGGGCTTTTCAGAAAGAAATTCGCTGTTAAAATGAAACTATGAAATTTACCAAATATGCACAATTCGAGTTGAGGGTTATACTAATTGCTGTAGTGGCAGCTATATTTCTGCCCCTAATTCCTCATGTTAAAGCGCCACTTGTCTTTGGTTTGTGTTTTTTGCTTATAGCGGTTGCCCTGATGGGGCTACATATATCCTGGACTGAGTGGAAAGCGTTGCAGAAACGCCGTAATAGTTATCACATCGAACCATTTAAAAAGCGACTTGAGAAATATCATAAGCGCCGTCAGCTATTAGCGAAAAGGAGTTAGCTATGTCAGTAACCATAGCTTATGGGAGCATCTTTTTAGTTTGTGCGACGGTTTTTGGGATTGCTTATCTCCAAGATAAGCGAACGCATGATCGAGAAACTCAGCGTCCTAGTCGCTCGATGTATAAGCGTTTTCAGGAAATAAGGCGTAATCCACACTCAAAAGAGTAATCCCACGGGCGTTGTCTTTCGTTATGAAGGAGCCGGGCCATTAAGCCCAGGGGGTAAGTCTCAACTAGCTTTTACATTAGCTACCATCACCATCACTATTTTATCCTTTACTGCGTATAAATTGCATTTATCCTTTTTGGGGTATATTATTCGTTTATACCTTGGAGAGGGTAAAGAAATGACTAAAGTGACAACATCAAAAGCGCTAGGGGTAATGCTAAGAGATGCGCGTAAAGGTAAGAACATTACGCAATCTCAACTGGCCAACCTCGCAGGTGGCATCAAACAAGCTACAGTGTCCAATTTTGAGAATAATCCTAGCAACGCCCAAGTTGAAACCTTATTCAAGCTCGCAAGCGCTCTTGGACTTGAAATCCACCTTGTAGAAAAATCAGCGCCACAGTCAATTGGAGACGAGACTTGGTAAGGCGGCTCAATGCATTGATGAACGGCCAAAAAGTTGGAGTCTTGGAGAAGCTTCGCGGTGGCGGTATGGCATTTCGTTACGACGAGGAGTGGTTAAAAAGCTCTCTCAGACGACCAGTCTCTCTATCTATGCCGCTTTCTAGTCGCCCATATACTGGAAACGAGGTCTATAACTATTTCGATAATTTACTGCCGGATAATCCCTCCGTTCGGAAGCGCGTGATGGCCAAGTTTTCGGTGGCGGTCGATCATCCATTTGATATTTTGACAGCGATTGGACACGACTGTGTCGGTGCATTGCAGCTTGTAACAGATGCGTTTCAATACCAACCCAAAATTGATGCTGAACCGCTTTCAGAGCAGGACGTTGCAAGACAATTGCGGCAATATCAGGATAGCCCGCTGGGTATGAATGGTGAGGACGATTTTCGGATTTCGCTAGCGGGTGTTCAGGAGAAAACCGCATTACTTTTTCACGAAGGCCAGTGGCTGCGACCTTTCGGTGCAACACCAACCACGCATATCCTCAAGTTACCCGTAGGCATTATTCAAAATGCTTCAGGCAGCATTGATCTTTCAGGTAGCTGCGACAATGAATGGACCTGTTTAGAGTTTATTCGGAATATGGGGATCCCCACAGCAAACGCAGCAGTGGCTACTTTTGAAGATCAGCGCGTTTTAGTGGTTGAACGTTTTGATAGACGGTGGGCGGCGGATGAGAAGTGGTTATTGAGATTGCCTCAGGAAGACTTTTGTCAAGCGATGAACTTACCTTCGAGTAAAAAGTATCAAGCTGACAACGGCCCCTCGATTCTGGACTGTATGAGATTGCTGCAAGGGGCGAGTGATAACTTCACAGACCGGCTGAAATTTCTCAAAACGCAAATAATGTTTATGCTGTTATCAGCACCAGATGGGCACGCTAAAAACTTCAGTGTGTTTCTTCAGGCAGGTGATAATTTCGCGTTGACGCCCGTTTATGATGTCATTTCGATTTATCCCATCGACAATAAACAGCTGCATCATCGTGCAAAATTAGCCATGGGCTGGATGGGGACATCAAAAGGTTATCGATACAAGCTTCAAGAAGTTCAGCTTAGACATATTCTTTTCACCGCGAAAAAGCTTGGTCTATTGCAGGAGGTGGAGGCGTTTATCGGCGACATGTCATCGACTGTTGAGAGTGCAATAATATCAACAGAAAAAGCTGCTAAAGCTCAAGAAATTGATATGACTATTGCTTTACCAATTCTTGAAAAAACACGAGCCAAGGGAGATTGGCTGGGTGCTTCAATGATTGATGCCCGACATTTAGGTGGCTTTTAACCCACTATGAGCAATAGCTATTGAGGAGATTTTAGCGGCAGTATTATAAAACGTTGAGTCCAAGGACAACCCAGGCATTGCCTGCCCTCTTTGGACGAAGGGAAAAGCCCCAGCTTTAAAAGTTGGGGCTTTTTTGGGTTATTTGTGCCGAGGGCCAATGTATGCACTCGAAATAGATTCGCGGTTGTGACCGAGGTTTTCTGAAACTATGAGTCTGGCAATTCGATCTTCAATCATATCCAGAACAGCTTTACTGCTAGTTAAGTCCCTCACAGCGGCAGGATGGCCGCTTAGTTCTTGGTAAACTTTGTGGGCATAGCCATGACGTAAACCATGGGGTGTAAGGCCTTCAGCACGGCTAATGCCGAATAAACGGGTAATACGATAATATGTGCTCTTCCAAGCTTTTACCGGCGTTGTTCTCGGTGTCATGGAATCTTCAACATGATGTGTACGACTCACAAGCTCTTTCAGAAAGGCTATCTGTGCTTCTGAGCTAATTGGAACAGTACGGGGGCGGCCACCCTTCGTTCCTCGTCGAACATGGATAATGTTTTCTTTCGGAATATAGTCTTTGCGTGGGCGAAACAGCCAGGTCTCTTTAGCACGCAACCCGAATAAATACGACAACATCAGTTGATCTGCGACAAATTTATTTTTCTGCCGAACAGCTTCAATCAGTTGCATGGGATCTGTTTTTGTATCCCAACTTTTATCCTCTCTGCTCACATAGTCCCGCTTCATTCTTTCCGGGCTAGCGAACATATCTGCTGGAGTCATAAATTCCATTACACCTTGCTTGCCCATCCACCCCAAAAAAGTTCTCAAGATAGATACTTTTTGGATTACAGAGGATGGTTTCAGGTCTTCCCTGGACTCCCAATAGCGGGTCAGTGCTTTAACGTGTTTTTGTCTGATGTGTGTCGGCAGTGTGAGACGGTACCCTAAATTATGAAGGTCATGTGCCATTGCTCTGCACTCAATAAACCGATGTGATTTAGTCGCTTCGCTCACCGGCTTGGCTCGTTTGGCATGACGTTTGTTGTTACGGTATACAACCTGCTGAACGTTGTAGACGAAGATAGTCCTCACAGTCCAAGGTTTACCATGTTTGTTTAGTCGGCCACGCATGTCAGGAGAAGCGAACACATAATCTCCCTCAGTTACGGTTAGCGGTGGTACGAATTTTTCAGGTCTTGGTTTTGCCATTTTGTATACTCCGATTTTGATCAGTTGTTCATAAGCAGCTTTCCTCTCTAATCACTCTTTGTAATCATCTGTAGTAGTCAATCAATCACCATACGATAGGGAACTCTCATCAGGTGCAGCTCTTAACTGCGGCATATCCTTTAACGTGAGTTTCACTTTTTCATGGAAGGTTTGGTTCAGACCCGACATGACGCTGCTATCACTGCAAAACGTTGGTAGATGTTTAACCTACACCTTCGACAGGTTCTTTAACGATAGCGAGCCACTTTGCTTATCTCTGTCACAGATAGACGAAGTGTTCGGTTGGTTTTGATACGCACAAAAATACGATCGTGATTGAATTCATTCCCAGTGCTCCCCGCCAGCAGGAGGCCCGATCACGTTATGTCCGCCCTAGTAAAACGCTGCTCCGACAACAGACTGTGTTTACATCAGGTTTATGGCCATTCTTTTTGTGGTTTCGTATGGTTTACAGCAAGGCGGTAGCCTGACTGCCCTTCGATTGATGCGTGCCTCCGTAGAGACAGCTAACTACATGGACGATGACCGCCGTAGCAGCCCGGTCAATACCGTGTCCTGGATGATTTTCGGACGCAAAAATCCATCAACACGCTTATCAGCGCATTTAAAACTTTTTTGTCCTTTCTTTGAGTGGGCAACGTTGCGTGAACGTAGCCTAGAGAGAGCCATTTTTTGTGCAGTTGGCTTGCTGCTCTCTTCGAGACCAAGAGGGTCGATGAAGATTGACTATATTTGTATCTCTGTTGAGGGCTTGTTGTCAAATTTTTTGTGACAGGAAAAGTTGCAAAGTTCGTTTTGATAGTTGCAAATTTTTCCTAATTTATTGGTTAATTGGAAGTTTTGTCTTGTGTTCGCTCCCTCAGTCTTCACGCTAATTTTTTTGCAAAGCACTTAGGTCCACTTTTGCAACAACTGAAAATTTGATTAGAGCGTTTTGCGCGGAAGTGTCCTGCAGGTGTCCTGTAGGACTTCTAGATATGTATTTGAACTATATGGTGGCGAATAATTGGGTTGATCTGATACTTAAGGTGTCCTGTACACGTTCTGCAGGACATCTAGGTGCTGATTTTGGCATTGCGCTCTGCTCATCAAGAAACCATCTTTGTTTTGACAATTTAAGCATGTAGGTTTCTAATTGTGCAGAGAGCGAATGCAGCAATAAACCGCTTTTCCCTGAGTGCGTATTTCGGTGATTCCGAACAGCGATTCCGGAGTTATCCGA
>TARA_R110000787_G_scaffold9028_7_pt1 | contig 25462 bp, 24 predicted proteins | sample TARA_R110000787 | Tara Oceans TARA_R110000787 (sample SAMEA4397920) | marine metagenome | biome: Polar Biome; feature: [DCM] deep chlorophyll maximum layer (ENVO:01000326); material: water (ENVO:00002006), including particulate matter (ENVO:01000060) such as... | depth 35 m | reverse complement strand
GCTTCGGCGGGTTTTTCGTGTGGTCTGATCCGGCACACCAAGACGGGCATAAAAAGCCTGTTCGCGGCCTTCCCCTACCGATATGACTTTGGTCATGGGGCGCGACGAGAGCGCGATCGCCATATCGGGGGAATGGAATGGATTGGTTGCACGCGGTCGCCGGACTGTTCGTTGGCGTCATGGTAGGCATGACCGGCGTGGGGGGCGGGTCGCTGATGGCGCCGATCCTGATCCTGTTGTTCGGGGTAGCCCCGACCACGGCCGTCGGCACGGACCTGTGGTTCGCGGCCATCACCAAGGCCGTGGGCGGCGTCGTCCACCACCGTCATGGCGGCGCTGAAGGCGGGCCGGATTACGAAGTCATTCGTCGCCTTTGCATCGGCAGCTTGCCCGCCGCCGTCATCGTCCTGCTGTTTTTGTCGCAGATCGACACCCATCAGGTGAAGGGCAGCTTCATCATGACGGCGCTGGGGATCGTGCTGATCCTGACCGCGCTGGCGACCCTGTTCCGCAACCGTTTTCATCATTGGGCGGTGCATGCGCGGACTGACACGGCCAACCGCTTCCTGCGCTATCAGGCGGGACTGACCGTCGTGGCGGGTGCTGTGCTGGGCGTGATGGTCACGTTGACCTCGGTGGGGGCGGGCGCGCTGGGTGCGACGCTGCTGCTGCTACTCTATCCGTTGCGGATGCGGCTGCAAAAACTGATCGCGACTGATATCGTCCATGCCGTGCCGTTGACGCTGGTGGCGGGGATCGGCCATTTGTGGATCGGCAATTTCAACGGGATGCTGCTGCTCAACCTGCTGATCGGATCGATTCCTGGCATCATCATCGGATCCATGCTGGCGTCCAAGGTGCCCGAGAAAGTGTTGCAGCCGCTACTCGCCTTCGTGCTGGTGATCGCGGGCTGGCGTCTGATCGCCTGAGCGCTCAGGCGATGGCCAGTACGCTTGTCAGGACGATCCGCACCAGTTCCGCCTGCCCCCGCGCACCGGTTTTGGCGTAGATCCGCTTGGAATAGTTGCGCGCGGTTTCCACGGTCAGGCCCAGCGTCTGCGCCGCGTCCTTAATCGGGATGCCCTGCGCGATGACCCAGGCAAGCCGCGCTTCGCTGGGCAGCAGGCCGAACAGATCGACCAACTGGTCGCAGCGATCGGCCTGCGACCAACGATCCCCGCTCAAATAGGCGATGGCGACCGGGGTAGATCCCGCCGCGACCGATCTGCCCCGCATCGGCGCGACGAGCATGTCCATCCAGGGATCCCGGCTGAGGTTCAGCGCCCTTGGCCGGGCGTCAGGATCGACGGCGAAATTCTTGATCAGCGCGGTCAACTCCCGGTCGAGCCCAGGCGATTCGGGGGTGAGCCGGTCGTAGCGGCCGCGCCGCAACAGGCTGGTGCGCTGGAACAGCTGATCGACATGGGCCGTCATGTCGATGATGCGGCACCGTGCATCCAGCGTCAGCCAGCCGAAATTGAGCCGCCCAAAGGCTTCGGACGTCAGGGTCGATCGCAGTCTCTCCCGCTCCAGCGCGACAAAGGCGCGCAGCGCGATCCGCAGATGCGCGGCGAGGCCGGTCAACAGCGCACCGACTGCAGGGCCGATGGAACGGCCGCCGACGCAACTGAGCCAGGCATCGACGCCGCTCGGCTCGGTCACACGGACCGAGCGCATGTCCGTCATCCCCTGCGGCACCATCAGGTCGGTCAGGAAGGATTGATGGACTGGATTGCCCGCTTCGATCAATTCCGCCAGCGCATAGACCCGCCCTTCGCGCATATGACGGTAGGGCCAGGGATCGTGCGCATATTTTTCCACGAACAGATTATGGATAGGCGCAGGCGGGGGCGGCCCGGCATAGAGTTCGACGATTGCATCCTCATCGACCGGGCGAAAGACAAGCGTGGTATAGACCGCGCCCGTCCGCTGGCGCAGCCGCTCCAGGAAATCCTGCCACAAGGGTTGCTGGAACATCCCCTCATGCAACGCGGTCAGCAGGCCGGTATCGTTCAATCGCATGGGTCATTGCTATACCCTCCCATTTGGGAGGTCCATCGATTCGTGCGTCATGGCACAAGATGACGCACAAAGATTGCGAGGTACGACTGGTGGACGCAAAAACCCTGACCCATTTGGAGCGACTCGAAGCCGAGAGCATCCACATCCTGCGGGAAGTGGTGTCGGAGGCGGAGAAGCCGGTGATGCTCTATTCCGTCGGCAAGGACAGCGCGGTGATGCTGCATCTGGCGCGCAAGGCCTTTTACCCATCGCCCCCGCCCTTCCCGCTGCTGCATGTCGATACGACCTGGAAATTCCAGGAAATGTACAAGCTGCGCGACCGGATGGCGCAGGAAAGCGGCATGGAACTGCTGGTGTATCGCAACCAGGAAGCCATGGATCGCGGCATCAACCCGTTCGACCATGGCGCGCTGCATACCGACATGTGGAAGACCGAAGGGTTGAAGCAGGCGCTCAACCTCTACGGTTTCGATGCAGCCTTTGGCGGGGCGCGGCGCGACGAGGAAAAGAGCCGCGCCAAGGAGCGCATCTTCTCCTTCCGCACGGCCAGCCATGGTTGGGATCCCAAGAACCAGCGGCCCGAATTGTGGAACCTCTACAATGCGCGCAAGAATAAGGGAGAGAGCATCCGCATCTTCCCGATCAGCAACTGGACCGAGCTGGACATCTGGCAATATATCCACCTGAACGACGTGCCGATCGTGCCGCTCTATTTCGCGGCCAAGCGCCCGACGGTGGAACGCGACGGCATGTTGTTGATGGTCGATGACGACCGCTTCCCACTCCAGCCGGGCGAGACGCCGGTGGAACGCTCGATCCGTTTCCGCACCCTGGGCTGCTACCCGCTGACCGGCGCGGTGGAGAGCGAGGCGGCGACCTTGCCGGAAGTGATCCAGGAAATGCTGCTGACCACCACGTCCGAACGCCAGGGCCGCGCGATCGACAAGGATGCGGGCGGGGCCGGCATGGAGAAGAAGAAGCAGGAAGGCTATTTTTGAACCCGCGCACTCCACCGTTCGTGCTGAGCCTGTCGAAAGGGGCTCGGCCGAACGAGGGAAGGCACTTCGCTTCGCTCAGTGGAGGGCTTCGACAAGCTCAGCCCGAACGGGGAATTTAGATTATGACTGACTCACTCACAGACCCCATCTACAAAACCGATGCCCTCATCGCCGAGGATATCGACGCCTATCTGAAGGTGCATGAGCATAAGACGATGCTGCGCTTCATCACCTGCGGGTCGGTGGATGACGGCAAGTCGACGCTGATCGGTCGCCTGCTGTATGACAGCAAGATGATCTTCGAGGATCAACTCGAAGCGCTGACCGCCGACAGCAAGAAGATGGGCACGCAGGGGCAGGAGATCGACTTCGCCCTCCTGGTCGATGGCCTCGCCGCCGAGCGCGAGCAGGGCATCACGATCGACGTCGCCTATCGCTTCTTCGCCACCGAAAAGCGCAAGTTCATCGTCGCCGACACACCCGGCCACGAACAATATACCCGCAACATGGTGACGGGTGCGTCCACCGCCGACCTGGCCGTCATCCTGATCGACGCGCGCAAGGGCATCCTGACCCAGACGCGCCGCCACAGCTATCTCGCCCACCTGATCGGCATCCGCAACATCGTGCTGGCCGTCAACAAGATGGATCTGGTCGGCTATGACCAGAGCGTGTTCGACACGATCGTCGCCGACTATACCGAATTCGCCAAGTCGATCGGCATCACGGCGTTCACGCCGATGCCGATTTCCGGGTTCAAGGGCGACAATATCACTGTCCCGTCGGAAAACACGCCCTGGTACACCGGCCCGGCGCTGATCGAGCATCTGGAGACGGTCGAGGTCAACAGCGCGACCGACGCGGAAAAGCCGTTCCGCATGCCGGTGCAGTGGGTCAACCGCCCCAATCTCGACTTCCGTGGTTTTTCCGGCCTGATCGCGACGGGCACGGTCAAGCCGGGCGACGCCATCCGCGTGCTGCCGTCGGGCAAGATGTCCACCATCAGCCGCATCGTCACGCTCGACGGCGACCTGGACGAAGCCGTGGCGGGCCAGTCGGTCACGCTCTGCTTCGCCGACGAGATCGACTGTTCGCGCGGCGACGTCATCGCTTTGGCCGATAATCCACCCCAGGCTGCCGACCAGTTCGAAGCGACCATCGTATGGATGGCGGACGAGGAAATGCTGCCGGGCCGTTCCTATTGGCTCAAGATCGGGACGCAGATGGTCACCGCGACCGTCCAGCAGCCCAAATATCAGGTCAACGTCAACACGATGGAGCATCTGGCGGCCAAGACGCTGGAATTGAACGCCATTGGTGTCGCCAACCTGTCGACCGACAAGCAGATCGTGTTCGAGCCCTATGAACAGAACCGGACGCTGGGCGGCTTCATCCTGATCGACAAGATCAGCAACGCCACCGTGGCGGCGGGTATGCTGCACTTTTCGCTCCGTCGGGCGCAGAATGTCCATTGGCAGACGACGGACGTCTCGCGCGATTTCCATGCCCGGCTCAAGAACCAGAAGCCCGCCGTGCTGTGGTTCACCGGGCTTTCAGGCGCGGGCAAATCGACCATCGCCAATCTGGTCGAAAAGCGTCTGGCCCGCATGAACCGGCACACCTATCTGCTGGATGGCGACAATGTGCGGCATGGCCTGAACAAGGATCTGGGCTTTACCGACGCCGACCGGGTGGAGAATATCCGCCGCGTGGGCGAAGTCGCCAAGCTGATGACCGATGCAGGGCTGATCGTCATCACCGCCTTCATCTCGCCCTTCCGTTCGGAACGCGACATGGTGCGGCAGATGATGCAGCCGGGCGAATTTGTCGAAGTGCATATCGACACATCGCTGGCGGAGGCCGAGCGGCGCGACGTCAAGGGCCTGTACAAGAAGGCGCGGGCCGGGGATCTGAAGAATTTCACCGGGATCGACAGTCCTTATGAGGCACCGGTGGACCCGGAAATCCATATCGACACGCTGACCATGACCGCGGAAGAAGCGGCCGACGCCATCGTCGCGCGGTTGATCCCATGAGCGCGATGAGCGACGCGGCGCTGGCCGCCCATCTGGCCGAAGTGGCCGGACGCATCCTGGTCGAAGTGCGCGAGTCCGGCGTGTTTAGTGCCAAGGCATTGGGCAAGGCGGGCGACCAGACCGCCAACCAATTTCTGTGCCACGCGCTACGCGAAGTGCGGGGCGAGGATGGGTTATTGTCGGAAGAAGAGAAGGACAATGACGACCGGCTGGCCCAGTCGCGTGTCTGGATCGTCGATCCGGTCGATGGCACGCGCGAATATGGCGAGGCGCGGGCCGACTGGGCCGTGCATGTCGGGCTGGCGATCGATGGCGCGCCGGTGATCGGTGCGGTGGCGTTGCCGGGGTTCGAGGGCGGCGTCGTGCTGCGGACGGATGAACCGCAGGTCGTGCCGCCTGCGCCGGAAAAGCTGCGCATGGTGGTGTCGCGCACGCGGCCTGCCGCCGAAGCGGTCGCGATAGCGCAGAAGCTGGGCGCGGAACTGGTGCCGATGGGATCGGCCGGGGCCAAGGCGATGGCGATCATCCTGGGCCAGGCCGACATTTATCTTCATTCGGGCGGCCAATATGAATGGGACAGCATGGCGCCTGCCGCCGTCGCGCTGGCGCACGGCCTGCATGCGAGCCGCATCGACGGCAGCCCGCTGGTGTATAATCAGCGCGACGTCTATCTGCCCGACCTGCTGATCTGCCGGCAGGAACATGCCGACATGGTGCTGGGGCATATCGCGGCGCTGGCGCAGGACGCCAACTGATCGGGTCTAGGGCCGGGGGATCAGGATCGCCCGGCCAGCAGACGCTGCACTAGCGCTCGCCACCCGTTGGATACCGCTTCCAGACCGAAAGCATCGATCCGGTCGCCGGGGCGGAGGCGTGTCGCTGGACTGATCTGACGCGCCAGGGCATCGGCCATGGCGCGCGGATCGGCCGGATCGACCAGCAGGCCATGACGTCCGCCATCGAGCAAGTGCGCCGCATTGCCCGCGCTGCGCGACGCGACACAAGGCGCTTCGACCGCCATCGCCTCCAGCAGCACATTGGCCGACCCCTCCCACCAGGAGGGCAGCACGAAGGCGTCGCACCGCGCCAGCCAGGGAAAGACATTGGCGACCGTGCCGGGCAGTGCCAGATCCTCGGCAATGCCGAGCGCCGTCGCTTGCGCGCGCAACCGGGTGCAGGCGTCGTCGCGGCTTTCGCCCAGGATGATGAGGCGCGCGGGCCGGGTTGTGCGCAGATCAGCGAAGGCCGCGAGCAGGGTCGCGAAATTCTTTTGCGGGGCGAGGCGGCCGATGGCGAGGATCACCGGCACCGGGCCGCCGAACCAGGGATGCGGGGCCGTGTCGCCGATATGCTGGCGCGCGGCGGGCGCGTCGATGCCGTTGGCGATCACCGTTACCCGCCCTGCCCGCGCTGCTGCCTGAAACACCGGCGTGTCGACCAGCGTCGGCGATACCAGCACCAAATGGGCGGCATCGGCAGCGATCAACCGCGCCATGGCGGCGCGGCCCCAGCGCTTCATGCCGCCCGATGGCGCACCGGGGATGGCGCGCATGATGTCATTGCTGATGCGATAGATGCGCTGGACGCCCCGCGCGCCGCGACTGCCCGCCCAGACGGTGCCATGGCCGTGATTGCCCGCCGAGATCAGCAGCGCCGGGCGGGTGGCGCGCAGATAGCCGCGCAACGCCCATGCGGCGCGCAGCTTTTCCAACAGGCGCGCTCGGCCTGCGCCGGGCAGCAGGGCATGATGGACGACGTCCGGCACCCCCTCCCCGCCCGGCAGCGCGGTGACGAGTTGCACCTGATGCCCCTGCGCGGCGAGGTCGGCGGCGATCAGCCGGGCGTTGCGGACCACGCCGGTCGCGACCAGCGCGTGGACATAGACGCAGATCACGCCCGCCGCCGGTCCCACTCGATCGCGCGGGCAGCACACCAGGCTTGGGCAGGCAGTCGATCGAGATGGTGGCGGTAGAGCGCGCCCAGCCGCATGTCCGCGACCCCGCGTCCCTCCACCAGTTGCAGGATGTCGGTGCCGGGGTTCCAATTGCCCTCGACCAGCATGGGCCCGGCTTCGGTCATGCCGATGTCCCAGCCGATCACCGTGAAGCCGGTGCGAAAGACGCTATGCGCGCCCAACGCCAGCGCGATCGCGGCGGGGAGGTCCGGCAGCAGGAAGCCCGCGATCGGCGCGCCTGTCTTGGGATGGTGTGCATGGACGCTTGGCGCGCCCGCGCCGCCGCCAAGCCAGGCGGGACCGCAGCGCCCGGTGGCATCGACGCTCAGCACCAGATTGCCCGCATTGAAATTATCGACCGGACGGATGCCCCCGGCCGATAGCCGCAGCGCGAGGCCGCAGGCTTCGGGCAGGCCGTCTTCATCGAGGCAGGTCATCACCCGCAGCGTCGGCAGCGCGCCAGGCGACAGATCCACGAGCGCGGCGTGGGTCGGCAGGCGGCGCTGGATCACGCCGCCTTCGCGCCACACCCGCAACAGCCGTGCCCGCAGCAGGTCGTCGCCGACCGGGCCATCGCAACCGCGCCAATGCTCCTCACGCCAGAAACGCTCGACCCCCTGCCCCTTCGAGCGGAAGCTCGGCTTGGCGATGATGTCGCGCTCGGCGGCCAGCCAGGCGGCGAGATCATCGCGATCGGGATTACAGGCAGGCGCGATCGTCAGGCCCGCCGCCCACGCGACCTCCGCGAAGAGTTGCTTGTTCTTCAGTGGGTTACTGGCGAAGGGAAAAGCCCCTGGATTGAGCAGCCGGTGCAGCCCCTTGCGGTCGCGCATGCTCAGCCCCCGCTGCCGCACCGCATCGGACAGGAGATGCCGCTCGGCCGGGGTCCAGCCCCCCTGCCCCGTCGCCGCGAGCAAGCGCGCGAGCGCATGCCGACGGATCGGCCAGTGCCGGGTCAGCCCGTCTCGATAGGCAGCGAGCAAATCATTGTCGCCCCGTCCGGGCAACGCGCGCGGCGTGGGCAAATGCTATTCCGCGGCCTGGGCGATGGTCACACGGCGGCTAAGCACTTCGCTAGCCACCCCGCGCGTGCGGGCATTATCGACGTCGATCGCGACCGCGCCATCGGAGAGGATCACCGGCGCGATCGTCAGGCGGAAGCGGCGCGAAAAGCGGGCGAAGGTCGCGGCCAGCGTACCGATGCCAAAGCGAAAGCGGATAAGGTTGAGCAGCCCGAACGCCCCGATGATGCGCAAGGGATGCTTGACGAACTGGCCACCCGACCGGAAGGTTTCGGCAGCGGCCAGCGCGGCTTTGTCCTTTAGCCAATAGCTGTTGCAGTTGGAATAGCTGTCATCGGCAAAGGCGTAGAATTTGCGCTGTCCCTCCGGGTGCGCAGCCAGCACCGACGCGCGCCGGGCGAAGGCGACCGCCGCATCAGCGCCCTCGGCAACGCAGCCATCCAGCATCTCGGCTATGGCGGGCGGGGTCAGCAGCACATTGTCGGCGGTGGTAATAAACAGGGGAAAACGCGCACCGTCCGCTGCAGCCAGCACCGAATCCACCAGATTGGGCCGCGCACCGATCGCTACCAGCCGTCCGCTGGCGATCAGGCCGCGCAGTTGCGGCAGTCTGGCCAGCACGTCCGGTTCTTCGATCGCGACGCGGATCTCGCCGATCCGCTCGCTCGCCGCCAGCGCATCGATGACATGGACCAGCATCGGCTGATCCACCACCGGCACCAGGCATTTATGGGTGACGCCCGCTTCCAGCGCGAGCGGGTCGGTCGCGCCATCCCGCTTGCCCGCCAGCACCAGCGCGGTCGTGCGACCACCCATCAGGCTGCGACCCGCATCGGCGCTTCGGTGAGCAGACCCTGCCGTTCCAGGCTGTGGCCGATGATCGTTTCCACCAGCGTTTGATGATCGACGCCGATCGACGCGGCGGAGCGCGAGATCGTCTTTTTCGACCAGAGGTTGCAGGACAGGTTCACTTCCATGAACTGCACCGCGCCGCTGGCCGGGTCATAGCGGAATTCGAAGCGGCCATAGTCGAACGGCCATAGTTCGGGCAGTAGGCGGCGGGTCAGGTCGTCAAGCCGGGCGAGCAGGTCGCGATCCTCGACCAGCACCAACGGATCATCGCCCGCATCGATGAGGCCGCGCTTTTCTTCATGGCTGCGCGCGCGATTGGGGTCGGCGGGGACATACATCATCGGCGGCAATATCCACGGCTGCCCGCCGCTGCCGCCCACCACCGGCACGGCGATGTCGAGCAAGGGCGCCCAGGCCTCGACCAGCGCGTCATGACCGAGCGCCTGAAGATAAGCGACATGGGCCAGCGCCTCGTCCCAGCCATCGACCATCGCCAGCCCCCAGGAGGCGGAGGAGGCGTTGGGCTTGACCACCAGCCGCTCGGCCGCAAAGCCCGGCTGCGCGGGCAGGCCGCCGCGCCGAAACACTTGCGCCGCCATGGTCGGGACGCCATGCGCCTGCGCGATCAGCTTGGAGAGATATTTATCGTCCGACACGCCGCGCAGGATCGGGCTGGCGCCCATATGCGGCATGTCGCGCCAGCTCAGCAGCAGCGGCGCGAGCATCTCGCTATTCTGAAACCCGCCGCGATTGAGCAGCGTGACCACAAAATCGACATCGGGCCGATCGAACAGCGCTTCATAGCTGTCGGCGACCCGCACCTGGAGGCCGATCGCCTCCAGCGTCGATCGCATCTCATGATGATAGAGGGCGTGATTGCCATCGACCGCATCCGGCTGGCCGGATGCGCGGGCATGTTTGGCGAGGAAAAGCAGGCGCAACCGAGCCTTGTCGGCCGGGGAGATGCGAATGCAACGGTCGATATGGGTCAGCATGGCCCTGTATTTAGTCGCCTGCCATGACAGGGCGGCGACCGCGCGATGACGGTGATGCGTCGTTCAGGCGGCTTCGATATGACGCCGCGATGACGAACGCATGTCAGGCGGCGACGATCGCCTTTGCCACCGCTTCGGCCACCTTGATGCCGTCGATCGCGGCGGACAAGATACCCCCGGCATAGCCCGCGCCTTCGCCCGCCGGATAGAGGCCCGCCACGGTCAGGCTTTGGAAATCCTTGTCGCGGGTGATGCGGATGGGCGACGATGTGCGCGTTTCCACGCCGGTCATCACCGCATCGGGATGGTCATATTGGGCCAGTTGCCGCCCGAATATGGGCAGCGCTTCGCGAAACGCCTCCACCACGAAGTCGGGCAGGCAGTGCGACAGGTCGGTTGGGGTGACGCCCGGCTTGTATGATGGCGTGACCGATCCCAATGACGTTGACGGACGCCCGGCGAGGAAGTCGCCGACTCGCTGCCCCGGCGCCCGATAGGTGGAGCCGCCCGCCACATAGGCCTGCGATTCCCAATGGCGCTGAAAATCGATCCCCGCGAGTGGCCCGTCGGGATAGTCGCGCGCCGGGTCGATCCCGACCACCAGGCCCGAATTGGCGTTGAACTCAGCCCGGCTATATTGGCTCATGCCGTTGGTGACGACGCGCCCTTCCTCCGACGTGGCGGCGACGACGCGGCCACCCGGACACATGCAGAAACTATAGACGGTGCGGCCATTGGCGCAGTGATGCGCCAGGCTATAGGCCGCCGCGCCCAGATCCGGGTGGCCCGCGCAACTGCCATAGCGCGCCTTGTCCACCCAGCTTTGCGGATGCTCGATCCGCACGCCGATGGAAAAGGGCTTGGGTTCGATATGCACGCCCCGGCCATGGAGCATGGTGAAGGTTGGCCGCGCGCTATGCCCGACCGCAAGCACGACATGATCGCTCTCGATCACGCTGCCATCCTGGATGACGATGCCGCGCAATTGCTGCGTGCCGTCGCTCCGCCGCTCCAGCACCAGATCATCGACGCGCGTCTGCCAGCGATATTCGCCGCCCAGCGCCTCGATCTGGCGGCGCATGGATTCGACCATGGTGACCAGGCGGAAGGTGCCGATATGGGGATGCGCTTCCCACAAAATATCGTCCGGCGCGCCCGCCGCGACAAACTCGTCCAGCACCTTACGGCCCAGGAAGCGCGGGTCTTTCACCCGGCAATAGAGTTTGCCGTCGGAGAAAGTGCCCGCGCCGCCTTCGCCGAACTGGACATTGCTGTCGGGGTTCAGCTCGCCGCGCCGCCACAGGCCCCAGGTGTCCTTGGTCCGCTCCCGCACCACCTTGCCCAGATCGACGATGATCGGGCGGAAACCCATCTGCGCCAGCAGCAGCCCGGCGAACAGGCCGCATGGCCCCGCCCCGATCACCACCGGCCGCTTGCCCTGCCAGCCATCAGGCGCGCGGGCGACGAAATCATAGCTGGTGTCGGGTGTCGGCCGCACGTCATGATCATGGGCAAAGCGCGCCAGCACACCCGCTTCGTCGGCGACATCGACGTCGAGCGTATAGACGAGCTGGATCGCGCTGCGCCGCCGCGCGTCATTGCCGCGCCGCACCAGGCTATGGCCGCGCAGCTCTTCGGGTTGCAGGCCAAGGCGCGCGCATATCGCAGGCGGCATCGCCTCGGCAGGATGGTCGAGGGGCAATTTCAGGCCGGAAAGGCGGATCATCCGCTGCCCATAGTCGCTCTGTGGTCCAAACGGAAGCGGCGTCAGGCAGCGCGTATTTTCCCGACCAGCCATTCGCCTGCCAGTGCCACGATCATGCTGAGGCCCGTGAGCGGAAAGAGCGCCCCCAGCAGCAGCATCGTCGCGGCGACGACCCGTTCCGCCCGACCGATCGCGCGCGGTGGTGCGGTCAGCCGTCCTTGTTTGCGCCGCTTCCACCACAGGATGGGCGCGGTCAGGCACAAAGCGAGCAGACAGACACAGCCCGCCAGCATCAGCAGCCTGTTGATCTCGCCATATTGCTGCCCTTGATGGGTGGCGATGCCCCATTCGACCGCCTTTGCGCCGGGGCCGAACATGCGCCAGTCCATATCCTGCACCACCGCGCCGCTCGCCGCGTCGATGGTGATGGCGCGGGAATCGTCGGCGCGCGTGACGAGGGTGACGACCAGATAGGGCGCGCCAGGCGAGGCGGGCAGGATGAGCTGATAGCCGTCCGGCAGCCCGCGCTGGGCCGCGATCCCCGCGACCGCATCGACGCCGATGTCGCCCGCCCCGCCCGGTGCCGCGCCGCCTTCGCGCAGGGTCCAGGGCAGCGCATCCTTGGCAGGAGCCGTCCAGGGAATGACCGCCATTTTCGGGCGGCCCCAGTCGTTCGCCGCGACCACGGCGCGCAGGCCTCCGCCCCATATATCCGTCCAGGGCATGCCGGTGATCGCCAGGAACAGGATGACGCCCGCCGACAGGAAGCCAAGCGTCCCATGCAGGTCGCGCCAGAAGAGCCGTCCCTTCACCCTGCCCCGAATGGCGATGGCGGGTTGGCCGTGCCGGGGCCAGCGCAGATAGAGGCCGGTGACGCACAGGATGATCGCCCATCCCGCCACCACCTCGACCAGCCGATTGCCGACCGCGCCGGTCAGCGCCAGGCTGTGCAGATCCTTGACCGTCTTCATGATGCCGCCGCCCTGCATGACCCCAAGCAGGCGACCATTATGCGGATCGACGAAATGGACAACCGACGCGCTATCAGCCGCCTTCGTCGTCACGCGCCAGCTTTGGGTGGCGCTGGCGGGGCGCAGGATCTGGGTCGCCTGTTCACCGCTGACCTGCTCGACCGCGGCGATCAGGCGCGAGGGGGGCAGCATCGCCACCCCCGGCCTGGCGGCGATCTCCACCGGATAGAGCCACGCCTCCACCTCCGCCTTGTAGAGATAGAGCGCGCCCGTCACCGCCATCAGCGCGAGGATCGGCAGGACGATGATCCCGGCATAGAAATGCCAGCGCATCATCGCGCGATAGAAGGCTCCGTCCGTCATCGTCCCGTCCTCCCTTTAGCTTAGAAGCGCGCGCGTAGGCCGCCATAAATGGCGCGGCGTTCAAGTGGATAGAAGGCGACGCTGCCTTCGTCCGCCGCCGTTGCAGGATTGTCGGCGGCGTAGCGGACCAGCGCGCTGATGTCGCCGATGGCGCGCTTCTGCGTCAGGTTGCGCGCATCGAGGAACAGGGTCACGCCGTCGCGCAGTTGCGCCTGCGCGCCGAGGTTGAGCAGCGCGTAGCTACCGACCCGCTTGCTGTTGACATAATCGACCCACGCCCCCTGCGGCAGCCATTCGATCGAGGGTGAGACGCTGATCCTGTCAGTGCCCAGCCGCAATTCCGCGCGGTAGAAATGGCGCGGCACCACCGGCAGGCGATTGTAGCCATAGACGGCATCGTTGCGGAAGCGGAAGTCACTAAATTGATAGACCTGCCGCAGCGATGCCCAGGGGGTGAAGGCCAGTTGCAGGCCTGCCTCGCCCCCCTGATGCCGGGTCTTGTCGGCGTTGAAAGTCGCAGCCGGGATGACGCCCGCGATCACGCTATATTGCAGCATCTCACCCTTGATGTCGGCGCGGTAGAGGCTGATGTCCCAGGCCGCGATGCCGATGCGGCCGCGCGTGCCGATCTCCGCCGTCCAGGCTTTTTGCGCGCCGACGGGCGTGAAGCCGGGCGCACCGCCTGCGGGCGTTTGGCTAAGCTCGCTAAAGCCAGGTAGTTCGACCGACCGGCTGTAATTGGCGAAAAATTGCACTGCGGCGCTTGGTTCGTAGAGCAGGCCGATCTTGGGCGCGAAGGCGTCGAAACGGGCGTCGCCGCTGCGCGCCGGGGCAAAGCGATTGTCGATCTTGCGCTCGCCATGGGTATAGAGGCCGCCGCCGATCAGCCACAGGCCGCGCACCGGCGCGATGCGCGCTTCGCCATAGCTGTTGATCGTCTGCGCGCGCTGCTGGACCAAAGCAGTCGGGGCGCCGCGATCGCCTGCGATATTGACGAACTGGCGCGCGGTCACCTTGCCGAAGCGGGCCTGGCTGCCCAGCGTCACTTCCACCGGCATCCCGCCCAGATCGCCCGCCAGGTCAAGGCTGGCGAATGCCCCGCGATCCTCCGATTTCTGGTCGATCACCTGGAAGATGGGATGATAAAGATCCTTGGCGTTGAAGAAGAGGCCGAAGGCGAGTGTGCCATTGCCAAGGGCGATGGTGATGCGGTTTTGCAGGCGGACCGAATCGATGTCGCGCGCCTGATCGCCCACGAAATTGCCCCTGGCCGGGTCGGTCAGCACCGATTTCTCGGACAGCGATCCGGACAGCTTCTGACGAATAGTCTGGGCGCTGGCGTAGAAGCGGGTTTCGATATGTTCGCTGATCTTCACCCCGACATTGCCGTTGAAGCGATAGGATGTCCGCTTGCCATGATCGCGGTCGCCATCCGACCGATCGGTGGTGATCGCGGCCCAGGCGTCGCCCCGTTCGTCGGCATAGCCATAGGCGGCCTTTGACCGGATCGTGTCGAAGCTGCCGCCGTCGACGCGCAGTTCGATGCCCGGCGCGCTTCGGCCGGTCGGCGTCACGGCGTTGATCGCCCCGCCCAGCGTCGATCCACCAAAGCGCAACGCATTGCCGCCGCGATAGACCTCGATATGCTGGAAGACCTGCGGGTCGAGTTCCTGAAAATCGCCATTATCGTCGGCGAGGTTAAGCGGAATCCCGTCCTGCAACAGGGTCAGCCCGCGCATGTGAAAGCCGCGCGACAGGCCCGATCCCCGGATCGAGATGCGGACCTCCTGCCCGAAACGGGGCTGGGTATAGACGCCGGGCGAAAAGGTGAGCGCATCGCGTAGCGAGACGGCGACCTTATCCTCGAACGCCTCGGCCGCGACGACATCGACGCCGCCTGCGGTGCGCTGGACGCGAGTGGTCGCGGCTTCGATCATCGGGCTGGCGGTAACGACGATGCGGCTCTGGTCCGCCTCTTCTGCGGAGGCAGGAACGGACGACAGGGCGAGGGCGCACAGCGATATGCTGCGCAGGCCGGAATGATGGCGCATGGATTTAACCTATTGATAATAGTATTTTTATTCCAACGATCCATGTTTGATCGGCTGGAACAGGGGCTGGACAGATACGATCCTCCCCTTGCAGGGGGGATATCAATAGGCTGTTGGCGGCCCGGAGGACGGTGGGGGAGGCGCGGCGAGGCGGGCGATCAGGCCGGTCTTGAGCGCGAAGGCGATCGGGCCGAAAGCCAGCGTCCAGGCGGGCAGCGTGAGATCAGCGAGGATCAGCGGCGGCACGATCGGCTGAACCGATGCGGCGAAGGGGCAATGTTGCTGGCTGCCCATGCCGTCATCGGGCTGATGATCGCCCTGCCCCGGTGCCTGGTCGCGATCGACCACGACATTGACCGCACCCTGCCCGGTACAGAGCGTCACCACGACGCCGCTAGCGGTGCGGACGGGCATGAAGCCGGGCGGCACGATCATCTGGATGGCGAGGACGAGCAGCGCCAACGCAGCCAGCATGCCGCGCGCACTTTCCGATCGTCTGATTGCCCCCATGGTCACGTTGCGCGCCTAACGGATGATCGGCGACCTGTCACCGCCACAAATTGTCTCAGCCCACCCACTCACCTTGACGTAAACGTAAAGTGCCATTATCTCTATCCTCATGGACAATCGCAGCAGCATCGCGGGCATCGAATTGCCCGACCATAGCGAACGGCAGAGCTACAGCATCACCGACCTGTCGGAGGAATTTGGCGTCACGGCGCGGGCGCTGCGTTTCTATGAGGATGAAGGGCTGATATCGCCCGAGCGGCAGGGTCTGGCTCGCATCTATTCGCGGCGTGACCGGGCGCGGCTGGCCTGGATCTTGCGCGGCAAGCGCGTCGGGTTCAGCCTCACCGAAATTCGCGAGATGATCGACCTTTACGACGCCGACGAAGCCCATGAGGAACAGCGCCGCGTAACGGTCGCCAAGTGCAAGGCGCGCATCGACCTGCTCAACCGGCAGAAGGACGATATCGACGCTGCCATCGCCGAACTGGATGCCTTCGTCGCCACCATTGCCCACTGATACCCCCTACCCTTTATAAAAAATTCGCAGGAGAAGATCATGCCCAGTTATACCGCCCCCGTTCGCGACACTCGTTTCGTGCTGGACCATGTGGTCGGGCTGGAGCGCTACGCCAATCTGCCCGGCTTTGAGAATGCGACCCCTGACCTCGTCGACGCGATCCTGACAGAAGGCGGCAAGATGGCGGCCGAAGTCCTGTTCCCGCTCAATGCCGTGGGCGACAAGGAAGGCTGCACCCGCCATCCCGATGGCAGCGTGACCACGCCGACCGGCTTCAAGGCGGCGTTCGACCAGTTCGTCGCGGGCGGTTGGACCACCATCCACGGCCCGGTCGAATTTGGTGGCCAGGGCCTGCCCAGCGTATTGGCGACGGCAGTGGACGAATATGTCCTGTCGGCCAACCAGTCGTTCGAAATGTATCATGGTCTGACCGCCGGTGCGGTCGCGGCGCTGATCGCCAAGGGCAGCGATGAACTGCAGCAGCGCTACATTCCCAAGATGGTGTCGGGCGAATGGACCGGCACGATGAACCTGACCGAACCGCATTGCGGCACGGACCTGGGCCTCATCAAGACCAAGGCGGTTCCCAATGCCGATGGCAGCTATGCCATCACCGGCACGAAGATCTTCATTTCGGCGGGCGAGCATGACTTGTCGGACAATATCGTCCACCTGGTCCTCGCCAAGACGCCGGACGCGCCGGAAGGCAGCAAGGGCATCTCGCTGTTCGTCGTACCCAAGATGATGGTGCATGACGATGGATCGCTGGGCGACCGCAACGCCGTGTCGTGCGGGTCGATCGAACATAAGATGGGCATTCACGGCAACGCCACTTGCGTCATGAATTATGACGGCGCGACCGGATGGATGGTGGGCGAAGAGAATAAGGGCCTCGCCGCCATGTTCATCATGATGAACGCGGCGCGGCTCGGCGTTGGCCTGCAAGGGCTGGGCCAGGCGGAGATCGCCTTCCAGAATGCGGTTCATTATGCCCGCGACCGGCGGCAGGGCCGCGCGCTGACCGGCCCGCAGGAGCCGGAAGAGAAAGCCGACACGCTGTTCGTCCATCCCGACGTACGCCGCATGCTGATGGAGGCCAAGGCGATCACCGAAGGATTGCGCGCGCTCATCCTGTGGGGCGCGCTCCAGGCCGACCTGTCGCATCACGCCGAAACCCCTGAAGAACGGCAGACCGCCGACGACATGCTGTCGCTGCTGACCCCGGTGATCAAGGGCTATGGCACCGACAAGGGCTTCGACATCGCCGTCTCGTGCCAGCAGGTGTTCGGCGGCCATGGCTATATCTGGGAAAATGGCGTGGAACAGTATGTTCGCGACGCGCGCATTGCCCAGATTTACGAAGGCACCAATGGTGTGCAGGCGATGGATTTGGTCGGGCGCAAGCTGCCGATGAATGGCGGCCGGGCGTTGCAGGCCTTCCTCAAGGTGGTCGCCGATGAAGTCGCCGAAGCCAAGGGGCATGAGAAGCTCGCCCCCTTTGCCGAAGCGCTGGAAAAGGCGAGCGCGCAACTGGGTGCGGCGACCATGTGGCTGATGCAGAATGCGATGAAGAACCCCAACCATGCCGGGGCAGGCGCGCATCACTACATGCACATCCTGGGCATCGTCGCCACGGGCGTCATGTGGATGCGGATGAACAAGGCGGCAGTGACGCTGCTGGAAGCGGGCGAAGGCGATCCCAAATTCCTCGAAGCCAAGCTTGTGACCGCGCGCTTCTACGCCGAACGGATCATGCCCGACGCCGGATCGCTGCGTCGCAAGATCGAGGGCGGGGCCGACGCGTTGATGGCGCTCGACCCGGACATGTTCCTGGCGGCCTGATCAGGACACTAAAAAAAAAGGGCTCGGTGACATGTCACCGAGCCCTTTTTCTATCAGCCGGAAAGCGAAGACTTAGTCTTCGCCATTATCCTTGACGCCCACGGTCGGTACATCGACCGTCTTTTCCTCGGTGCCGACAACGACTTCCTTCGAATCGACATCGACATTGGGCAGCGCGCCGCCATCGACGCTGACTTCAGGCATATCGCCGCCCGATACATCCGCTTTCCAGAAACCGGTGGCAAACAAGATGCCGACGATCGCAAGAATGGCGATCAGCACAATGGCGATTGTGCGGCCTGGCCCCTTCTTTTCCACGATAACCCGGCGATCGTCATATCCATCATTACGGACGTCAACCATGTAAAACCCTCCTCATGTCGTTGTGGAGGGAGAAACGACCCGGCAATCTTATTGGTTCCAGCGGTCAGACGTTGGTGCTTTCGGACAGGACGAAGGTCTGCACAATGTCCGGCGTCAATCGCCCCACAAATCCTTGATCTTGCCGAAGAAACCAGTCGAAGCCGGGCATTCTTCGCCGGTTTCGGTTTCGCGGAAGGCTTCGAGCAGTTCCTTCTGCTTCGCCGTCAGTCGGGTCGGTGTTTCGACGTCGATCTGCACGACCAGATCGCCTTGCCCGCGCCCGTTCAGCACCGGCATGCCTGCGCCGCGCTGGCGGATCTGCTTGCCCGACTGGATGCCGGCCGGAATCTTGATCTCGTGCCGCACGCCATCAAGGCCCGGCACTTCGATCGATCCGCCCAGCGACGCCGTGGTGAAGCTGACCGGACAGCGGCAGAAGAGCGTCGTGCCCTCGCGCTCGAACAAGCTGTGCCGCTTCACATGCAGGAAGATATAGAGGTCGCCCGCCGGTGCGCCGCGCGCGCCCGCTTCGCCTTCGCCGGTCAGGCGGATGCGCGTGCCTTCGTCCACGCCCGCCGGTATGTTGACCGACAGCGACTTGGGCTTGTCCACCCGGCCTTCGCCGCGACAGGAACGGCAGGGGCTTTCGATGACCTGCCCTGCGCCATGGCAGGATGGGCAGGTGCGTTCGACCATGAAGAAGCCCTGCTGCGCCCGCACCTGGCCATGGCCTTTGCAGGTGCCGCAGGTCTTGACCCCGGTGCCGGGCTGCGCGCCCGACCCTTCGCAGGTATCGCAGGCGGCGGACACTTCGATTTCGATATCGGTCTGCTTGCCATGATAGGCTTCGTCGAGGCTGATTTCGAGATCGTAGCGCAGGTCCGCGCCGCGTCGCTGCTGCTGGCGACCACCGCCGCCGCCGCCAAAGCCCGACTGGCCAAAAATCGTCTCGAAGATATCGCCCAGATCGGAAAATCCGCCTGGATTGGCGCGATGGCCGCCACCGCCGCCCTGCTCATGCTGCGTATAGGCCGCATGGCCGAAACGGTCATAGGCCGCGCGCTTCTGCGGGTCTTTCAAACACTCATAGGCCTGCGACACGGCCTTGAACTTGGCTTCGCTTTCGGCGCAGCCACCCGTTTTGTCCGGGTGATATTTCATCGCGAGTTTGCGATAGGCGCTCTTGATCGCCGCACCGTCAGCGGTGCGCTCGATTTCGAGCAGCGTATAATAGTCAATTTCGGTCGTCATTCGGACCCCCGCCCGCCTCTTCCCTCACCCCGACTATGTCCGGGGTGAGGGCTATGGGGCATCGGCTTACGCCTTGTTGTCGTCCACTTCGGAGAATTCGGCGTCGACGACATCGTCATCGGCCTTGGGCGCGTCGCCGCCCGGAGCGGCGGCCGAAGCCTGCTCCTTCTCGTACATGGCCTGGCCAAGCTTCATGGCAACCGTGGCCAGTTCCTGCGCCTTGGCCTTCATCGCTTCAGCATCGCCGCCTTCGATCGCCGACTTGGTCGCGGCGATCGCGGTTTCGATCTCGCCCTTCAGCGCCGCATCGACCTTGTCGCCATGTTCGGCCAGCTGCGCTTCGGTGGTGTGGACCAGGCTTTCGGCGTTGTTCTTCGCCTCGGCCGCCTCACGGCGCTTCTTGTCCTCTTCGGCGAAGCGTTCGGCATCCTTGACCATCTGGTCGATGTCCGAATCGCTCAGGCCACCCGACGCCTGGATGCGGATCTGCTGCTCCTTGCCAGTGCCCTTGTCCTTGGCCGACACGTTGACCAGACCGTTGGCATCGATGTCGAACGTGACCTCGATCTGCGGCACGCCGCGCGGCGCTGGCGGAATGCCGACCAGGTCGAACTGGCCGAGGATCTTGTTGTCCGCCGCCATTTCGCGCTCGCCCTGGAACACGCGGATGGTCACTGCCTGCTGATTGTCGTCGGCGGTCGAATAGACCTGGCTCTTCTTGGCCGGGATCGTGGTGTTGCGATCGATCATGCGGGTGAACACGCCACCCAGCGTTTCGATGCCCAGCGACAGCGGCGTCACGTCGAGCAGCAGCACGTCCTTGACGTCGCCCTGCAACACGCCCGCCTGAATGGCGGCGCCCATGGCGACCACTTCGTCAGGGTTCACGCCGGTATGCGGTTCCTTGCCGAAAAATTCCTTCACGGCTTCGCGCACCTTGGGCATGCGGGTCATACCGCCGACCAGAACGACTTCGCTGATCTCGCTCGCCGAAACGCCAGCGTCTGCCATCGCCTTCTTGCAAGGCTCCATCGTGCGCTTGATCAGGTCAGCGACCAGGCGCTCCAGGTCCGACCGGGTAATGGTCTTAACGAGATGCTTGGGGCCGTTCTGATCAGCGGTGATGAAGGGCAGGTTGACTTCGGTCGACTGCGCCGAAGACAGTTCGATCTTCGCCTTTTCGGCTGCTTCCTTCAGACGCTGGAGGGCCAGCTTGTCCTTGGTCAGGTCGATGCTCTCGGTCTTCTTGAAGTCGTCGGCCAGGAACTGCACCAGCTTGGCGTCGAAATCTTCGCCACCCAGGAACGTGTCGCCGTTGGTCGACTTCACTTCGAACACGCCATCGCCGATTTCCAGGATGGAAATGTCGAACGTGCCACCGCCAAGGTCATAGACCGCGATCGTCTTGCCGTCCTGCTTGTCGAGGCCATAGGCCAGTGCCGCAGCCGTCGGCTCGTTGATGATGCGCAGCACTTCGAGGCCTGCGATCTGGCCGGCGTCCTTGGTCGCCTGACGCTGGGCGTCGTTGAAGTAAGCGGGAACGGTGATGACCGCCTGCGTGACCGTTTCACCCAGATAGCTCTCGGCGGTTTCCTTCATCTTCTGCAGGGTGAAGGCGGAAATCTGCGCGGGGCTGTAATCCTGCCCACCGGCGCGGACCCAGGCGTCGCCATTCGGCCCCTTGGCGATGTCATAGGGGACGAGTTCCATGTCCTTCTTGGTCATGGGATCGTCGAAGCGGCGGCCGATCAGGCGCTTGACCGCGAAAATCGTGTTGTCGCCGTTGGTGACCGCCTGGCGCTTGGCCGGCTGGCCGATCAGGCGCTCGCCATCCTTGGCGAAGGCGACGATGGAGGGCGTCGTGCGCGCGCCTTCCGCATTTTCAATAACCTTGGGCTTGCCACCGTCCATGACGGCGACGCAGCTGTTGGTGGTGCCAAGATCGATACCGATTACTTTTGCCATTGTGTCCTCTTTGAACCCCAAATTTCATTCAGCGGTTGACGGCCCCATACCCCACGAAAGCGCCAAGGCAAGGCCGGTCTGCATGGGCGATATAGGCGCGCTTTTGCTTGGCACAAGAAGCAGCGGCCATTAGCTATGTCATCGACCGGAAACGAGACAGTCATGGAGTGACCAATGCGCGCGCCCTTCGCCCTTATTGCCCTTGCGGCCCCGCTGGCGCTCAGCGCATGTGGCGATCCTGCCCCAAACTACATCGACCAGGCCTGGATTCGGCTGTTGCCCAACAAGGAATCGCCCTCCGCCGGCTATTTCGTCGCGCATGGCGGCGATGCGGGCGTGCAGATACGCGGCGTATTGACCGACTATGCGGTCCGGGTGGAAATGCATGAAAGCGTGATGGCGAATGGCATCATGACGATGAAACCGATCGACAGCGTGGACGTGCCCGCCAAGGGCGAAGTCGCCTTTGCGCCCGGTGGCAAGCATCTGATGCTGTGGGGCATCAACGATGCCGCGATCAACCAAGGCAAGATGGAACTGACGTTCCTGATGAGCGATGGCAAACGGCTGCTGGTGGACGCGGTGATTCGCAAGCCCGAGGCGGCAGGTACGCCCGCGGCCAAACCCGCCGCGCATGAGGGCCATTGAGCAGCCGTTGCCTGACGCCCGATGAAATCACGCTCGCCCGCGCCATGTTCGGACGGGCGATCGCCTATGAACAGGTGCGGGTGCATAATCGCAAATGGTGGCCGTTCCAGCCCAGCCGAGTGACGATGGCACCCGATGGCCATCTGTGGTTTCCGCCGAAGGGGGGCCTGTTCTGCGCGGATTTCTGCGACAGTCCACTGCATATCCAGGCGCATTTCATCCATGAAATGACGCATGTGTGGCAGGCGCAACGGTCGGGCAAATGGTGGTTGCCGCTCATGCGCCACCCCTTTTGCCGCTATGATTATGCGGTTCTGCCGGGCAAGCCCTTCGCGCATTATGGCATCGAGCAACAGGCCGAGATCGTGCGCCATGCCTTTCTATTGCGACAGGGTGTGGCGGTGGCGGGCAAGCCGGGGCCGGACATCTATGAAGCGTTGCTGCCCTTTGGTTGAAGCGGTTACCCAAATCGGGTACTATGTCGCCATGAGCAAATCCACATCCGTTGCTTTAAGCGATCATTTCCGGGCCTTCGCCGAGCGCAAGGTCGCCGAAGGCCGCTTCGGATCGACCAGTGAGGTCGTGCGCGCGGGCCTGCGCCTGCTGGAAATGGAAGAGAAGAAGCTGGAAACGCTAAGGGCGGCGCTGATCGAGGGCGAGCAAAGCGGCGTGTTGGAAGATTTCGACATGCGCGAATGGATTGAGCGGCGGTTCCTAAGCGCGTGACAATCCCGGTCCGCTTTAATGCGGCCGCCGGGCGCGATCTGGCCGACATTGCCGTTTATACCGAAGGACAATGGGGCACCGAGCAGGCGAAGGCCTATGTGACCGCCATCGCCGATGCCATCGACCGGATCGCGGCCTTTGCAAACATCGGAAGCGCGATCGAGGATGTTCGGGGTGGCTACCGCAAGTTGCGGGTCGAAAGCCATAATATCTACTATCGCCAAAAGGGCGGTTGCGTCGAAATTGTCCGCATCCTGCATCAGCGCGCAGACCATCTCCACCATCTGGAATAAAAAAGGCGGACCTTTCGGCCCGCCCTCTTCATCGTCCTGCCTGATCGCGGATCAGTATACCCGCGCCTTGGGCTGCACATATTCCGCTTCGTCGGTCAGCGTGTAATCATGGACCGGGCGGTAATCCAGTTCCACCTTGCCGCCCTTGCCACCCCAGCCGTCGAACCAGCTGATGGTGTGCTTCATCCAATTGTCATCGTCGCGGTTCGGGAAATCCTCATGCGCGTGCGCGCCACGGCTTTCCTTGCGGTTTTCCGCGCTGACCATGGTGCAGACCGCCTGCGACATCAGATTATCGAGTTCCAGCGTTTCGACAAGGTCGGTGTTCCAGATCAGCGAGCGATCCGACACGCGAACGTCCTGCATACCGGCATAGACCGCACTCATCTTTTCCACACCCTCGGCCAGCAGCGCGCTGTCGCGGAACACGGCGGCATGCTTTTGCATGGTCCGCTGCATATCCAGACGGATGTTCGCCGTCGGCGTGCTGCCGGTGGCGTTGCGATAATGATCCAGGCGGCTGAGCGCCAGATCGGCCGCATCGCTCGGCAGCGGCTGGTGCGGGGCGTTGGGCTTGAGATTGTCCTTGAGGAACAAGCCCGTCGCCCGGCCGAACACGACAAGGTCGATCAGCGAGTTGGAACCAAGGCGGTTGGCACCATGGACCGACACGCAGGCCGCTTCGCCGACCGCGAACAGGCCGGGGACCACGACTTCGGGATCGCCATCCTTCTTGGTCAGCACCTGGCCATGATAATTGCAGGGGATGCCACCCATATTATAATGGACGGTCGGCGTCACCGGCAGCGGCTGGCGGGTCAGATCGACACCCGCGAAAATCTTGCCGCTTTCGGTGATGCCGGGCAGGCGCTCGGCCAGCACCTTGGGATCGATATGGTCGAGATGCAGGAAGATATGATCCTTATGCTCGCCGACACCGCGCCCTTCGCGCATTTCCATCGCCATCGATCGCGACACGACGTCGCGCGACGCCAGATCCTTGGCCGACGGGGCATAGCGTTCCATGAACCGCTCGCCTTCGGAGTTGGTCAGATAACCGCCCTCGCCACGCGCGCCTTCGGTGATCAGCACGCCCGCGCCGTAAATGCCGGTCGGGTGGAACTGTACGAACTCCAGATCCTGTAACGGCAGGCCCGCGCGCAGCACCATGCCGCCGCCGTCGCCGGTGCAGCTATGCGCTGAGGTGGCGGAGAAATAGGCGCGGCCATAGCCGCCCGTCGCCAGCACGACGGCATGGCTGCGGAAGCGATGGATGGAGCCGTCTTCCATGCACAGAGCGATCACGCCTCGGCACTCGCCATTTTCCATGATCAGGTCGATGGCGAAATATTCGATGTAGAAGTCCGCGTCATATTTCAGCGATTGCTGATAGAGCGCATGCAGCATGGCGTGACCGGTACGGTCGGCCGCGGCGCAGGTGCGCTGCACCGGCGGACCAGCGCCCATATTCTGCATATGGCCGCCGAACGGGCGCTGATAGATCGTCCCATCCTCGTTGCGGCTGAACGGCACGCCCGCATGTTCCAGCTCGATGACGGCAGCGGGTGCTTCACGCACCATATATTCGATCGCGTCCTGATCGCCCAACCAGTCCGACCCCTTGACGGTGTCGTACATATGCCAGGTCCAGTGATCGGGCGAATTGTTGCCAAGGCTCGCCGCGATGCCGCCCTGCGCCGCAACCGTGTGGCTGCGCGTCGGGAACAGCTTGGTGATGCAGGCAGTCTTTAGGCCCGCTTCGGCGCTGCCCATGGTTGCGCGCAGGCCCGAACCGCCTGCCCCCACGACCACGGTGTCATAGGTATGATCGATGATCTTATAGGCTTGCGTCATTATTCGACGACCCCTGTGAAGGCGATCTTGGCGATCGCGAAGACGCCTGCGGCCGCGCCGCCAAAGGCATAGAAATTGAGCAGCAGCATCGAGAAGAAGGCTGTCCCCTTATTGTGGACATAATCTTCCAGCATCACCTGCATGCCGAGGCGCAGATGCCAGAAGATGCTGACGATCATCAGCATCATCGGCACCGCGACCAGCGGATTGGCGATCCACAGAACGACGCTTTCATAATCGAGGCCGGGCAGGCTGAGCAGGCTGAAGATCAGCCACAGCACCAGCAACAGGTTGCCGACGGCCGTATAGCGTTGTGCCAGCCAGTGATGCGCACCATGCTTGGCCGACCCAAGCCCACGGACGCGGCCAATACCAGTCCCGTTGCCCATCAGAAGCCCTTTCCAAGGATGTAGAACCACATGAGCGCGGTCACGATCAGCGAGGCAGCAAAGGTCGCGAGCGACCAGCTCTTGTTGCTCTTAAGCTCATAGCCCGCGCCGATATCGAGCACGAAGTGGCGCAAG
>TARA_R110000787_G_scaffold196454_1_pt1 | contig 25493 bp, 25 predicted proteins | sample TARA_R110000787 | Tara Oceans TARA_R110000787 (sample SAMEA4397920) | marine metagenome | biome: Polar Biome; feature: [DCM] deep chlorophyll maximum layer (ENVO:01000326); material: water (ENVO:00002006), including particulate matter (ENVO:01000060) such as... | depth 35 m | reverse complement strand
GAGTTGTTTGCAAAACATTATGAAACCGGAGAACTTATTCCGATGGAGTATGTAGAGAAAATTAAAGAATCGGCAAGTTTTCATGAAGGAATGCAAACCTTGCGTCAACTAAGTTTTGGGTTGTTAGATATGAAATGGCACGGAGGAGATTCGCCAGAGAAAATTACTTCTGTAAAAGAGTTTGAAAGTGATGCGCTTTCTGACACTCAATTATATCCAAATGTTGCAGAAAATTGCATGAGTACTTCATTTTCTCACATCTTTCAAGGAGGGTATTCCGCAGGATATTATTCTTACAAATGGGCAGAAGTTTTAGATGCAGATGCCTTTGAATATTTTAAAGAAGAAGGAATTTTTAACAAGGAAGTTGCCACTAAATTTAAAGAACATGTGTTAAGTAAAGGTGGAACTGAAAAGCCTATGGTTCTTTATAAACGATTTAGAGGGAAAGAGCCAAAACCTGATGCTTTATTAAAGCGTGCTGGTCTACTATAACAGAACAATTTTTGATGATCTTATTAGGATGAAAAAGTATCTGGTTATTCTTATTTTATTAATTGAATCTCTCACCAATGCTCAAACTAGAATTAGTGGAAAAGTATTAGATTCTGATAATTTACCTCTAGAAGATGCAGCCGTTTACCTAAACAACACTTCTATTGGAACTACAACTAATGAATTAGGAGAATTTGAATTATACATAAAAGATGGTGTTTATACTTTAATTGTTTCCTATTTAGGTTATGAGACCATTCAATATCAAATTGACACTAAAAAACCAATTAGAAAATTTACTTTTAAAGCGAAAGAAACAGGGAATGTTCTTGATGAAATTACTCTAAACAATAAAAAGCATTCAGCTGAAGACAGGGCTTATTTTTTATCTAGATTTAGAAACTCATTTATAGGAAAAACATTGTTTTCTGAAAATTGTAAAATTGCAAATCCAGATGTAATTCAGTTTGATTTTAATCCTCTTAGTAAGGTTTTAGAAGCTTATGTTAGTAATCCTATTGAAATTATCAATAAAGATTTAGGCTATAAAATATATTATGATTTGGTTCATTATGAATTGTCAGTAACTAAAATCACTTATTTAGGATATAGTAGATACGAACAAATTAAAGGCGGCAAAAGTAAGCGCCGAAAATGGAATAAAAATCGATTAAGAGCTTATAATGGCTCTAAAATGCATTTTATAAGAGCGGCTAGAAAAGGAAATCTCACTAAAGAAGGGTTTGTGATGAGTCAATATAAAAGAATTCCAAATCCCGATAGACCTTCTGATGGTGAGCTCAAAGAAACAAGAAAATATTTACGCACATTAAACATTGAGCCCAAAGGCACAAAAATATTTAGACTCTCTTCTAAAAAAGATTCTGTAATGGAAATTCTGAAGAAAAGTAGGTTGAAAAAATTTCTATATTTAATGATAAAGGATAGTCTTATAGAAAATGACTTTCTAGTTCGTTCAAACGATCAAGTGATCATGAAGTTTACCAATTATTTAAACATCAACTACATGAATGAAAAGGAAGAATACAATTTTAGGCCAGGGCCAAATCGTTTGAATTATCAATCTTCAAAACTTGTCTTATTTACAGACAGTGTTTTGCTAGATCAATCTGGAATATTTACTGAACCTTTAGATGTTTTAATGGAAGGATATTGGGGCTATGAGAAAATTTCGGATGCATTGCCTTTAGATTATATTACAACAGAATAATACTATTTCTTATTTTTTTCTTCAATCCACTTACTCATGTATTTTGAGCTTTGCAACGAGTGATGCAGTAAAATTTTTCCTGTAAAATTTTCATTCCTATGCTGATGTACATCTTCGTGAAGGTTTTGAATCTTACCTAAAAACCATGTCTCTAAAAGTCCTTTATTATACAATGTATTGATGATTTCTATTCCATTTTGTTGTGCCAGATTCCAAACCTCCTCATTGGTATACAATTCAACTGCTTTTACTGCAAACTTTACTAAATCATCTTCAATAAAACCATTCCAAGGTAAATCTTCATGCATCCCTTCTACTCCAATATTGGTGGTTACTGATGGTGTTCCGTTTAACATCGCATCGGTTAATTTTCCTTTAATTCCGGCTCCAAAACGCAAAGGAGCTAACAAAACTTTACTAGCACCAATCACCATATGTGCATCTTCTGCAAAACCATGAACAAAAAACCCTTCTTTAGTATTGTGAAACTCTAATACTTGTTGCGTTGGATATGCTCCGTAAATATGTAATTCAGCTTCTGGTAATCGTTTACGAATCAGTTTCCAAATGTGTTTTTTTAATTGAATTGTAGCATCGACATTTGGGGCATGCAAGAAATTTCCGATAGAAACAAAATGATTTCGCTCTGCAAATGATTTCCAAGATTCTTGTTTTTTTTCATCAATTTGATAAAGAAAAAATGGCAAATGAAGCAACAAGCTTTCCTCAATTTTAAAAACTTCTTGTAAGAGTTTCATCTCAAAAGTTGAGATAATTAAAGAAATATCACATCGGTAAATAGCAGCAATTTCTCGCTTTGAAATGTCAGAATTCAGTAACAAATTATTTGAAAATTCAACTCCATTTTTAATGGCTTCATGTCTAGTTTTACGTAAACTATGCAGATCTTCTGTATCTAAAACCCGTAGTGAATTTGGACACTGTTCTGCAACTCGCCAACCAAATTGCTCTTCTGTAATAAAACGATCAAAGAGGACTATTGACGGATTCAGTTCTTTAATAAAATCATCAAAACTAATAGCATTTAATTCTAAAGAAACTTCCTTTACTCCAAGTTTTGATAAGTCAATTGAGTTTGGGTTCTTTTGAGAAACAGTACCAAAAGTAACCATCCAATCTTGAGATAAAAATGTGTGAATTAACTGCAACATTCTACTGCCAGCAGCCGAAGATTTAGGCTCAACCCAAACAGCGCCTATAATAAAAACATGATGTTTCAATTATTTTGCATTGATTTGAATCTTGTAATTAGCTTGAATTTCTTTTGCCCATGTTACTATAACAGCAATTTGTTCGTCACTTAATTTAGCATCATCATGTGTCCAAGTATACGAATCTAAAGGCATTTTTTTCTTTTCAACTTCTTCCCAAATCTCATCAAACTTATGCTCTTTTCTTTTTAAAGAATAGCTTGACCATTTAGAGAAATTTAATTCTTTTTTCCCTTCTTCAATATGATCCGCAATCCAATAATTAACAGGAGTTACATTAAAATACCAAGGATAGTTCGTAGAATTACTGTGACAATCGAAACAAGTAGCTTTCATAATTGCTTTTACATCTTCAGGCGGATTTGTTTCAGCAATAAAGCCATCTAATGAAGTATATTCTCCTGCATTTGTTTCAGGACCAAAAAATTGAGCAATGACAAAGATTATCAACAAAAACAATCCTATTTTTTTAACGATTTTCATCTCTATATGTGTTTAGGTTTTAAAGATAGTAAATCTATTCAATATTTAAATTTTTTGCACATTTATACGTACTTTTGTTGTAGAATTTTTTAGTTCATATGAAACCTGTATGGTTCATTAAAAATTTATAAAAAAAGCACTCATGAAATACGATTTAATCGTTATTGGTTCTGGACCTGGAGGATATATTGCCGCAGTAAGAGCCTCTCAATTAGGTTTAAAAGCAGCCATTATAGAAAAATATTCAACCTTGGGCGGAACATGTTTAAATGTTGGATGTATTCCATCGAAAGCATTATTAGATTCTTCGCATCATTATTACGATGCTGTAAAGCATTTTGAAGAACACGGGATTTTAATCGATCCTCCAAAGATTGACTTTGGAAAAATGATTGAGCGCAAAGCAAGTGTTGTAGAACAAACTACTGGCGGAATCAAATACTTAATGAACAAAAACGAGATTGATGTTTTTGAAGGAATGGGTTCTTTTGTGGATGCTACGCATGTAAAAATTGCAAAAAATGATGGTTCTGATGAAACTATTGAAGGAACAAACATCATTATTGCAACAGGTTCTAAACCGTCTACACTGCCTTTCATTTCAATTGATAAAGACAGAATTATTACCTCTACAGAAGCTTTAAAACTACCTGAAATCCCAAAACACATGATCGTTATTGGTGGTGGAGTTATTGGATTAGAACTAGGTTCTGTATACAAACGTTTGGGGTCAGATGTGAGCGTTATTGAATACATGGATAAAATTGTTCCTGCAATGGATGCCGATGTTTCTAAAGAATTACAAAAAGTATTAAAGAAGCAAGGTGTAAAATTCTTTACCAGTCACGGAGTAACTTCTGTAGATAGAAATGGTGATGAAATTACAGTGAAAGCAACCAATAAAAAAGGTGTAGAAGTTGAGTTTAAAGGAGATTATTGTTTAGTTTCTGTTGGAAGAAGAGCTTATACAGATGGATTAGGCTTAGAAAATGTTGGTATTAAAGTAAATGAAAGGGGTCAGGTTGAAATCAATGATCATTTACAAACAAATGTTTCTAACATCTACGCAATTGGTGATGTTGTAAAAGGAATGATGTTAGCGCACAAAGCCGAAGAAGAAGGTGTTGTAGTTGCTGAAATTATAGCAGGACAAAAACCACATATCGATTATAATTTAATTCCTGGAATTGTATACACATGGCCAGAAGTTGGTGCCGTAGGAAAAACAGAACAAGAATTAAAAGAGGCTAATGTAGACTATAAATCAGGTAAATTCTCGATGAGAGCTTTAGGAAGATCTAGAGCAAGTGGAGATGTTGACGGATTTGTAAAAGTATTGGCAGATAAAAATACAGACGAAGTTTTAGGAGTTCATATTGTGGGGGCGAGAGCTGCCGATTTAATTATGGAAGCTGCCGTTGCTATGGAATACCGAGCTTCTGCCGAAGACTTAGCGAGAATTTGTCACGGTCACCCAACCTATTCCGAAGCAATTAAAGAAGCTGCAAAAGATGCTTGGGACGGGAAGCCTTTAAACGCATAAAAACTAAATTATATAACTTACAAAAAGCAGTCTAATGGCTGCTTTTTTATTTTCAACATTTCAGTTACATTTATACAATGACCCAAAGACTAGTCCTCTTTTTTTTATTCTTTAGTTTATTGCTTTCTGCGCAAGAAAAAGATTCCTTGGTTTACAAAAACGGAATCGATAAACCCAATACTACTACCGCACATCATTTTGGATTGTTTCACATGAGAATCAATCAGAATTTCAAAGAACGACCTGTTGAAAAAACTTCCTTTTCTTTCACCTTAGAAAGCGCCAATAGCTTTCATCCTTTTGTGGAAATGTATCAAACACTCGATCCTATTGAGCGTCAAAGACTGAGTCAGTTAATTTGGTATCAAAGAGATTATCGTTTTATAGATCAAGCAACAACGCCTGCCGAATATCAAAACATTCATATTGATGCAGTTTTTAAAGTATTTCGTTTCGAAGTAGAAACAAAAATTTCAGACAAACACGAGCTGAGGTTTACTGCGCGAACATTTATGCCTACCAAAGGGAATTTTCCTTTTGCCATTTTCACCAATGATCAAAGTATTGAATGGTTTCATAGCAATGTTGCTGGCGGTGAAGATCCGTTTGGAAGACGTTTTTTCGGAATGAATCAAATGAATTTTGAATATACAGACAGAAATAATAGAACCTTGAGTCTAAATAACAATCAACTTATTTTTGCAGGAGTTGAAGTAAATCATTTTTACTATCCAGAAATTTTTAATCCAGAAAAGAATTTGTTTGTCAATTTTGGCTCTCATTTGGGTATTAATACCTCTAAATACAATCCCTCTTTAGATGTTGGAATTTCTGCTAATATTCACAAAAAATGGACCTTCAAAAGCACCAATGAATTTAGAGTTGGAGTTGGAGTTTCAGGTTTGCGAAAAGGAGCTATTACCTATGGAAAACCAATCGAATTTGGCAATAATTTATTCTTGGGGAGTGGAGAACTCAATGTAGAGTTCACAAAATATACTCGCAAAGGAAACTACCATGCATTCTCTGCCAATTATCAGTTACAAACCAGGTATAACAAAATTCAAGAACGAGACTATTACTTTTTAAATGGAGAAAGTAATTGGCAAGACATTAATGCAGGTTGGCATAATGGTTTTTCTACTTTGTATGAAACCTTAACGGTTTGGTCTATTTTGTATACCTATGGAAGAAAAAACAGTGCTCTTTCCTTGTATATTCAACAAGATTTCAAATTAAATAATGCGCCAGATTTAGAAACTGGGATCAGTTTAAAAATTCCTATTTCTAAGAAATAGAATCGTATTTTTGCCTCCGAAATGCAAAGAACCGTTCGTACATTTTCCCTTGAATCTATCACAAATCTCAATAAAAAATTATTGAGCTGGGCACAGCAATACCAAACTGCCGTATGGTTAGACTCAAATGAACATAATGAACCTTATACTTCCTATAAAAGCATTCTTGCTGTTGATGAGTTTACAAGTATTAAAACAGATTACGTCCATGCTTTTGACAAGCTCAAAGAATACCAATCTACCACCCAAGATTATTTGTTTGGATACATCAGTTACGATGTAAAGAACTCTACAGAACAATTAAGTTCAAAGAATTACGATGGATTAGATTTTGCCGATTTGTTTTTCTTTCAGCCGCAAAAAATTCTATTTATTAAGAATGATGAAATCGAATTTCATTATTTAGCAATGATCGATGATGAGATTGAATCTGACTTTGAAGAAATTTGTAATTTAGTGATTGAAGAAAAACAGCATCAACAAGAAATTAAAATAAAGCTACGAATTCATAAAGACGAATACCATCAAAAAGTAACGAAAGTTCTAGAGCATATTCACAGAGGAGATATTTATGAAGCCAATTTCTGTCAGGAGTTTTATGCAGAAAACACGACGATCAATCCTATGGAAGTTTATGAAGATTTAAATACAATTTCTGAACCTCCTTTTGCAAGTTTTGTAAAGATTGATGAACATTATTTATTGTCTGCTTCACCAGAAAGATATTTAAAAAAAGAAGGAAATAAAATCATTTCTCAACCGATTAAAGGAACCGCAAAACGATTGATAAATCCGATTGCTGATGAAAAAATTGCATCAGATTTAACAAGAGATGTAAAAGAAAGAGCAGAAAATATTATGATTGTAGATTTAGTTCGTAACGATTTATCTAAAACGGCTAAAAAAGGAAGTGTTTTGGTTGAAGAATTATGCAAAGTATATTCGTTTAAACAAGTACATCAGATGATCTCTACGGTAGTCTCTGAATTGAAAGACGATGTACATCCAGTTGATGTAATTAAAGACACATTTCCTATGGGAAGCATGACTGGAGCTCCAAAAATTTCTGCCATGAAAATCATTGAAGAATTGGAAGAAACCAAACGAGGTTTGTATTCAGGAACTGTTGGTTATTTTATGCCAAATGGCGATTTCGATTTTAATGTAGTGATTAGGAGCATCCTATATAATTCAGAAAAAAAGTATGTTTCGTTTTCAGTAGGAAGTGCTATTACAGCTAAATCTACTCCAGAAAAAGAGTATGAAGAATGCCTATTAAAAGCAAAGGCAATGAAATTTGTTTTATCAAAATCTAAGTAAGGTATGATACCAGATCAAGAAGAAAAATTTGAAGAAACTTTAAGTAGTTTAACTGAAAAACCTTCTGAACAATTAATGTTTAATACATTTTTAAAAATGTATCCTGAAGAATGGAAACAGTTAAAAATTACGTTTTCAAAATTTAAGAGAAGTAAACAATTTGGAAAAACAATTCCTTTACCAAGACCCGAGGAATCGCTTAGAAAAAGCATTCGGGTTTGGCTGCGAAAACAAGTGATCTAAATTAGACTATAAGTTGCCATCAAAATTTATTATTTTTGACTTACTATGCGTAAAGAATTCAAACAACATATTCATCAAAATTTTCCTTTTCTAGAAAACGGAAAAATCCTTATTGCCATTTCTGGCGGAATAGACAGCGTTGTCTTAGCCCATCTATGTCATCAACTAGGTTTCAATTTTTCTTTATGCCATTGTAATTTTAAATTACGTAGACAAGAAAGTGATGATGATGAAACATTTGTAAAAAATCTTGCCAATGAACTCGGTGTAGCTGTATATACAAGCTCTTTTGAAACTGAAAAATATGCAGAAGAGAAAAAAATATCTATTCAAGTTGCTGCAAGAGATTTACGCTATCAATGGTTTTATGAATTGATTGAAAATAAACAGTACGATTATGTATTAACAGGCCATAATACGAATGACAATCTAGAAACATTTATAATCAACTTAACACGCGGAACAGGTTTAGAGGGTTTTACTGGAATTCCGCCAATTAATAACAAATCTGTAAGACCTTTATTGAAGTTTTCTAGAGATGTAATTACAATGTTTGCTATTAAAAACGGAATTGTATGGAGAGAAGATAGATCTAATGCAACGATTAAATATATCAGAAATAAAGTACGCCATAAAGTACTTCCCATTTTACAAGAAATTAATCCGCATCTACTGGAAAGCTTTCAAAAAACCTTGGAAAATTTAAATGAAAGTAAAACCATTATTGATGATACTATCAAAAATGTTTCATCAACTATTTTAATTTATGAAAGTGATGTCATCAAAATTGACATTAAAAAATTAAATAAACTTAAAAATAAGAAAGCATACCTATATCAAATCTTACATTCCTATGGATTTACAGAATGGAATGATGTTGTTGATTTAATTGAATCACAACCAGGAAAACAAGTGTTTTCTAAAACACATCGATTATTGAAAGACAGAAGTTTTTTGATTCTAACAACGAATAACAAAGATGTATTAGCAAAAAAACCCTTTCTTATTAAACAAGGAACGGAAAAAACTACAAGTCCAATTTCAATATCTATGCTAAAAACTTTTGATGATATTCCTGAAAACAAAAATGAAATCATCGTCGACAAAGATTTGTTAAAGTATCCTTTATCTGTAAGAAAGTGGGGTTATGGCGACTATCTTTGTCCAATAGGTATGACAGGGAGTAAAAAACTGAGTCAACTCTTTAAAGACAAAAAATTATCACTCATTGATAAAGAAAAAATTTGGATTCTTTGCAATGCAGATAACACCATTATTTGGGTGATTGGAATGCGACAAGACAGTCGTTTTGCAGGAAGCCAATCAACCAACAATCGATTAAAAATATCTTTAACATGATGAAGAAATTCTTCACGCTTTTTATCTTATTCTTATCCTTAAGTCTTTCTTCACAAACAGAAAGAAATCCAGCAGTTTTTGAAACTTCTATTGAAAAAATCTCGGAAACTGAATATGATTTAATTTTCAAGATTAGCATTTTAGACCAATGGCATTTGTACTCTCAATACAATCCGGAAGATGCTTCTTTACCGTTACATATTTCTATTGCAAAAAATGCAACTGGTTTTGAATTGATAGGAAAAGCAACAGAAAGTAAAACCTATAAAGAGTATAGCGATGTCTGGGAAAAGGAAGAAATTTTCTTTAAAGAAAAAGGCACAGTTACTCAGAGAATTAAACTCACCAACAACGATATCTCTACTGTTAAAGTAACTTTTTTCGCACAAGTCTGTAAAGAAGTTTGTATACAAATTGAAGACGATTACACCTTTGCTTTAGACGGAAAAACTGTAACAAATGAAGTGATTATTTTAGATGATAGAAGCACAAAACTTTCTAACAGTTTAAAACTTAATTTAAAAAATACGGAGCTTTTAAAAGACGCAACTGATGAGGATGAAGAAGGTGGAAGTCTTTTAAATCTCTTCTTATTAGGTTTTGCTGGAGGTTTATTAGCACTATTAACCCCGTGTGTTTTTCCAATGATTCCATTAACTGTTTCATTTTTCACAAAACAATCTCAAAGCAAAGCAAAAGGAATTAGCAATGCCATCTTATATGGCCTTTTCATTGTACTCATCTATATTCTTTTAAGTGTTCCTTTTCATTTAATTGACGGGTTAGATCCAAGTATTTTAAACAATATTTCTACCAACGTTTGGTTAAATATTTTCTTCTTTGCTATACTAGTGTTTTTTGCATTTTCTTTCTTTGGATACTTTGAAATTACATTGCCAAGCTCTTGGGGAAACAAAATGGATTCTGCTTCTAGTGTTGGTGGGTTTGTCGGAATTTTCTTTATGGCATTAACCTTAGCTATTGTTTCATTTTCATGTACAGGGCCTATTTTAGGATCGTTATTAGCTGGGTCGTTAAATACTTCAGGAGATCAAGCAATGCAATTAAGTGCTGGTATGACTGGTTTTGGAGCTGCATTAGCATTGCCTTTTGCCTTATTTGCCTTATTCCCTAGTTGGTTAAATTCGTTACCAAAATCTGGTGGATGGCTAAATACAACCAAAGTTGTTTTAGGGTTTTTAGAATTAGCTTTTGCATTTAAATTCTTATCAAATGCCGATTTAGTAATTCGTTTTGGATTCTTAAAGCGTGAGATTTTTATTGGAATTTGGATCCTCATATTTATAGGATTAGCCTTGTATCTATTGAAAAAAATAAAATTCCCTCATGATGGACCAGATAAAAAACTATCTTTCTCAAGAGTTTCATTTGGAATTTTAGTACTCTCATTTGTCGTGTATTTAATTCCGGGAACATTTAAAAGTCCTACATGGAGTTTAAAAGCATTAAGTGGATTTCCACCTCCGAAATTCTATAGCATCTATGAGCAAGAAAGCGATTGCCCTTTAGGATTAAACTGCTATAAGGGTTTTGAAGAAGGCTTAGCTGTTGCCAAAGCAGAAAACAAACCGATCTTGTTAGACTTTACAGGTTGGGCATGTGTAAATTGCAGAAAAGTAGAAGAAAATGTATGGAGTGAACCCGATATTTATCAGCTTTTAAAAGATGATTATATCTTAATCTCTCTGTATGTTGATGACAGAAAAGAATTACCAGAATCTGAACAATTTCAGTTTAAAAGAGACAATGGTAAATTAAAAGACATAGAAACTATTGGCGATAAATGGGCAACATTTCAAACCGTTAACTTTCAAACAGCTTCGCAACCTTATTATGTTCTAATGACTGCCGATTTAGAAATTCTACACAGAGCAGAACAATACACCGATAGAGATACTTATTTTAAGTGGTTAAAAGAAGGAAAAGAAACGTTTGAAAATGACAAATAAGCAAAAAGAAATTATCAAAATTGGATTGCCTTGGGGAATTGGAATGTTTATTATTATGACATTTGTATTTCCTTATTATAATGAAGAACTTATTACACTAAAGAAAGTTCTCATCGCCTTTCCTTTTTGGATTTTGGGCGGACTTCTCTTTGGATACTCAATGAATCGTTGGCTTCCTAAAGGAAAATAAAGCAGCTTTTTTACAACGTTTTCGTAAATAACTCACTGAAAACAAGGATAAACCTCTATAAAAAGAGGTTTTTTTGTAACTTCCCTACTCAATTTTTTAGAGATTTCTATGACTCATAAACTTTCCAAGTTCAACGAAAATGTATTGTCAAAATACCAGATATACAATAGTATATTTATGACATTACCTTATGATACCATTAATAATACCGGTGTTTTACTTCCTTTATTTCATGAAGTTTGTGAAAAAGGGTTTTCACTTGGAAAAAATCCAACAGAAATTGTAGAAGCTTTTTTCAATAAATATCAAGAGAACCCAACAGAAGAAGAAAAAATAAATCTCTTGTTTCGTTTTATACAGTATATAGAACGTCAAATTGTATTATTTGATGCTATTGAAGATTCAGAGTTTGCAACGGTCAATAATATGGACGGAATAGGAACTTTACGAAGTTCTACTGAAGCAGCATTCTCTCAGAATAAAAAAGAAGAATTACAAAAACATCTAAAAGAATTTAAAGTAAGAATTGTACTAACTGCACATCCAACACAGTTTTATCCTGGGAATGTTTTAGGTATTATTACAGATTTAGACAAAGCTATTAAGAATAGTGACTTACTGCTTATCAAAAATTTATTAGCCCAATTAGGGAAAACTCCTTTTTTCAAGAAACAAAAGCCGACACCACATGATGAAGCTGTAAGTCTTATTTGGTATTTAGAAAATGTACTTTATTACTCCATTAGTAAGATCTATAGCTATGTACAAGAGCATGTTTACGATGGAGATATATTAGATAATGAAATTATAGATCTTGGTTTTTGGCCAGGAGGTGATAGAGATGGAAACCCTTTTGTAACAACAGATATTACCTTAAAAGTTGCTGAAAGATTACGTCAAACCATTATTAAAAACTATCATAAAGATGTAAGACAAATTAAAAGGAGACTCACCTTTAAAGGAATTGAAGAAATTTTATCTCGTGTAGAAAAAAGATTACATAAGCACGCTACTAAAAGTTACAAAGTTGTCAACTTTTCACAAAAAATTCTTTTAGCCGAATTGTACAAAGCACGCAAAATTTTGGTAGAAGATCATCAATCTCTTTTTCTTGAAGATTTAGATGACCTAATCCATAGAGTTTCCATTTTTGGATTCCATTTTGCCACATTAGATATTAGGCAAGATAGTAGAGTTCATCATAACGCCTTTACCAATATGGTAAAAGAGTTATTAGATTCTAACGATACTACCTTTCCAAAAAACTATTTAGAATTAAGCGAAGATCAACAAGTTGAAGTACTTTCAGAAATAAAAGGCGACATTGATCCTTCAATATTTTCTGATGAAATGCTAGTAAAGACTTTAGAATCTATTCAAGCGATTAAAGAGATTCAGTATAGAAATGGAGAACGTGGTGCTAATAGATATATTATTAGCAACAATCAAACTACATTGAATGTAATGCAGACTTTTGCCATGTTAAATCTATCAGGTTTTGGTGAACAACTTCCTGTTGATGTGATTCCGCTTTTTGAAACCGTTGATGATTTACAAAATGCTTTAAACGTGATGCGGACTTTGTATTCTAACAAATCATATAGAGAACACGTCACCTTAAGAAAAGACAAGCAAACCGTTATGTTAGGTTTTTCTGACGGAACCAAAGACGGAGGTTATTTAATGGCAAACTGGGCTATCTTTAAAGCGAAAGAAGAACTTACCCAGATTTCTAGAGAATTTGGCATTGATGTTATTTTCTTTGATGGCCGTGGCGGACCTCCAGCTCGTGGTGGTGGAAAAACGCATCAATTTTACGCATCATTAGGCCCAACTATTGAAGACAAAGAGATTCAATTAACCATTCAAGGTCAGACGATTAGTTCAAATTTTGGAACCTTAAACTCTTCTCAATATAATTTAGAACAATTGTTGAGTTCTGGTATTAAGAATGAAGTTTTTCAACGAGATCAAATCAGTCCTAATAATAGGATTATCATGAATGATTTAGCTGAAACTAGTTACAAAACCTATGTAGATTTTAAAAATCATCCGAAGTTTTTACCGTATTTAGAAAAGATGAGTACGCTTCAATATTATGCAAAAACAAATATTGGAAGCAGACCAAGTAAACGTTCTCAATCTGATACTTTAGATTTTGCAGATTTAAGAGCGATTCCTTTTGTAGGAAGTTGGAGTCAGTTAAAACAAAATGTACCCGGATTTTTTGGTGTTGGAACTGCTCTAAAAAAATATGAGGACAATGATGAATTTGACAAATTAATCGTTTTTTATAATAATTCTGATTTTCTAAAAACCTTGCTAGAAAATAGTGTCATGAGCTTAACGAAATCCTTTTTTGAGTTGACAGCTTACATGGCAAATGATGAAGAATTTGGAGAATTTTGGCAATTGATCTATGAAGAATATAAGACTACTAAAAGAATGCTGTTAAAAATTGCAGGCCATACTGAATTAATGGAAAACTATCCTGACGGCAAAGCTTCTATAGAAGTGAGAGAAGATATTGTATTGCCTTTATTAACTATTCAGCAGTTTGCATTAAAAAAGATTCAAGAAATTTTAAAATCTAAAAAACCTTCAAAAAAAGAATTAGATACCTACCAAAAAATGGTCACTCGTTCGTTGTTTGGGAATATAAACGCGAGTAGAAATTCAGCTTAAAATTTATTTTTTCTTATCTTTAGCTTGCTAATTGAAAAAGAAATGTTAGAAAAAGTATATGGTAGCGCCGTCTTCGGCATAGAAGCTACCACGATTACCGTTGAAGTAAATATTGATAAAGGGATTGGATATCACTTAGTAGGATTGCCAGATAATGCGGTGAGAGAAAGTTCCTATAGAATCTCGGCTGCCTTAAATAATAACGGCTACAAGCTTCCTGGAAAAAAGATTATTATTAATATGGCGCCTGCCGATATTAGAAAAGAAGGTGCTTCTTACGACTTGACCTTAGCCGTTGGAATTCTTGCAGCTTCTAATCAAATAAAATCAGAAAACATTAACGAGTATATTATTATGGGAGAGCTTTCTCTAGATGGGAGTTTGCAACCTATAAGAGGTGTTTTACCAATGGCAATTAAAGCAAGAGAAGAAGGCTTTAACTATTTCATATTACCTAAAGCAAATGCAAAAGAAGCTGCCATTGTTAATGATTTGCAAGTATTAGGCGTAGATAATATTTTAGAAGTTATCGATCATTTTAGCGGAAAGCAACTCATAGAACCAACCATTGTAGATACAAGAGCAGAGTTTTATAAAAATATCGATTTTCCTGAGTTTGATTTTTCGGATGTTAAAGGGCAAGAATCTATAAAACGTTGTATGGAAATTGCAGCAGCTGGCGGACATAACATTATTTTAATTGGACCTCCAGGCTCTGGAAAAACCATGTTAGCTAAGAGATTACCATCAATTTTACCTCCAATGACATTGCAAGAAGCCTTAGAAACTACTAAAATTCATTCTGTGGTTGGCAAAACAAAAGATCATGGCTTATTATACCAAAGACCTTTTAGAAGTCCACATCATACCATCTCAAATGTTGCATTAGTTGGTGGTGGGCAATACCCAAGACCTGGAGAAATATCATTGTCACATAATGGTGTCTTGTTTTTAGACGAGTTGCCAGAGTTTAAAAGAGAGGTTTTAGAAGTGATGCGTCAGCCCTTAGAAGATAGAGATGTCACTATTTCAAGAGCCAAATTTACAGTAACATATCCTTGTAGTTTTATGCTGGTAGCAAGTATGAATCCGAGTCCATCAGGGTATTTTAATGACGGCAAAAACCCACTTTCTTCCTCACCCCAAGAAATGCAGCGATATTTAGGTAGAATTTCTGGACCTTTATTAGATAGGATTGATATTCATATAGAAGTTACTCCTGTTCCTTTTGAAAAATTGTCTGATGAACGAAAAGGAGAATCTAGTGTTGATATTAGAAAAAGAGTTACTGCAGCAAGAGAATTGCAAACGCAACGTTTTACTGATTTTGAAAACAATCATTACAATGCACAAATGAATGTAAAGCAAATACGAAAATTCTGCAAACTCTCTGAAGAAAGTAAAACCTTATTAAAAACTGCCATGGAAAAACTCAATCTTTCCGCCAGAGCCTATGATCGAATTTTAAAGGTTTCTAGAACCATTGCCGATTTAGAAAATACTGAAGATATTTCTCCAAATCATATTGCAGAGGCAATTCAGTATAGAAGTTTAGATAGAGAAGGATGGTTGGGATAATTGTTATTTCATAATACCTAAACCTTTCCCTAAGCGAGCCAAAAGAATTAGCTCAGATTTATTTTTATGATTTACAGCTTCTGAAATTGTGCAAGCTACTTCCCAAATGGCTAACGTCATTGGATCTGTAAAAAGTAAACTGTGTGTTTTCTTATAATTTAAAAAATCTCGAAAGCTTTCTTCTGGACTTGGTTTTTCTAAATAAATACATTGAAAATGATGGATAATCTCCTTAATGGCTTCTTTTTTTAACCCTTTTTTAGAGATGAACTCGCTTCTTAATTTCTCTATAAATAATTTATATTCTTCTTGTCTTATTGTTCCATCGATGGCAGCTACTGCATAAAAAAGCTTCCCAATACTATGGTAAAAATCATAACAACAGTTTATCACACGTTTCATTGATTCTCATTTTAAAAATTCACTTCAACTAAAGTATCATGAATTTGTATTGGGAGCTATGATAAATATCATAGTCCATCATTTATATCTAGGCTAACTTAGATTCGTAAAATCAAACATCATGGACACATCATTATTTTTATTGAAATTTTGGGGATGGTATTTTGTTATATTCTTTTTCATTTTAAGTTTTAATCCGAGTAGGATTAAGCAAATTATTGAAGATTTAAAAGATCAAAAATTCACCATACTTATCTCTTTTATCGCGATTGTAATAGGACTGTTAAATATTCTAGCACATAATATCTGGGAACCTAGTACCGCATTATTAGTTACTTTATTTGGATGGTCTGCTTTACTAAAAGGTATTCTCTTATTTACCTTTCCAAAGCAAATGATTCGTTTAATAACCTATGCAAACATTCAGTTAATTCAAGTGCTTTATATACTACTATTCTTTTTAGGAATGTTTTTACTGAACGATGCTTATCATATTGTTCTTTATTAAAAAGTATTAGTAACCAACCATAAATTTATATATCATGAGAAATACAGGAATTTGGTTAGACCGCGAAAAAGCCTTTATAATAAACATAGACAAAAAAACAGCATCAGTTCATCTAATTGCTTCAAATCTTGAGCATTTCAATATAAGCGGTGGCTCTGGAACTAAATTTAAAGGCGGACCACAAGACGTAGTTCAAGACAGTAAGTATCTAGAACGAGAAAAGCATCAATTTAAAAATTACTTCAGCGAAATTATTGAATATGTGAAAAACACAAATGCTTTGGTCATTTTTGGTCCAGCTGATAGTCATCAAAAACTAAAAAAAGAAATCCAAGAATTTCACAAAGAGCTCAATGAAAAGGTCATAGCTGTTATAAAATCAGATAGTATGACAGAAAACCAACTAAAAGCATTGGTTAGAGATTTTTTTAAATCGAACAAATCCTAAAGTATTAAAAATTTAAAATAGTTAATCATGAATACGCATCAATGGAATCTAAAATATATTAAATGGCTCTCTGCTGAAGAGATGAATGAAGCAACAAAAAAATGGCTCTCTGAGCTAGAATTTATTAGAGACGAACAACATTTTTTTGATAATCTTTTAGCAAAATTTCCTAACGAAAAAGTTACCTATAGTTATTGTTATATTAGAAACCTTACCGTTGAATTGGGTGATTTAGAAAAAGAAAATGAATTACTTTTAAAAGTTGTTATCTCACATAAAAACAAACTAGAAATTCTCTTAGATGGATTTAATGAAATAGAACAAGAACAGGCTTATAAAGAATTTCATCTAGAATTATTGGAAGCTATCAGTATGTTTTTAATTAAACATAAAGAGGTTAAAAAGGATATTTTTAAAATTTCTAAATCCAATTTAAAAGATCAAAAAAAGAAACCATTAATCATTTCGAAATCATAAAAAAAAGGAAGTTACTTGATCTACTAGTACTCTTTATTTTTATTGACTCTAGTTGTACTTCTACCAGACTTATAAAAGAGAGGAAAAGCCCAATCTATCAGCTAGAGCCTATGATCGAATTTTAAAAGTTTCTAGAACGATTACCGATTTAGAAAATACTGGAGATATTTCTCCAAATCATATTGCAGAAGCAATTCAGTATAGATGTTTAAATAGAGAAGGATGGTTGGGTTAGAAAATAACAGGAATTACATACAAATAATATAAGATTAATAAACCAACAGCAAGAATATTTAAAATAATTCCTGCGCGTACCATCTCACTTACTTTGACATATCCACTAGCAAAAACTATGGCATTTGGTGGTGTCGCCATCGGCAGCATAAAGGCACAGCTTGATGCCATCGTAACAGGAATTAGTACGTTAAGAATAGGAATGTTTAATCCAATAGCAATACCTGCGACTACCGGAGCTAAAACAGCAACCAACGCAACGTTACTCATTAGTTCTGTCATAAACAACATCAAAGCAATCAACAAACAGACAACTATTAAAGGGCTAAATCCACCATTTTTGATTGCTTCAGTAATTACATCTACCAAGCCGCTAGAAGCCATTCCTTTTGCTAAGGCCAAACCACCTCCGAATAGAATTAATATTCCCCAAGCAAGTTTACTTGTATCATTCCAATGCAATACAAAGTTTCCTTTTGAAAAACTTAAAGGAATTGCAAACAAAGACATCGCTCCTATTAAACTAATAATAGTATCCGATAATTTTAATCCAGGAAACACATGATTAATGAGAGTTCTTGTAATCCATAAGGTCACTGTAATTGCAAAAATTGTGAGGACTCTTCTTTCTTGTTTAGATATATTTCCAAGCTTTTTTAATTCATCAGAGATTACGTTTGCAGACGCTGTAAACTTTATATGATTGCATGGAAACATCAATTTCACCAACACTAAATAACACAAAGTCACCATCATAATTGAAAATGGCAATCCCATAACCATCCATTTTAAGAATGATATTTCGGTATTGTATTCGTTTTCAAGTAAACCAATCAAAACAGAGTTTGGTGGAGTTCCTATTACGGTAGCAATTCCTCCTGCATTTGCAGAGAAAGCAATTCCTAACATGATACTCAAAGCAAAATTTCGATCACCTTTTGTAAATCCGTCTTCATCATCAATCAATAATTTAATCACAGAAATGGCAATGGGTAACATCACTACTGTACTTGCAGTATTACTAATCCACATACTCATAAACGCAGTAGCAATCATAAACCCAAGCACAACTTTATTGGGTGTCGTTCCCGTCATTCTAATGATGGTGAGTGCAATTCTTTTGTGTAAGTTGACTTTCTCTAATGCCAACGCCATTACAAAACCACCAAAGAATAAAAAGATAATTGGACTTCCATAATTGGCTCCAACATCTGAAGCTGACATTACTTTTAGTAGCGGAAATAACATGAGCGGTAATAATGCCGTTACGGCGATATGAACAGCTTCTGTAACCCACCATATCACCATCCAAATTGCAATAGCTATTACAGGATCTCCTGTTTCAGACACTAATGTTATTGGTGAAAATTGAATTAAAAAAAATAAAAGTGGCCCAAGAAGTAAACCTATTTTTTTAGTTTGCTGCATTGAAGTTTGATTAAGTTATTACTTTAAAATACTTTTTACAATTTTTAAATGATGATGTGTATGTGCATTTAAAAACCCTAAGATTCTTACCTTATTAATATTTCCAAACAGTGGGTGTTTAAAATAAGCATTCTCATCAAAGTTTTTAATTTGATTTATATTGTCTTTCGCCTGCTCTAATTGTAGAACAATATTTTCTTTTAAAATTATTGTAGGCGGATTTACATGATCTGGAGATTTCGCTTTCCCTTTTGGGAAAAAATTTAATTTTAAGAGAAGCTTACCTAAAACGCTAAAATTATCTTTAAACAAGGTTGGATCTGAATTCTTCATAGAATTAACTACTGAGTTAATCACTTTTAAACTATGATCTAATTGCCAAGCAACATTTACTTTTGAAACCTTTGGATTTAAACGCTCTGCATCTGATATATAACTTTCTATCAGTTGTAATCTATTTTCTAAAGCTTTCATTTAAAAATTATTTTTTTGAAAGGTACTGAAAATAATATTCTGTAAAAACAAAAAAAACCTCTCGGATTTGAGAGGTTTTGATATATAAAAAAGAATTAAATCTTTAGTATCTGTAGTATTCTGGTTTGTAGGGACCTTCTTGAGCCACACCAATATATTCTGCTTGGTCTGTACGTAATTCAGTCAATTCAACTCCTATTTTTGCTAAGTGTAATTTTGCTACTTTCTCATCTAAATATTTAGGTAACATATACACTTCGTTTTTATATGCAGAAAGATTCGTCCATAATTCTATTTGAGCTAACGTCTGATTTGTAAATGAGTTACTCATTACAAAACTTGGATGACCTGTAGCACATCCTAAGTTTACCAAACGACCTTCTGCTAAAATAATTACATCTTTTCCGTTGATGGTATATTTATCAACTTGAGGCTTGATTTCAACTTTAGTATCACCATAGTTGTCATTCAACCAAGTAATGTCTAATTCGTTATCAAAGTGACCAATATTACAAACAATAGTTTTGTCTTTTAATGCAGAGAAGTGCTCTCCTTTAACAATGTCTTTGTTTCCTGTAGTTGTGATAATAATATCAGCAGTACCCATTACAGTCTCTAAACGCTTTACTTCAAAACCGTCCATGGCAGCTTGTAGTGCACAAATAGGATCAATTTCAGTAACCGTTACAATAGAACCAGCTCCTTTAAAAGAGGCAGCTGTTCCTTTTCCAACATCTCCGTAACCACAAACGATAACTCTTTTACCAGCTAACATAATGTCCGTTGCTCTTCTAATTGCATCTACTGCAGATTCTTTACAACCATATTTGTTGTCAAATTTAGATTTTGTAACAGAATCGTTAATGTTGATTGCCGGCATTGGCAATGTTCCATTTTTCATTCTTTCGTACAATCTGTGAACTCCCGTAGTAGTTTCTTCAGATAATCCGTTAATTCCATCTACTAATTCTGGATATTGATCTAACACCATGTTGGTTAAATCTCCACCATCATCTAAGATCATATTCAATGGTTTTTTATCTTCACCAAAGAATAAAGTTTGTTCAATACACCACTCAAATTCCTCTTCATTCATTCCTTTCCAAGCATAAACAGGGATTCCAGCATCAGCCATAGCAGCTGCAGCTTGATCTTGTGTAGAAAAAATATTACAAGAACTCCAAGTAACTTCTGCCCCTAAAGCTTTTAATGTTTCTATTAGCACAGCTGTTTGAATTGTCATGTGCAAACATCCTGCAATTCTTGCTCCTTTTAAAGGTTGCTCGTCTTTATATTCTTCTCTTAAAGACATTAAACCTGGCATTTCAGCTTCTGCTAATTCTATTTCTTTTCTTCCCCATGCGGCTAAAGAAATATCTTTAACTTTGTATGGTACGTAAGTAGATGTATTATTACTCATGTTTATTATTTTTTTATCAATTTTAAGTCCGCAAAGTTACAAAATAACTTTTTAAATTATGCCTCTTTACAAGACCATCAATGTTAACGATTTTACAAAGGTTCTGATTTGGAAGATTGAAGAGCCTATAAGCAATTTACTAGCTGATATTCAGCTTACTAAAAATAGTCAGGAACGTATAGATTCTATGAGATCTGAACTTCATCAAAGAGGTTTTATAAGCATCCGTTATTTGCTGAAAGAAGTTGGTTATACCGATGCTGATTTGCAATATGATGCCTTTGGAAAGCCTCATTTAAAGGATGGGAATTTTATATCCATCACGCATTCATTCACATTTACGGCTATTATTATCTCAAAAAAAGACCTTGTTGGAATTGATATTGAAAAGCAACGAGATAAAATTGTAAAGATTGCTCATAAGTTTACGCCAATTGAAGAATACAACACAATTGCCAATCATGATGCTTTAGTGAGTAAACTGACTATTGTTTGGGGAGCTAAAGAATCTTTGTATAAGATATACGGAAAGAAAAAGTTATTATTCTTACATCATATTTATATTGAAGACTTTTCATTTGTCAATCTAAAAACAACTGGTCAAATTAGATATGAAGGAACAACAACAAACCACAACATTCACTTTTTAGAATTTGAAGGGTTTACCTGTGTTTATGCTTTTTAACTGATGAAAATCTATAACGATATTTTAAAAGCAAAAGAAAACGGTCAAAAACTATTGGCTGTTCTTATAGATCCTGAGAAAATAGAAATTGACAAGATTAGTACTTTTATCAAAATCCTCAATCAATCGATTGCTACACATATTTTTGTAGGTGGAAGTACAGATGAAAAGAACAGCATTGAAAAAGTTGTTCTTGAAATTAAAAAGACTTCTACATTGCCTGTGATTCTTTTTCCTGGTGATTTCACACAAGTCACTCCAAAAGCAGACGGAATTCTATTCTTGAGTCTCATTTCAGGTAGAAATCCAGAATATCTAATTGAACAACAAGTTCAGGCTGCTTTTACCATTAAAGAATCTAACTTAGAAGTAATTTCTACAGGTTATCTCTTAATTGATGGCGGAAACGAAACATCTGTAGCCCTAATCAGTAAAACCAAACCAATCTCACAATCTAATTCAGAGTTGATTTTAAAAACAGCTTTGGCTGGTGAGTTTTCTGGGAAAAAACTAATATACTTAGAAGCTGGTTCTGGTGCCACCAAACCGGTTCAGGAAAGTGTTATAACATATGTGAAAAGTAATTTACATATCCCATTAATTGTTGGAGGAGGAATTAGAACTATTGAACAGTTAAACAATGCATACAATGCTGGAGCAGATTTGGTGGTGATTGGAACTGCTTTTGAAAACGATCCGTTATTTTTTAATGAACTAAAAAAGAAAAGTATAATTTAAAAATATTCCCGCTTTCGCGGAAACTAAAGATGAAAATATCCGTTGAACTAACATTGATGCCGCTTCAAAATGATTTTGAAGAACCTATCATCAACTTTATCAAAAGATTGAGAGCTTCAAAATTTACCGTCATAGAAAATCCCTTAAGCACACAAATCTATGGAGCATATGACGAGTTGATGCCTTATTTAACCAAAGAAATAAAATCATCCTTTGAAAATCAAGAAAATGTAGTTTTGAATTTAAAGATGGTGAAATCTGATAGAAGCGATTATGAACCACATTTTTAATTTCCTTTTTGGTCAGTATGCTGACTATTCTACAACAGATATTAGCTTAGAAATTACTGCTGTAATTTTTGGCTTTTTTTCTGTTTGGTTTTCCAAGCAAAATAAAATTTGGGTTTTTCCAACAGGAATGATTAGTACCGCCATTTTTGTTTATTTATTATTAAAATGGGAATTACTAGGAGACATGATGATTAATGGGTATTATTTTATCATGAGTGTATATGGTTGGTATATATGGACTAGAAAATTAGACGATACACATGTAACACCTATCTCAAAAATAACACAACAAGAAAAAAGAATTTCAATTATTATCTTTATAGCCACTTTAATCTTTGTGTATGTTGTTTATAAAACATTCGACAAATGGACGAGTTGGGTTGCCTATGCCGATACCATTACTACAGCAATTTTCTTTGTAGGAATGTGGCTGATGGCAAAACGAAAAATAGAAAACTGGTTGTTCTGGATTGCTGGAAATATTATTTCTGTCCCTTTATATTTTTATAAAGGATTTACATTTACTAGTTTTCAATATTTAGGATTTACATTTATAGCAATATTTGGATATTTCGCATGGAAAAAGACCTTAGACAAAAAGACATCAAACTCGTAAAAATCGTATTGTTTGGGCCAGAAAGTACTGGAAAAACAACGCTATCTATTCAATTAGCCAAACATTATAATACGGTTTGGGTTGAAGAATATGCACGCCCATATTTACAAAAAGTATGGAATCAAGAACGAAGAACATGCGAACCAAAAGATATTTTACCCATAGCCTATGGGCAAATGGCCTTGGAAAATAGATTGGCTAAAAGAGCCGATAAAGTATTGATTTGCGATACTGATTTACTAGAAACAAAAGTGTATTCTGAAGAATATTACGGAGGTTTTGTAAATCCATTATTAGAAAAAGGCGCCAGTGAAAGCGTGTATGATTTATACCTTCTTACCTATATTGACACCCCTTGGGAAGCTGACGATTTAAGAGACAGACCTGAATTACGTTTGGAAATGTTTGACGCATTTCAAAAAGCTTTAGAAACCAATAACAGACCTTATATTTTATTGAAAGGTGATAAAGAAAATCGATTTAAGGTAGCAACAGAAGCTATTAATAAAATCATTGCGAGTAAGAAAAATTTGTATTCCTATTCAGATTCTTTAAAAAATGAATAAAGACAGTATTTACAAAGAACTCCAATTTAAAGCAGTCAGAAGTTCGGGTGCTGGAGGACAACATGTAAATAAAGTTTCCTCTAAAGTTGAATTGTATTTTGATGTAATAAACTCGGCTTCAATATCCGATGAAGAAAAAGAATTATTACTAAAAAATATTTCTACAAGACTAACCAAAAATGGTGTTTTACAATTATCATCCGACGAAAGTAGAAGTCAACATACCAACAAAGAAAAAGTTATAAAACGATTTTTGGAAGTATTGACAAAAGCATTGATTGTTCCTAAAAAAAGAAGGCATGCAAAAATAAGTAGGAATCAAAAAGCAAAACGTTTAGACAACAAGCAAAAGTTGTCAACGAAAAAGAGTCTTCGCAAAAAACCTGATTTAGATTAATATTCCTTTTGTAATTCAAATTTCCAAACTATTTTTGCATCGTTCTCATAAAGGGGTGCGGAAACTGAATAGATAAATAAATTCAGAACAAGCTGAGATCATACCCATTGAACCTAGAACAGGTAATGCTGTTTAGGAAAGCGAATGTTAAAAAAGGTCTACTAGATCTTTTTAACGAGTGCAGAAGCTGAGGCTTCAAAAAACAATTATTCAATAATCACAAGAATAATTACCTCTTTTTATTCGTTTTAAAATTTATTTAAAATGAAAAAAATCATCTTTTTTTTATTCTTGTTTGTAAATGTATTTGCAAACGCCCAGAAATTTACGGTTTTAGGAAAAATCGTTGACAAGAACCAAGAAGCTTTAACAGGAGCTACCATTTTGGTTAAAGAAACTAAACAAGGAACTTCCTCCGATTTAAATGGAGAATTCAGAGTTAGTCTAAAGCAAGGAAACTACACGTTGGTTGTCTCTTATGTGGGATACAAAACTGTAGAACAGAAAATTTCTCTGAGCGAAAGTCGAGAGCTTACCATTATTATGTCTTCCAATGAAAATGTATTGGACGAGGTATTAGTTTCTGCTGTTCGTGCAAATTCTGACATTCCGGTTACCTATTCGAACCTAAGTAAAAAGGAAATTTCTAAGCGTAATTTAGGTCAGGATATTCCTGTATTACTTAACTATTTGCCTTCTGTTATTTCATCTTCGGACGCAGGAGCTGGTGTTGGTTATACCTATTTAAATGTAAGGGGATCTAACAGTGAAAGGATCAATGTAACAATTAACGGAATTCCATATAATGATGCTGAGAGTCATGGAACTTTTTGGGTGAATTTAGGAGATTTTGCTTCCTCAACAGAAAATTTACAATTACAACGTGGTGTTGGAACATCTACCAATGGTTCTGGTGCTTTTGGGGCAAGTTTAAATATTTTAACAGACGCTGTTTCCGAAAAAGCTGGTGGTGAAATATCAAATTCTTTCGGTTCTTTTGGAACTAGAAAACATACCGTAAAGTTTACTACTGGTAAATTGCAGGACACTGAGCGTAGTCGAAGTGTTGAAGTATCAGGAAGATTGTCAAACATCTATTCTGATGGATATGTTGACCGAGCTTTTGCTGATTTAAAATCTTATTTTTTACAAGGTTCTTATACCGATGAAAATACATTGATTA
>TARA_R110000787_G_scaffold285955_1_pt1 | contig 25546 bp, 31 predicted proteins | sample TARA_R110000787 | Tara Oceans TARA_R110000787 (sample SAMEA4397920) | marine metagenome | biome: Polar Biome; feature: [DCM] deep chlorophyll maximum layer (ENVO:01000326); material: water (ENVO:00002006), including particulate matter (ENVO:01000060) such as... | depth 35 m | reverse complement strand
AGCGCCGTAGGAATCTCCGGCCTTTAGGCCGGGGAGGATGTCAACCCTTGAGTACTATCACTCTATCAGCAGATATGCCTTTAATCGGTCCCTCATCTTGTATGGCCCCTATTAGACGCAGCTCGTTTAGAAGGTCTGAAGGACTGTCCGTGTAGCTTCTGAATGTAGTGGGGTATTTCACTTTTATGGTATTGCCTTCCTGCTTGGCATATTCGGTCGTGATACGTTTCTTTTGAATATCCACCTTGAGTCTGGGCACAAAGTTTTTCGCTGTGATTTCGTCATCATGCTCTGGCGGATAATCATCAATATTCTGTGGTGGTTCTTCCATCTCTGGAGGCATGGAGTCTATTGGAATTGACGGTATAGGCTCTACTGGAACGTGACTGCTTTGTTTCGGAGCTGGTTGTTTTGCTGCTTGTTGTAGTTTAACAGGCGTGGTTTTAATTACTTCACCAGTCTCTTTGTCGATGTGCTCACTTGTTGAGGCCGGTGCCTCTTTAGTATTAACTTCATTTTCTGCTTGTAGTAATGCTGCTTCAAATGAGATTTCATCACGCAAAGTCGATGTGGCTCTTACAATGATGGAATACAGTGGATTGTCAGGAATTTTATGGCCACCAGCGAGGATGTCCAGCATGCAGTCCATCAGCTCTGGGTCACCGTATATCCACTCAACGCCTTCAGCGGGGATGATGTCTCTGATGTGCAGTACGGTTGTTGTATAGGACAGTGAGCGGGTGATACCGGCTACCTTTCTCATGCGGTAATGATTGTATTCGTCGATTCGATGTTTCCAGCAGTGCCATTCACCAGCTGGCTTATCGTTTTTGGCAAAGCCAATGATTTTCACCCCAAGCATTTGCCCGCCGAAGTCTCGTAAGAGTGCGGCAATAAACAAGCCATAAGTCCAGCACTCACCTCGATGAGAGATTTCCTCTGGCTTGCATTTCAGTGGGAGCAATGTTCCCAGGCGAAGTTTTAAAGTTAACGCTACACGCTTGATAGCGACTTCAATTGCACCGCCTTTTTTTGCGTACTCCCCTTCATGGCCAAATGGACGAAGCTGAAGCATCTCTGCCAGGCGCTCTATTGCTGGCAGATAATAAGTATCAAAATACTCGCGCGTGCATCCAGCATCATTGCGGATTTTTTTTATCAGCTGTGAATGTGGGGCAAGCAGGTCTTTAGCGGTAAGAAATGGGATGCCATCAGCAGGAATGGATGTTGATGGTGCAGGTATTGTGGTTTTTCGTCGGCCAAACATGATTTTCTCCGGAGAGTAGTTCGGCAAATTTAGAGGGTTGTGGGAGAAATGTGTAGCTTTAACCGGATATTGGGACAAGCCGGTTATGGTTAGGCAGAAATAAAAAAGGCCCCAACCCAAAGGTTGAGGCTTTACTAGATCCCATTAGGTAATAGCTCTTATGCGGTTTTATCACTTTGTTGGTGCTCGCGCTTACGTTTTTGATCTACTCGAGTAGCATAATTACCAAGACAAATGAAAAACACTAATGTAAGTGCTAAGCCAATAACTAATTCTGGCTTAATGAATTCCAAAATGCTCATGATTCATCTCCTCTGTCTCTATATTTAATTCCATAGTAGATAAATGCGTATCCAAATACAATAGCGATAAAAGCACTCGCGAAAGCTTCGCCACTATTCGCAAAGGCCAGACCAATAATCCCTGCTGTCAGGACATTGCTACCAACTTTGATAGCGGCCTCTCCCACATCTTTCCTCATAACGTCATTCTCCAAATAAAAAGGGAGAATGCCCCCTGAAGGGAATTCTCCCTTCAGGGTTGAGGTAATCTGCCACCGTGGTGACAGTTACATTTTTTCAGATACCAACCTTAGTCGGTATCCATGAGCACAGCATTAAAGTAGCTGTGGCACTTCAGGTGCCTGAATTAACAAGCACACAGAATCAATAATTTTATTACACACCTCACCAGATTATTCATATAAATGAGAGTCTGGCTAGAAGCAAAAAAAAGCCCCACTCCGTAGAATGGGGCTGGCTTGTCTACACGTACTGTAGCTTTTTAACATCAAACGGTACTGCCGCCGGTTCATAGCATGGCGACTCCGTTGCAATGCCGTTTGCATTAATTTTCTCGACTCTATACCAGGCATGCTGGTTGTTATCAAAGAAATATGACAAACGAACTTTCTGACCCAATTTGTTCATGCACACCGTCGTTTCATAGCTGAACAAACTTAAATCGCCTTCAGGCATCCAAGTGCTTTGCTCTGCGGAGGTCTTCGTGCGTAAAGTCGTTAAGCGTTTGAGAAAATATATAAACGGCCAGACAAACACGCGATTCATCACCGTCTGGTGTGTGTCTGGGTTGTACTTTCCCTGGCGCTGCAGACTGGTAATGATCTGCTGATCTAAACAAAAAATCAGAAATGCAAAGGTTAGTATCGTAGGTATGTAATCTTCCATCAGGCTTTCTCCTCAAGGTATAAAAAAACCCATAAGAGAAATCTCGCCCCATAAGGAGAAAGTCTCCCCTTATGGGTGATGGTTCCATGACACCGTAGTGACATGAAGTATTTAGCAGACAGTCATTGAACACCTGCAATTGAGCGCAACATTGAGTGGTTGCGGCACTTCTAGTAACTAAGCGAGTTAGTTACAAAGAAGGATTGATAATATCGCCTAATAGTAGGCTTTTCAAGTGATATCTTAAGCTTTAAGGACACAGCGCTATAACCAGCGATTGTTTGGGATATGTGACGCTCTTTCATAAATGCGTTACTTACACTTGCGTGAAATGCAATGCGTTATACACTTAAACTAAGACACCTAAGAAGCAGTGGTCAGTGTCAAGCCAGCAAAGCATGATTATCCATCATTTTTTGTTGGTCCAGCCTCGGGTGAGAACAACAAAAAAGGACGATAATTATGAGTACTTATTCTACTCTGGTTGAGTATCTACTAATTTTTCTGCTAATTGTGGCAATCTCAGTAGTTTCTGCCTGGCTGTCGAGATTCGTTTTGCGGATCACCAATGGCTCAGATAAGCAGACGATTCCATATAAGGTTAGGCGTTTTGCAAGATTTCCACCATTTGCGGTTTTTATTTTGCTATCCATCCTTGTTGCGCTCGTGGAGCTAGACGCGTCGCAATGGATTGCCTTTGTGTGGCTTTTTGTTTTTTTAAGCGTCGTGCTGGTTCAGCTGGTATCACTCACCTTAGCGTTGTTTAGTGAGCGGTCCCGCGCGATCGCTATCGCCTCAACCGAAGGTAAGGTTGCCCGCATGGCATTAATCGCTTCAATCATGTTCGCCAAGTTTGCAGCGAAGATCTTGATCGGCTTTGCTAGGTTGGTGGCAGAGACTCAGCAGTCTTCCCGTGGGCATGGTAATCGACGTGGGCCTGGCTATTATGGCTATTTGAGTTATGAGGAGGACGCAAAGCGTAAAAGCGGAGATTGGTTTTAATTTATCCTGCGCACATTATGCGCAGGATGGAGGTTATCTATTTTGAGATCGACTTGGTTGCCGCCCCTGTCGCAAGTGACGTCCCTTGCTGTCCAGCTCCTTTACCCTCATTTGCTGCTACCCCGCTTGCTTGAGTAGGCGCCGACGCACCACGTTCCCCTCCCCAGCCCATGATGCTTAGAAAATACATTGGAAGGCCCATATATAGCCCAAGAATTAGTATGTCGATAATTGAATTCATCATTTGGTTTTGCATAGAAAAGAATCCGCTTACTCCCGTTAAGCCACTTGCTTGGCTCAGTGTTTGAGCAAGCTTGTTATCCAGCAAGTCAGTCACTGCCCAAATAGATGTCCAGAATTTCATTGCAAAGATGGTAATTGTGGCTGTTTTAATGGTACTCCACTCGTAATTTCCAACCAACAACACCCAGGGTAACAGAAAGTAGGTGGCCATCAGCATTGTTGCCTGCACATAGGGAGCCATCTGTTTTACCATGAACAGCATAGGCTGTAGTAGTAACTCGGTAATAAATGCGCCAGCCATCCCGACAACATTTCCAGTCCACTCGTATAAGGTATCGGTCATCGTTCCTCCACCCATATTACTTTCTAGGCCATTCCCGCTGAGATCTAGCCCCTTATAGACGGACTGACCTTCATTAGCCAGCATTTTTCGTATTGCTGCATCCTCTTGCTCTTGTTTTGTTGCACTAGAAGCAAATAAAGTACTCAGTTTATTCATTGTGCCTCTTGGGAATTCTTCAACCAGCCTGACGCGTAATCCAGTTGTTGAATTAGTCCACCAGTCATAGCAGCTTGGATAGCCATATTCAGGTGGTTCTTGGTCATATGCTACGCGACCCATGTCGGATTTACGGCTTCTGTCAAAGGCAAATCCGGGAACTTGGTGTTTTGCATATTCGTTACGATAAAAGCCGCTATTAAAAAGCTCTGATCCTGGCCAGTCGATATCCGTTAACTCCATACCTGCAGGCATTTCACGGCGGTTATTATAGAAGTCAGCAACTGCTGGTTCATAGCATTCTGTGACGAAGCGTTGCATATCCCGTTTTACGTGAGGATCTTCAATGTTCAAGGTAGACATTTCATATTGCGTCTGACGTATGTTTATTTCACACGGCAGTCGGGAAATGACAGCATCATTAACCCCGCCAGTGACTGACATAACAATATAAAACCAAGGTGGTGCTTTGGCATGCTGATTGTTTAAAAGGTTTGACTGGAAAGTGTCATCAAATATTGTGCCTGAATTACCGGCAGTTACGGTGGGTGCGGCTGTTCCGGTACTAACCTGACAGGCTTTTGTATAGGAGACAGCACCATAATTAATAGTCATATAGGGTGATACAGCCAGCATCATCATTATGATCAAGCGTACTATGTCAATCTCAAGTCTTCTGAGTGAGGTTACTGCTGCTGCTTTAGCTTCTTGGCTTTCTATCGGTTTAACAACGTTGTCGATAATGACTGCAAAAAAAGGCAGATAGGCAAGGCCTGTACTAGAAATAACCCCCCATACGATTTCATATAAGTGCCACCCGAAGGTGGTCATGAACATTTCAATAAAGCTGCCGGTAGACATAATTGTTTTAGCCCATTAAACGTGCTGGAACGGCTTCAACTACAATGAACTCGAAGGCTACTATGAAAGCAGCAATTCGCCAGCGCATTGTTTTGGCACGCTGTATTTGCTGCTCGTCAAAGCCTTGTACTTTTCCAATATAGTCAACTAAAGAGTCCCAGAACATGATGATCGCACCAAGCAGCGCCCACCTTATGTATCGAGCGAAGGATTCAAAACTGCTTACTGATTGAACCATGGATGCAACATGATTATGTGTGTGCTCAGCTATATTTAGCAGTATTAAAATAACAACCATTCCAGCGGATATAGCCGCAAGAAAAAGCATTGATTTTTTAAGGTAAGTTATTTTGTTTTTGGAGATAGCCATTAATTGTTCTCCGAGCTGATAGTTTCATCAGGAAGAGCCTGACGTGGACGTGGAGTCACAGTCGAATTTCCCACACGTCTTTGCATTGCTTCCACATTATTAATTGTTTGCGAAGTAGTTGAGGCTAGACGTTTGTTCATTTCAAGCTCAAACAGAGCGTCATCAATTGATTGCTGGAGGCGTGCTGAGTATTTTTGAGCAGATTCCTGAGCTGGTCCATTTTGCGCTACGTTTGGCTCTTGGGCTCCAGAGAATAGAAGGCGATGTAACATTAAAGCCTTTTCAACGACTCGTGCCGTTGCCACTTCTTGTATTAATCTACCCTTTAGAATAGTTTGGTCAGCATCGGGTAAGTTGCTTAAAGCCTGTATTGTCCCGGCATTAATAACCATACTGGGAGTGGAGACTGAAAGCATATTTTCACCGCTCGGCTCTACACTACCATCGATTAAGCCATTAAAGATTGGAGTCAAACGTTCGACCTCTTTGTTGATCTCAAACGACATGCCCCGTGCCGGCATTGTCTCTGTCGGACGGTCTGAATAAGTACGCACCTTCTCTTCGCCAAGCAATGAACGACTAAAGCTCATTAGTTCTTCCGGCGTCTCCCAAAGCTCGCTGACTCTGCTACCGTTTTGTGGAGCGGGAGCATTAGAGTTTGCAGCACGGTTTAATGATTGGTTATAGCCTGCTTTAACGATGTCTGATGGGATGTCGATTGGCTGCTGGCCACGTCCACCAGCTTTGGTACCGCCTACCCATGTAACCCCATTTTCGCCGTTGTTTTTTTCAACATTCTGTTGAGCCTGAACAACATCAACCGACGCACTCCTGTAGCCGCCTGATCCCATCTGGTCCTGCCAGTCATGCGTGCGTGAAATATCTATCCAGCCTTCAACTGGGTTGCCACCTTGTGAAATTGTTTGCTGCATTTGCTGACAGCTCCGAGTTGATACCTGAACACCTTGTTCGGCTCTCGCCATGCTATTCATTAGCAGTTCATATAAGCCAGGGTTTGCCCGTTGCAACATAAGTAACGGTAATGATGCTATTGCACCGGTGGCCGCATCTGTGACCTGTTGTTGAATGGCATCTGCCCCGCTCTTCACTTGGTTCAGTGTATTGGCTATACCCAGTGTTGGATCGAATGCACTGCAGTTAAAACCACTGCCCCAATCCAGAGAGCCACCAAGAATGATGCTGTTCGTTATTGGTGACGCAGGGGCTGTTAAAGGGCGCTGGCCGCCGACTTCGTAGTACCATACTGAATCAGAGTCGGGTATGTGCAGATTCATAGAGGACGCATTTCCGGATAGAATTAAGGCAGTAGAGATGGCAAGATATTTGAATTTCACAATGCAGTCCTTATGGGTATGACATGAAGTTAATGCTGTACAGGAAGAACTGTCCTTCTCGCTTACAACACTGATAAGGACGCCACAGCGTCCATGCATAATTACCTGTTGAGGCGTTGTTGCCATTGCCATCCCAGCCAGCAATGGAGGTGGTATCGTTTTCACCAAAAACAGTGCAGCTATTAGATTTTTTAGGCACAAGCATCTGCCACTTGCCATTTTTGCCTGTGTTTTCTTCTAAAGCACCGGGAGGCCAGATTCGACCGTTATAGCTTGGTGTGCCCGTTAACGGCTGATATACATGAGGCTGGCCAGATCGCGTCACGATATCGCCAACACGTTGGGCGATAACCGCACCAGCTTTGGTATCTGATGACTGAGCGATGAATCCGCTACGTGGGTAAACAGATCCCCATGTATTGCTAGGAAAGCTTCCAATTTCTCTTCTCCCTGGAATCAAAGCATCTGGATAGGCTACTTCAGGAATTCCCAGACGCCACGCTATAGAATCCGTTCCTGAGACAAAGTAAGGATTGAACGAGGTGGCTTGTGATGGACAGCTCAGGCCCATTGAAATAGATGCAACAGGGTGTCCAATTGCATCACTTGACTTGAATTTGAGCGTATTCAGGTCTGAACCTTTCGTGGTTTGGTTGCTACCAGCTGAAATAGAAGCGGCTTTGTTAATGAGTGAGCCAACAGCTGATTGAGAAACGCTGCCCACGATGCCATTTGCTTCTTGCCATGGATTATTACCAATTCCGTTGTGGGCGCTAACGACTAAATCTGGGTTGTGGTGACCGATTTTGGGGGAGGTTTTGACTCTGCATTTATTGCCACACTTCAGCCAGAAGCACACTCCGACTAATTGGTAGTCAATACAGGATGCGCTCATTGCAGAAGCCACAATCTCTGCCGTGTTAATAGTTTTGGTTTCTGCAAATGCAGATACTGAAAACAAGGATGCAAAAGTAAAGACAAAGATGGTTTTCATTGCTGTGCCACCTGCTCTTTATAGATGCTGATAGCTTTATTCACGTCATGCACACCAAAGATGACATGTTGGCCGCCGTTAAAGACAATGGCTGGTATTTTGTCGATCTCGTATTGCATGGCTTTTAACCCACCTTCATAGGCCGCCATAAGCTGTTGCTGAATGGCATTACCGCGCTGTTCAATTCGCTGTTTGGCTTGTTGTTGAGCAACGGCGGGATCATCAGAAAGTCCTTCACTTAACATATCCTCAAAGCTTTCAGGAGCACTTAGATCATAAGTTTTAACGGTAGCTACCCTCTCCGCCATCTGAACATTTACAAGCCGCGTATCTTTATCGTAGAAAGCTTCTACGAGAAGCTGGTTCGCGCTTAAAGAGCTTGAGAAAAGAGTTAAGGCAAAAAGAGTGAACTTATGCATGGCTAGCCTCCAAGCTATGTTTGCGTCGTGCTTCTTTGATTTTCTCAGCGACTATTTCAGCTGCCCCAACCCGGTCACACCCAGTCTCTTGCATGATTTCTCGCCGTTCTGCTTTTTCGTGTTGCTCGGTCATGGCTAGTGATAAGGCGATTGCAGGTGGAATTGCTCTGAAAAGCGGATCGAGTGTATCGGTGAGAATGACGCCTTCGGTGTATTGGCCTGGAGATTTACGTGCCGCCAGCAGCTTTGCTTCCTGCTCTTTGGTGAGATCTTTGAAGCGTGCAATCTGAGTAACTTCATCGCGTGGCATAACAAGGCAAATCCACCACTCAAGCATAGCCAGCATTCTGCGGCTGTCGTCCGGGAAATCCTCAAGGTTTTGCGTAGCGATCCAAAACCAAGCGCCCAGTTTCCGCCACATTTTCACGATCTTGATGATGTACGGGGCCAAGATGGCGTTTTTGGTGATGATGTGGCCTTCGTCCGTTAGCATCAGCGTTGGACGGCCTTCATGCTGTTCACGCTCAACGAGGGCATGTACATGGTTCATCAGGCTCATGTAAGCAACCGTTAGCTTATCTTCATAGCCTTCACGGGCAAGAATCCCCATATCGAAAATAGTAATATCAACGTCTGGCCACTCTGTACCTGGTCTGTTGAAAAGTTTCCCTTCGACGCCGCCACAATACAGCTCCATTGCATCGGCCATTTCAATGGCACGAGCCGTTCTGTTGTGGTCTAAGTCTTCTGTGTGGCGCATGGCATTAACGACATCTTCTGTCAGCACATGGTCACGGCCAGCATCTTTCACGGTCTGGGCTGCCCGATAGATGGCTTTTCTGATCACCAGCCTGTCAGCACGATGTAGTAAATCGTCTTCTTTTTTCTCACCGCCGGTAATCATGACGCGAGCGGCCAGTTCCATTTCACCTAAGTAATCGCGATCTTCATCCTCATCATCAAGGCTGACCTCCTCGCCATATTCATCTTTCACAATTTCATCTTCTGTCAGATCGAGAAGTTTCATGGCATTAGTGAATGGGGGCAATGAAATGTCCGCGCTAGGCGTTACTGACATCTGATTGACCGTCAAGCCGTGCTTTGCCATGTATTCACCAAGCAGGCCGAAGGAGTCACCGGCTTCGACGATGAATATTCTTGGACGATGTACAGCGGCAATTTTCATTACAGCGTCCACTAAGGACGCCGATTTACCTGCCCCTGTTGGACCGATAATTAAGGCATGGGCATTCTTTTTGCGATCCTGATTATTAAATGGATCGACAAGAAGTGGTTCACCGCCACGATTGAAATACATCAGTCCAGGATGGTCTGTGCCTTTCGACCGACCATACACAGGTAATAGTGATGCAATGTGTCTTGAAAAAACTAGCCTTGAGCGACGCTGTTTCTTTTGCACCATCAAGCTATCAAACTTCATGGGCAAACTGCGGATATACATATCCTGCTTAAGCAGATCTTGGTTTTCAGCAATCGGTTGAAGGTTGTTGCTGAGTAGCAGGGACTCAATTACAGAAACGGCGTCATCGAGCTTTTCAAGATCATCTGCTCGCGTCAGGAAGCTGATGTAAACAGGATAAAGCGTGTTGTTCTTCGCTAATTCATGTTGTGCTGTTTTGGCTTCTTGTTGAGCAATTTCAGCTTCAGCATTGTCACCTACAGCAGATCGCATAATCCGACCAAGATGGTTAAGCACTTGATCACGAGGCTTTATTTCAATGCTCATTGACATGACAGTGCCTTCCGGCATCCGATCAAACATAGCAAAGGTATGTTCACCGGCACTTCGCTCTGCAGTGAATACGCCGTTTTTAGGTACGCGACGTAGAGCTTGAACGCTTATGGCTGTATGAGGCATACCATCGAAATACCAGATCCCTTTATCAGCATCGGAGCTTGGGCGTGACAGTGATAATTGTTCGGCAAGATCGTATCCGTAAGCGAGATCATCATCGCCCGGATATGGAGCGGCTTTGAGTAATTCCTCACAATCACCTTTGGTTAATACAGGTTTGGGATTTAACCATCGCAGCATCCATTCATATAACTCTTTACCACCAGCGACTCTGGTTTTTACGCCAATGCCCGTAAACTGTGTCATAAGGCGTTTGCGAATTCTGCCAAGCTCACGCACATCTCTGTCGTAGTCGGACTTGTAGTTTTCTGGGAAATACCGATAAAGGCACATACGCACTTTGCGTCTTTTACCCTGCCAGCGACCACCAGTAACCACTTCATCATGAAACAAGCCGTTTGGCTGGCCTACTTGGCGTAAATGCTCATCCATAACGTTCAGGAAGTGCTTTGTGTAAGGTGTGCCTACAGCCCGTGGATGTGCATACTCTCTAATTTGATCAGTAAGGGTGCGAACGCTTAGTTCATCCTGAACAAAAAACTGTAATGTCCATGGTGCAATGTTGTCTTCAGGAATCGTTTCAGTGATTGTCGCTTGAAGCTTGTCCTGAATTTCGAGAATGTAATCTTCTGTTTTTGCTTCGACACCTACAGGTTCAATCTCGAAAAGCGCTCCAATCCCCTTTCCATCTTCAAGAAGAAAGACTTGGTTCTCGCTGTCATACTCTCTCCACGGGAGAAGGTTCGTAAACGATGGTTGCTCACTGTAATCCTTGCGAACAGCCTCTTTAGTAAGCGGTGGGATAGTAGGTGTTTGGCTCTTAGCAAATAAAGTCTTTAGCATTACATTTCACCAGGCATTGCATATTCAGTACGTTCGTATAAAGGAAAGGCTGTCGAATAGCCTGGCACCGGCAATCGTGAAGCTGTTGAGAGGTGTGGATATACGAACATCACAAGAGTTGGATTGGGTAATCTCGGAAACTGTTGTTGGATTTCTCGGTTTGCATCCCGCGTGTAGCCATCCAGATCAGCATCATGATTTCCAGCCTGTCTTTCACGAATACCTGCAAAGGCAGCCTGTCCACTTACTGTACCGGCTGATAAGTTGTTTTCATGATTGCGATAGACCTCTTCCATTGTTGGGCCTGTCTGGGGCAGCAAGTCATCTTTCGTTTGAGATGCACAAGCTGATAACAGACTAATCAAGGTAACGATGACTGTCTTGGCTACTGTTACGCGCATGTCTTAATTTCCTGCCATTAGGTTTGTAATTAATTGGTAATTCAGCGTCTATGTGGATAGCGACATTTGAGCCGGTATCGACGTAAATCACATCAAATGTTTGTTGCTGACGTTCCTGTAGCCATTCGCTGATAGCGGATGCTCCACCAGATAGGGTTTCAAAGCCGGAGTTACGGACTGCATCTCCAGTCACAGACGATGTTGTGTCTCCTTGAGATGAGACGATGCGAGTTGTTTCTGAATCCGCAACAGCCTTAGCTCCAGCTTCCACACCTTTTGCGAAGATTGACCCTGCAAGAAATTGAGCTGCGTTAGAGATTCTGCGTCCTGAAACACAAGGGATGCCCCGCTTATCTGAAATCCATGCAAGACGATTTATATTGCCAGTACGGTTATTGTTTTCCAGTTCTTGGTCACCGACACTTAATGTTTGGATTGTTCCATCATCAAATACATAGGTAACAGATGTCAGATCTGCTCTTACGCATGAAAGTGTCCAATCGCCAGTAGCAGTTCCAGAGAAGATCATATGATTGACTTCAGGCAGTTCCATGCCATTGGCAGCAAGATTCTCTCTACCAACAATGATTTTCACTGGATACGGATCTTCAACCGTTCCATTGATTGGTACCCGGCCCATTAAGGCTGTCATTGCAGTTGAGCCGATTAATGTCGAGTTACGTGGAACGGTGTAAACAGGTTCAATAATGATTTGCTGATTTGAACCGCCCGTAATGGTTTGGCCAACGCTGTTGTCCAGTGCGCTGGTATCACCAAGTATGTCTGTGGCAGAGGCGGCTGAGCCTGAAGGAGAGAAGGAGGTATCAAGCATCCCGCCTTCATCCTGTATAGCACTATCAACAGGTTCTACCCATACGTCAGCTGGTGGCTGGATGTCCGGGATTTCAAAGTCTGTGTCAAAATCTAGCTCTGGTGGTGGCGTATCATTCTGTCGTTGAGCTAATGAATCAACACGTTCCATCAAAACATCGAGAGCAGATTTTGTGTCTGGGCTTTCTGAGGGACGCCTTGCCAGCTCTTCTTTTATCTGTGCTTGTTCAGCCAACAACCTGTCGTTTTCTTCACGCATTTCCTGAACCAGGGATGTCAGGGTGCGAAGCGTATCTTCAGTCGTGTCACCATCAGGAACCAGTTGGCCATTAATGGTTTGTTGCATCTCAGTGGCAGCTTCTTTATCAGAATTATTGGCAGCCACGGCCACCACTAGCACCACAAGACCAATCGCAATGATCGGTATCAGTTTGTTTGTCTTTTTTTCAGCCACTAGAAAGACTCCCAGAAAGGTCTATCAGAAATAAGATAAACAGCGGTTGTGTCTGTTATCTCACCTGAAGCACCTAATGTTGCATGTTGAAAGGTCGCTGCTAACCATTTGCCCCGAATATCGCGTGGATCGAGGACCACTTTTTCTTTCTGTTTGTTAACCAGTTTTACGGCGGTGATATAAAGGCCCGCATTTGAGAAAGAAATAACTGGTGTCATTTCTATGATGTGGCCACGTATAAGGTGGGTGTCAGGTTGTTGTGCCACATTAATTCTGTGCATACCTTCTGGCACATGTATGAGTCGTTCCGGTGCATAGAGATGCTGTGCGGCTACGCGTGTCAGCGTTTCGTATCCATGTCTGGTAGGTTCTTGCCTACCCTCGCTTGCACCGGTTGAAGGTGTAGAGCTGGATTGTGTTTCCGGAAAAAGTACGGTGACTTGCTCATCGGTACCTTGCTGTTCACTTGATGACAGATGAATCACTATAGTTTTTTGTGTGGCTACGTCCTGTACCAGAATGCGTTTATCGGTAAATTCTTCACTCGCCTCCCAGTAGATAACGCCATTGACTGAAAGCGTGGTGAGTGAGTTTGCAATGGCTGCAGGGATTTTGGCTCGAACGCTTTTTGAGGGGAATACCACCATCTTTTCAGTGTTGGGTTTTAATATCACTTTAATAGGGGTTTTATCCCAAACCACTTTTTCATCAGCAAAGGATTTCGTAGGGATAAATGCAAATGCAAACAGAACCGTGAAGATTGTTATTGACCGCTTCATTATTCATTTACCGTTTTGGGAATTCTTGTCGGATTGCCATGAAACCCGTTGAGCATTAGCCCCCAAGGATTAAATTCAAGGCTGATATCGCTTCGTACCACTTTGATTGGATAACGAATATCTACTGTCTTTATGTCAACACCGCGATGCGTTTCTTTGATTCTCAGATCGAGCCAGACAACAAAGTTGTTTTCATTAATGATTTCTACCCTTTTATCGTCGTAGGCCATGTTGTTGATTAACGTGACTGTTCTTGTTCTTCTGTCTAATTCCCCTCGGCTACTACGGCGTAAAATGTCTTCTTTAAGCCACTGAATGTAGCTTGGGGTAATGTATGCAGCCAATTCGTCAACACGAGCTGGGTAATCGATAGAACCATCATCAAGCCAAGTGTTGAGATATTGGAATATGCTTACAGCGAAGCTGTAAGCTGTGGTTGCTGGCACTTGATTTAGCGTAACGGTTGAACCAGAACGTAGATCAGGTGGCAGATATACTCGCTGCACTTCACGCGCCTTATTCGCTGACATCCAAAACAAAACGCAAAACAGAATCAGAACACCGATGACCACACGTAGCGTAATGATGTGTGACTTCTGATTATCTATCTCGCCTCTATATTTACTCCCCATCTGTACGTCCGACTCCCCAGGTACCTGAATATCGAATGATGCGATTGTTCTTCGTGTTCGTTTTCACGCGCAGGAAGACATCACGTAGCATTAGGTAATGTTGATAGTAGTAGTCAGGCCGGCCTCGTTTTATTCGTTGAAACAAAGAGCCGCTGACCAAGATAGTCAATAAGAGCATGAGCATTGCAGCACCCATGCCCATCATGGTTTTGCCCAGAATGGTTGCTATTGTTAAGCAGACAGGAACCCAGAAAAGCGCCCCGACCTTTAAAACCATGCCCAGCTCTGAGTTTGAGAGGCCACGGAAAATCGGTGGCTCGTTATTGAGCCGGTCAGCAAGAATTTCTGCTGAGTCATTCATTGAATAACGCCAGCTGCTTGGGCAAGCATGTAAGAAACAAACAGGAATACCGCTGCGCCGCCGATTACGGTTACACCAACCTCACCCCATTCTTTTCTACCGGAACGTGCTTGGTTAATGTCTGCCAGTGCTATCCAAGAAAGCCATAAAAAGCCACAAACCGATATCCCTAATCCAACGATTAGTGTTCCATCTTTCAGATAGCCTTTAATGATTTCCAACCAGTTGTTACTGTCAGGGTTATTTGATGGTGGCGCTGCCGTTGGAAGTCCCGCATAAGCTTTTTGGCAAAGCAGAAGATAAAGGGCTGATGCTGTAGAAAGATAGTTTTTCATTGGTATGTCCTCGCTAAGAAACGATATAAAGGATGAGTGATAAAAGGACAGCGGCGCGAACGGCACTGGTGATTACGTCGTAGAAGGTGACATCGTTTTTTTTGGATGCCCATTGTTCGTAATAGGAAAGCGTGACCCAGGCACTCCAAAGCATGATTGATACGACAACAAGGCCGCCAAGCAAAAGAGCCATGTCAGTCATAGAAACGCCAGTGGCATTCAGGAAGCTTTGAGCTTGTTTTGAATTCGCTTCCATGACTTAACGCCGGTAATCGCCAGATAACGGTGCATAGCTTCGTGGTTCGATGTTTGGGCCATCCAGATGTTCTTGTATACCAAGACGCATCATTAAGAGATCTTTACGAAGCTGGTTGTATTGGAAGCGGATACGGCTATCGGGATTTGCACGTCCTTGAGCTTCATCAACGAGTGCGCTTAGTCCGTCTAATTCATGAACCAACTTTGCCAGGCTTTCTCGCTCTGCATAGTTGCTGGCACTGGCAGTTGTAGAAACAACGAAGGTAGCAATTAGTAAAAGGGGCTTTAGCATTTTGGTCATTTCTCACGACATTAATTTTGTGTGTGAGAAAGTCTGCCCAAGCCCCTCGTTCGAGACAATGAATAACCGGATATTGGTCCAAGCCGGTTATCAAATATATTTCTTGAATAGGTAGGTAACCATGAAAATACCAATGCCAAAAAGCAAGGCAAATGGCAGTATTACGGCGTTTGGGTGAATAGATACGGGGAAAGCAAGATACACAACCCAGGGGGCGATGAAGCATATTGGTATCCAGCGTTTTGCGTGATGGTACAAGCTTGCGTGCTCACGACCTACTGACCATTTTCGTATATCGCGCTGAACCAGACCCTCAACCGAGCCAACAACAGCAAATATAAAAAACGCCGGTAAAGCAAGCGTTAGGATGGCTAACCGGATAGCAAATACTTGTGTCACATAAATAGCCGCCAAAACATGCTCTGCGATGGTTTTGGTCACTTTCCCTGCACCTGTGTCCTGAAATATTTTCGTAATAGCTCCCATGATTCCGGTTTTGACATACATGAGATTGTGCATTTTGGCTGCAATTCCCTCTGCATATTCAACTGGCCGCTGCACCAGCAGGCTTTGCTGGAAGTCTTTGTTTAGGTAGGAAAGCTCAGTCTTGACCATATTACGGCTATGGTTGATACCCTCATCTCGCCATGTTGTGTTCATGCCTACCCATTCAATGATGATTGACATAAGTAATGCCAGTAAAAGCCAGACAATCATGGTCATAATTCGCGAGATCCATGTGCTGATAAAGCCTTTATTGGAACGAGGATGATTATCTTTTTGGGCCATTTATTCCATCCACCATGACTCGCCAGTACGGTAAGAGGCAGACATGTCCTCTGCCATCTCATCAAAGTTTGAAGTCATATACAGATCGTTTTTGGAATCCGCCAGCGGAACCCTGATTTTCCAGAGCTGCCCGCCACCTGTGAGAATGAACGCCTGCCCTTTCGGCAGTGCCATAATCGTGGCAGGAGACAAAAGCGGTGCTTCAGTGAAGGTGATACGGTCTTGGGCGCTGGATGTGAAATCAATATCCGTATCAATGTCTACATTGTCAGATGATCCTGTTACTTCTGTGGCCGCTGCCACTTCAACCATAGGCAGCTGCTCAGTAAATAACTCTGCTGTGGCCAGCTCTTTTACGCGAAAGGTGACAATGGTTCCAAAGTTACCCAATGCCTGACCGGCTTTGGCCTGATCGCCAAGTTTTACAATCACGTCTGACATCGTTTGTGTATAAGCGGTTATCTGCAAGCCTGCACCACCACCCTTGTTGAGCATAGGCAGGAATTCATCCCCCATAAGCTCATTCACTTCATCAGCATGAATGTTTATCGGTGTTTTGCTACCAGATGAGGTGTCCTGGTTATGAAAGCCGAGTTCAGTGCCGTGCTTATAGATTTCACCTGCAGTCGAAACCAAATCGGCAAACATGGTGTTACCTACTGTGCCAGCGATAGCCATGTCCTGTAGCGCGTCCAGGCCTATGTAAACGACTTTCTTCTGTCTGATGACCTGTCCCCAGCTAAATACTGGACGATTGTCATCAGAGTCGTTATAGGCAGGCGAAATAAGCTCCGCAATCCGCCCAGAGATGAGTTTTTCAAGTAATGGCAGACCACTAGCCACTATTTTATCGAAATAGGTCTTATCGTATTCAAAGGTAGAGCGAAGTCCCATTGCGACGGCATCGAATAGCTTTCTATCCTGTGCATACTTGATCATGGCATTGGCCCTTTTGTTTTTGCCACGCAAGCTCATTGGTAACATTTTGTCGTTCAGGTTTTCTGCAATTTCCTGAACATGTTTCTGCCAGTCCGGATCGCCAACGCTACTCAGCCAGACTTCGTAATAATCAATGAGTAGGTCATCAATGCTTTGTATGTGCTGTGCTAATTGGGCATAGTCTGGTCTGCGGCCTAGTGCCACCAAAGCCTGAGCAATGATGTTGGTAAAACGCCAGAAGAACTCTCTAAACACATTAGAACTGCCGCCACTATCGAGCTGGTTTGCGGTTCTGGTTGCCACTTCCGTCACACGACTGAAATGGCCAATACCATTGTAACGAGCTGAAATGTCAGGAAAGCCCAAGTGAAAAACGATTAAATCATCCTCACGCCCCGCCGCTTTACATTCTGCGATAACTCTTCGCATGAGCTCTGCATCGCCCTTCGGATCGAACACAACGGTAATGTCACCACGGCGAATATCCTGCGTAATCAGTATTTCAGCAAGACGGGTCTTACCAACGCGGGTGGTGCCGAGCACAAGTGTATGCGCGTTTCTTTCAGATAAAAGCGATACAACAGGCTCTTCATGCCCGCCTACACCATGGATCTGAGGTTCACCTCCGATAGGGGGTAATGGTCTAACAGGATTATATTTGGAGTCACGATTGAGTAATTCTGCCACTTTGGAAAGACGTGGAGACGACTCCCACTCTAATTCTTTTCGCCTTGCCAAATTGTAGAGAGAACCGGGGTTGATGTATTTGCTGGCGGCTGGATCGCGAGTGTCTTTTAGCCGCTGGGCATGTTTTTGCCCCCATCTAAAGCCTAGACCATAGAACAGATACTTTCTGCTGACAGGGATATCGCCTGGCGCCATTTTGAAGAGCACCTGACGGCGTAGCCCTTTCTGATATCTTGCAAGTTGCACGAAGTCTCTGAAGTTACGGTAAGCGTTGTAGGTAAGGATACCTCCTACCCCGTAGGCTACTGATGGCGTCATCATGAGTGACCACGGCGCTAAAAACGCCATCACTGCACCGGTGGCAGAAATGGTGGCTGACCAGATCTCAACCTTTGGTCTGAGAAGGATTTCCAGCGTATGTTTTTGCTTCATTGGGCAATCTGCGTTCGAGTGATGAGGACGGGGTAATGTTTTAGGTTAAATTGTTTAGCCAGGTCACTACCCGAAGCAGGAGAAACTTGAAGTCCTTCTGCAGCACGAATGACCGCCTGAAGGTCTGAGGCGGACGCTGAGTTGACTATCAATCCAACTGCTCCAGCCTTAATTAATGCTTGCCTGTGTTTGCTTAGCCACTGGATCGATACATTGTCAGCACCAATCAGGAATAAAGGGCTTGGCAAATAAGGAAGCGATACAGTGCGCTTTGTTACCCTGCCTACAGTCATTTCTGGCGTGCTTGGCGTGGCCAGTTTTGCAATGTTTGGTTTTTGTTTCGGGGCAGGTTCAGATTGAAGTGATGAAATATACTTGTCTGAACTAATGGTTCGTCCCGAGTCAAACAGGACTTTTGGTTGTGCATAAATGGCAGTACTGCATAAAAGCAGAAGTGATAATGCGGGTAGTCTGCTCATTTTGTTGCCTCTAAATAAGCAAGAACATTTTTCTGATATCGTTTGGCACGAGCTGCCCGTTCAGGTGTGTTGCTTCTAGTGTGGTATTCACCTGCACAATAGATCCAGTCTGATTTCCGGTCATAACACTCGCGCAGGATTCTCGCTCCCGTCTGAATGTTGTATTGAGGATCTAATGCTCTCCAGGGATCAATCAGCTTATCTTTATGCCAATACCAATTCGTCTGCATCAACCCGATATCGACTAAAGTAATGTCGTTTGCCAGCAACAGCATAATGGCTGCATAGGCTTTTTCACGAGTTGGGAAGTAATAGCCTTTACCACGAACATTTATCGTCCATGGCCAGACACGTTGAATTTTGGGGTTAGTGCTTTCTGCGCGAGAGATGGCATAAAGCAGGTTGGCCGGAACGCCCTCCTCTCTCGCAATCTTTACATAAAGTGCCGGTATTTTCGATGTGGACTTTGTGTTCGCTTCAGCCTGATAAGAGAATGCGAGGCTAGACGTTAGAGCCAGACATGCGATTAATGATTTCTGGAATATCTTCGCTAAGAATGTGCATGTGAACCCAGATCCGGTTCTTGTAGTGATGCTGCATTGGGGAAGCAATAATGAATGAATCTTCTTTGATACCAAGGAAGATACATTTGTCATGCAGGCTTGCCACCAAAATGGCGTGCTCTGATGAAAAGTCAGGATACTTAGATTGCAAATAGTTGAATATTTGCTGTTGTAAATAGATTTTCTCGCCATCGGATTTTTTGGCAAGAGCAGAAATTTGAAACTTCCAGACATAGAAAGAGCCTGAAAGTTGTTCGACTATCCTTCCCCAGGAAAAACTGTATGCACCGACATTGGCAGCATCAACAATACTGGTTCCATTGTTGATTTTAGTGTCTGACAATTGCTGCTCGACTTCACCATCGAGAAATCTCTGATAAGCATTCAAGTCAATTGGCGTCGCATCTGATGTCATATAGATCGGTTGAGGAGAAAGTCATATATTATTCTACTCTGTTTACCCCTCCCGTGTTGTCAACTTTAAATGTGGCTGGCAATTGACCTTCATCAAGCTGGTACTGCTTCATGAGAGACTGTCCATGATTTAGCGTAATGCGACGGCTTCTTAACAGTTCAGCATCTATTCTGTTCTGCATCGCCCATTGACGAATGACACTGTTTTCTTTGTCGCTTGAGTCACTAAAGAAAACATCCAGCTGAATGCTTCTATCCACCAGCATGGTGGTGAGTAGTTGTTGGATCTTTTTATCGCATGAATCACAGCCGGATAGTTTGGTAGCAAGAATCATCTTCTTTGTTGAGGAACTTATTGATGGCTGTGATGACTGCTGAGGCGTTACCGGTAATTGAGACTGAATTTGAGCAATATCAATTAACGCTTTATCACCTTTATCTCTCCATGCCTGATCATAAGCACGCTGAAACGCAAGGACCCGCTCTGTATCTTGCTCCATCATGTCAGCCCACATACGGGCGTACTTTTTACGCTCTGCTTCATTTTGAGCGTGAATGCCAAGTACTTCCAAGGGTGATATGGTGTCTGGGCTGATACTGCCTCTAATGCCTTCCATTAGTTCTTCATATCGAGCGTACTCAGCTGCAGATAGCCCCCATTGAATATTTTTTTGCTCGGTCTGAGTTGCTGATGACTCAGTTACGGCGGAGCGCGTTTCGGTGGTCGATGCAATGTTACCGGCGAATACCGTGCTACTGCCCATTAAAAGCACTAACAGTGCTGTTTTATTAAATGCTAAGTTCAAAGCTCTCCCCTTCTTGGTTTTTGACCACGATGCTGTCTTTGCTGATGCTTTCTAATCTCCAGCTACCAATTTCCTCGTTTGATGCGAGCAAATGTATTTCACCTGCATACTCAATTTGTGCAAAACGTTGGCCACCCCATGAATCAATACCGATCAGGTTGAGTTCATCCGTTTTTCGATTGATCGCAGGTTTGGCTTGTGCGTTAGGCGCAGCTTGTTGAGTGGCTGGTTTATTGTTTGAAGGCTTGGGTGCGCTGCTGGTGGTAGGTGCTGTTTTTAATGCTGCCAGCTCCTTTTTTAGGCCATCTAGTGAACGCACTAGGTCATTGAGTTTTTCAACGCTCTGAGCATGTAGCTCTATCCCGCTTTTCACTACAGTGATTCGCTCAGACTCATTTGCTTCAATTTCTTGAAGCCTGGATGCTATCTGACTAACTTCATCTTGCAGATCGGCGTTTACCGTTTCTGAGTTTGAGATGGGTGCCTGCAAATTTGGTTGTGCTGGTGGCGTGATGACGATCGCGTTGTCGTCATTCTCCATTGCAATCAAGTCAACATCGGTTAGTGAGTCTTGGTCTACGGATGGTATTTCATCCTGGACCGGGGCTTGATCCACTGACTCATCAATCGCTATTTGGATTTCGGCGTTCTCAGGCTCGGTCATGACTGGGATTGAGTCGGTAATATCAATTCCCGGTTCAACGGTAAATTCGTTGTCTTGCTCTAGCATCAAGGCAGCGGTACCGAGAACACCGACTAACGCTACAAGGCCAACGGCTTTGAGCCATATCGGCGCAGATTTCTTTTTACCAAGATCGCTTGGGATCTCACCTTCAAAAATGTCATGAGGTTGAGTATTTTCAGTCATTATTTAAACTCTTCAACAGTATCGAATGCGATTAAACGGTGTACAGGATCGACTTTCATCCAATACGCCTTACCAACGAGCATCATCAATGCATCTTTAAGCATCACGGGACCGATTTTGCGATGTGAATGGGGCAATGGTTTGCTCATAAGTTGTTTTACGTGCATGCCCTGCTTGCTGGGGGCCGCCAATGAAAATCCACTACGCATGAGTAGAAACTCCATCGCTTCTCCAACGGTTTTAGCTCGTGAGGGGATTTCAGTGTCTATGACTACTTCAAGCAGGTTTTCTTGCTGTCTGGTATTTACTGCGTCGGCGTTTGAATAGCGACCCACTCGTATTTGAGTGGCTGACGGTGGTTCGTAGTCATAGCGTTCGATAAAGATATCGGTTGCCGGCAATGGTGCTTCGGCAACTTCTACAGGTTTCACCTGTTGATTAGTACTTGGGAGGGTTATGCAGCCAGTTATAAACACTGGCAAGAGAGTAATAAGTATTTTTGTACGCAAGATGCTTCTCCATCAAATTTGCGTACATATTGTTAATCTGTGAAATTAAAAACAACGAATAACCGGATATTGGTCCAAGCCGGTTACCAAGTTGTCACTCTTTCAAACTGTGGGATCTCGTTTTTAATCATCTTTGAGAGGTAAGGCCAAATATGTCTCAAGGCGATGTCATCTATGGCTTTGCTGACAGCTAGACACCTTTTGGGAAGTGGCTCACCTTCTGTCTCGTTCCATGCGTAATAGAGTGCTTCGTGCTCTTCATCGGTTAGTCTGCGTGGCGGTCCGCCTTTCGTAACCGGAACACCCATTGCTTTTCGCATATCGATGAAAACTGCCTTACCCATCCCGGTAAGTGCATTTATCATAGGGAAAGAGGCATCACGTTTGATGAGCGTTCTTAAAAGCTCTGTTTCTAATTGTGCTTCTTCAACCTGGCTAAGTGCCATTTCGAGTTTGAGTGAGTTAGCTGTTATCTCGTACCAGATAATGCCGGTCTTAACGACCGCAAGGATATCTAGCAAGCTATAAGAGGCAAGAATGGGTATGAATTTTGGACTGAGATTTAAGTTCTGGAAAAGGAATCGATACTCATCAGGATCGGATGCGTGCGTAGCGAGGTTACTTAATAAAGTGTTCGTGATATTCATGTCCGGAATGTCACCAAAACGCCTCTGTTGCTTACTTCCACGCTCTATTGCAATAGACAGCAGTTCCTCATCTATTGTGATGTCAATGATGTTTTGGAAACTACAGAGTTTCAGAAGATAGGCGTGTGGCAGTCTTGAAATGCGGTCAGCCTGTTCAGGCGATAACCCCATATCCGTAAGTTGTTCAATATCGACATTATTTGACGCATTCGTTAGCTTGGTCAGGAAGCTATACGTCATTGTCTCGTAAAGGCTTTTCACCGCCCTACTCCTCAAAAAACTCTAATTCCTGCCTACATCCTTGGACCCAGGCTCATTATTTCACCGGGCTATTTAACAAAGTTATGTGCATGTTTTCAATGGTTAATATTTCAAACTGAGTTTAGTGTGAACTGGTTCTCACAAAAGGTCTTTCACACGTTCTCCACACATATATAAGTTAGGCATGTTGTACCTTTGCGACATTCTAACTCCCTCATATTCATGTGGCATGACCAGAATGCGCAAATCTGGTTATGGAAATATAGTAGTAATTCATATATTTAAGTACCTATATCACTATGGTCTTGGTTAGTCTAATACCCCAGACCTACTCTGGTCATCCATATTCACCATCCATAACAATCAACGGGTTTGCCTTTCCCATTATCATTAATAGATAGCTATCCGATAGCATGTAGATAGATAAAAGATAGCAACGAGATAGCTATCAGATATTAGATAGATAGACAACAGATATTAATACGCTATCTATAATGACTTATAGTAGATATCCAGTAGCTAGCTAGATAGCTATCAGATATTAATTATTGGTTTAGTATAGGATAGCTATTAGATATCTAATATGTATTAGATAGCTATCCGGATATTTAGTAGATATCTATTTTAAGATGATTTACAATCTGACGTATGGATAGCTATCTGTTATCTGGATAGCTATCCGATATCTGATTAATATAATGAGGAAATTGCTTATGCCTACAATTGTAATGGCGAGTTCCAAGGGTGGAGCAGGTAAGACTACTGCTGCCGTTACTTTGGCTGGGGAATTAGCGCGTCAAGGTTTAGAGAAAGGGGTCAATATTGCATTAGTTGATGCAGATCCAAATAAACATAGTGCTAAATGGGCTAAGAAAGGTGGTTGCCCCGAGAATCTGACTTTGTATGAATCAGATGAAGCCAGCATTATTGATGATATTGAAAAGGCTGAACAGGAAAACGCTTTTGTTATTGTCGACCTTGAGGGTACAGCAAGTATTGCAGTGGCAAATGCAGTAAGTAGGGCAGATCTGGTTATTATTTTATGTCAGGGTTCACAGAATGATGCTGATGAAGCTGTAAAAACAATTAAGTTATTACGTCAGCAAGGAAAAGCATTCAGAAGGGATATCCCATATTCAGTCCTATTTACACGAACAAGCACAGCGATTGTGCCTCGTACCTTGAAATTCATTGTCAGTCAGTTTACAGAATCAGGTGTGGATGTATTCAAGGTATCCTTAATAGAAAAGGATGCATATAAAGCTGTTCATTCATTTGGTGGGATAGTTAACAATCTCGATCCTAAAGATGTTTCAGGTATTGAGGTTACTGCTGCTAACGCTAAGGCATACGCTGAAGAGGTTAAACGTAAGCTTAAAGAGATAATGTCAGGAGGTAGTGATGGCTGAGCGAGCTGGATTAGATTTAGATGATATCAATGACGATGAAATAGATATTGCCTCATTAACAGGATCAAAAAATCCTAAACCAAAAGTTGATCGTAAAGAGTTAAATAAAGTCTCTGAGGAGGCTGGCTTTGTAAGTCGTCAGGCTCCAAGACACCGGAGGAGGGGAGGGCGGACTGCTTATACTCAACAGAAAAACTTTAAGATGCGGCCGGATATGCCAGAATTATTTGCTGATGTCGCTGATGGCCTTGGTATAAAGGACTACGAATTATTGGAAATGGCTTTCCAGGCATTGTTGACGAAGCAAAAAATGAAGGAAGAATTGGAGAGATTTAAAACGATCACCTCATAAAAGCACTAAGTAGGATAGAGGGGTGAGTGGTTATGGTTAGAATTAATTTATAAAGGGCTGCTATGCAGCCCTTTTTTTATGCGATTCTTTGAGGTAGTCAATGTGTGTGGCATCGGTGGTTTCGGTTTCTGGCAGTCGATTTACCTGGAGCTGGCCAGCAAGCCGATAGACCTGATCCATGGTCAGTTTATCGCGAGGGAAAGACTCGATATAGTTACGTAACTCACTACTTTTTACGACACCAGAAGGGCGTTCAGATTTGAATGCTGCATCTCCCGAGAAAGTCACCACGTTGATCATATCATCGTGTGAATAACCAGTGATGGCTTCAATAGCCATTAAGTGGCTAAAGTTCTGCCTGATAGGATTCTGAAAGGTATGCTTATCGAACGAAGTGTATTGGTACCAGTTTTTGGAGTCAGCAGTACCTACAATAGAACCACGATAAAACTTAGTCTCGATGACAAATAGGCCGCGTGACGAAATCAGAACATGGTCAACCTGGCTTGTACCTGCACGGTTATCTTTATCTAAGAAGGGGAGGGTGACGTTAGAGAGTAGGGCGTAGTCATTGCCAGACAATGAAATGTTCAAAACATCATTAACGATCTGCTCACCAATATGCACAGCATAATTATTCTCTTGGTATTTCTTTGAGACATAGAAGCCAAAAACAAAGCCCAGTCCAATCAAAAGCATAATTTCCATCACTTATTCCTATTTATTTTATTCCTTATATATAGATATCACGGAAACTGATTCATGCAACAGGCAGGAGTGGCCTTATTATGACAATGATTTACCCATGTAAGAGATTACCCTTAGAGCTGATCCTGCTGTTGTAGATTTAGCGTCTTTTGGGACCATTCGTATTCGGCCAACAGAGTTAAAAGCACCTGAGCTGATTAGAATTCTTAAAGCTGCTTCATCTGCTTCTTCAAAACTTTCAATGCCTGTTAATGTGTAAACGTACTTCCCAAACCGGGGTCCTCTTTGATGCTCATACGGATGGCATATTTGACCGTTAGTGTTTTTTCCAATTATATCTGTGATTAATTTAATCATTTTAAGCTATTCTTTTTACCGGATTGCGCGAAAAGCCCCGTCGTTCAGGGCGGGGATG
>TARA_R110000787_G_scaffold86057_13_pt1 | contig 25561 bp, 21 predicted proteins | sample TARA_R110000787 | Tara Oceans TARA_R110000787 (sample SAMEA4397920) | marine metagenome | biome: Polar Biome; feature: [DCM] deep chlorophyll maximum layer (ENVO:01000326); material: water (ENVO:00002006), including particulate matter (ENVO:01000060) such as... | depth 35 m | reverse complement strand
CGGCGTCCGGGTCTGTGACATCGGCCAGCCTATATTCGGCCTGCCCGCCAAGAGCGCGAATCATCTCGACGGTTTCCTGACAATGATCTGCGGAGGTTTTTGCATGCACCATTACCGAAGCACCGGCACGCGCCAGTTCAAGGGCGCTGGCCCGGCCGATATTTCGGGCACTGCCTGTGACGATAGCCACTTTGCCTGAAAGTTCCTTCATTCCACCGATTTCATCAGCCATCTTGTCGTATCCTTCAGATTGTCGTTATAATGTCCGAACAAATCACCAGCCCTCACAAACGGGACGATAGATATGCACGCTGTACTCACCAAACCTTATACGGCTTCAAGCGTATGGACAGCAGATGAACTGCGTCAGGACAAGGACTGGATTTATCATCTGTCCGAATCCGAGATCAGGGAAATCGAAGCGGCAACAGAAGCTGTTCTTGCCTCGGGCAAGGGGGCGTATGAATTTGATGAGACGGATTTTCCGCTGCCGGTGTTCGGTGCAAGAATGCGGCAGTTTCAGGATGATCTGGAACAGGGACGGGGGATTCTGCTGATCCGGGGGCTGCAGGTTGATGATTATGACGACCGTTTTGCCTATGCGCTTTACTGGGGGCTTGCCTGTCATCTCGGGGTTCCGATTACCCAGAATGCAAAAGGTCATCGCATCGGTGAGGTGAAGGACCACGGCCGCGATTACTATTCTAAGAATGTCCGGGGATATACGACGAATAACGGAATCAAGGCGCATTGCGACAGTTCCGATATTGTCGGCCTTTTATGCATGCATCCCTCGAAAACCGGGGGTGAAAGTATCGTCGCCAGTTCCGGTGCCATCTTCAACCGCCTGCTGGAAACCCACCCGGAAATGCTGGAGACCCTTTTTAAGGGCTTTCATTATGATCTCCGTGGTGAGGGCGCGACAGGTGATCCGGAGGAAGTGACCAATCACCGGGTGCCTGTTTTCAGTTACTTTCAGGGTTTGCTGAGCTGCCGGTTCAATGAACGCAGCATCGTCGATGGTATGGCGAAGGCAGGGATGCCACTTTCAGGGCAGGATCTCGAAGCAGTCAAAACGGTTGGGCAGATTGCTCTTTCTGACGGCATTCGGTTCGATATGGACTTCAAGCGCGGCGATATTCAGTTGCTGAACAACCATAGCGTCCTTCATGCGCGTACAGATTTCGAAGATTACGAAGATCTCCGTAAAAAGCGCCGACTGTTGCGCCTGTGGCTCAACCTGCATCATGGACGGCCTCTGGAGGCTGAGTTTGCAGAACGTCTGAATACGGGGCCACGTGGCGGTGTCGCGGTCATGCCGGGTGCCTGACAGGGAATAGGATCAGCACGTTAGCTGTAAGTGATACGTGTTTTCCGAATGTTGTCTGCATCTCGTCTGAACATTATTCACATAGCCTTGTGAAAACAGCCCAACTGACAAGGCAGTACTATGTGGTTCTATCAGACGATTAACCGGCTTCCGGCACCACGCAGTTATCTTGGCAAAATTCTTTTTGTCAGTTTCATCGGCGTACATGTGCCGCTTATTGCAGCTGTCGTATATCTTCTGATGACGGCCGGGTTTTCTGCTGAGGCGCTGCAGCCGATTATTATTGTTGTCCTGCTGGCCACATTGGCGGGGACCGGACTTACCTTCGCCGCTCTCTATGCGTTGCTAGCCCCTATAAGACAGGCTTGCGCAGCGATGCGAGGTTATCTGGCGGACCGGACTGTTCCGGAATTGCCGTCTGAATATCAGGATGCTGCAGGAATCCTGCTGCGTGATGTGCAGGAAGGCGTTACGCGGCTTGATACTGCTCTCGACCTTGCCGAAACAAAGCGCATGGAAGCCGTTCGGGAGAAGAACGAGAGTCTCGAACTGGTTTCAGGTATGAGCCATGAACTGAGAACACCACTCAATGCGATTATCGGTTTCTCCGAAATGATGCAGAACGAACTGCTCGGTCCTGTTGGCACTCCAACCTATAAAGGCTATGCGGCGGATATCGTCAGCAGTGGGGCACAACTGCTGGATAAGGTGCAGAACATCCTCGATATGGGGCAGATATCAACGGGTAAATTTGAAAGCAATATGGTGGAAATAGACATTGCCGCACTGGCCAGAGATGCGGTTGCGTTGAAACATCATCATGCACAGCGGTTAGGCGTAATTCTGCGGTCGGATTTTAATCTGAATACCTTGATGATGCTGGCCGACACGAAAGCCATCAAACAGTCGATTCTGAATTTGCTGTCTGTGTCGATTTCGACGACTGAAACGAAAGGCCGGGTGGCGGTTCAGTTGTGTGAAGAGCAGGGGCATCATGAACTGCGGATTGCGGACACCGGACGTCATCTGGGCAGTGAAGATATTCCGGGCTCGCTCCTGAAGGAGACGGAGGGGATGGGAAAGGGCAAGGCAGTCACACCAGACGGCATTGTCTCTTATTCCGATACAGCGCTGTCGTTGAGCGTCGCGACATCAATGCTGGCGATGTGCGGTGTTGAGGTGAAGTGGCATAATATACCGGAAGGGGGGAAGTTGTTCCGGCTGGTTTTGCCTGTAACACCGGCTGGCCTTCACGCCAGCGCATAGATACCTCCCTGCCTCAGGGATATTACAATCTTCACCTTTCCGGGGCGGTCGTCCGGCCGGTAGCCCCGGAATCTATGAAGAAGTCAGGTCGACCGGATTGCGCGGTTTCTGAACGACAGAAGAATCTGTGCTGATACCCCTCAATCCGGGAGCGATCTAGGATTCCGCGACGACCCGGTTTTGCAGCACACCGATACCGGCAATTTCAATCTCTACATTGTCACCGGGGCTGATTGGTCCGACCCCTTCCGGGGTGCCGGTCAGGATGACATCGCCGGGCAGGAGGGTAATCGCCGCGCTGATATCGGCAATGACCTGCGGGACGGTAAAGATGAAATCAGATGTATTGGAATCCTGACGGATTTCACCATTCACACAGCAACGAATGTCCAGGCCAGACGGGTCAAGCTCGGTCTCGATGACAGGACCGAGAGGGCAGAAGCTGTCATAGCCCTTGCAGATCAGCAGGGCACCAGATGCCATTTCCGCTTTTTGGATCACACGTTCACTGACATCGTTGGCTGCGGTATAGCCAAAGACATGATCCAGTGCCGATTCCACAGGAATACGACGACCGGCGGTGCCGATGATAACGGCGAGTTCTGCTTCGTGATGAACGATTTCAGCTTCATGCGGATATTCGATAATACTGTCCGGACCGACAACCGTGGTAGAGGGTTTGGTGAACAGCATGGGGCGCGTCGGCAGATCGAGCTTCATTTCTGCGGCATGGGCCCGATAGTTCAGGCCAACACAGAAAATGCGCTGAGGCGCCACCGGAGATAGTAATTTCACGACCGCCAGCGGTATAGGGTTACCGACCATGCCCATCCCGAACCAGGGGGCGTCGGGAAGAGGGTGAATCTGATCTCCGTCAAGGACACCAAACTGAGGGGCTGAATCGCCGTCCTGAAATCTTACGGTCTGCATGCTTCTTCCGATGTCGCCATAGCACTGAACATTGAAACGCAAAAGGGTACCAGTGCTGTCAATACCGCCTTGCCATAATTGAGCGTACCGCTGCCAAACAGCAAATCACCCTGGTTGATCAGAACCAGGGTGGGGCCGACGACGGCTGCGATACAGATCGCCCGACGGACCATTGGGCCCGTCGGGCGGCGTAGTTTCATTCCCATATTTACCAGTCAGACCAGAATTAGTGACCCAGAATCTGGCTCAGGAAGAGTTTCGTGCGATCATTCTGCGGGTTGTTGAAGAATTCTTCCGGATTGTTCTCTTCAACGATTTCGCCGGCATCCATGAAGATCACCCGGTCGGCGACCTTTCGTGCGAAGCCCATTTCATGGGTCACACAAAGCATCGTCATGCCTTCTTCGGCCAGCGACACCATGGTGTCGAGGACTTCCGAAATCATTTCCGGATCGAGTGCAGATGTCGGCTCATCAAACAGCATGATGCGCGGGTTCATGCAGAGCGAGCGGGCAATGGCCACACGCTGCTGCTGACCACCGGAAAGCTGGCCCGGATATTTATGAGCCTGCTCGGGGATCTTGACCCGGGTCAGATACTTCATCGCGACTTCTTCCGCTTCCTTTTTCGGCATCTTGCGGACCCAGATCGGGGCGAGGGTGCAGTTCTGCAGAATGGTCAGATGCGGAAACAGGTTGAAGTGCTGGAACACCATGCCGACTTCGCGACGAATTTCGTCGATCTTCTTCAGGTCATTGGTCAGTTCATTGCCATCGACAATGATCTGGCCTTCCTGATGTTCTTCCAGCCGGTTGATACAGCGGATCATGGTGGATTTACCTGATCCGGACGGCCCGCAGATTACGATACGCTCACCGCGTGCCACCTGCAGGTTGATATCCTTGAGCACGTGGAACTGACCGTACCACTTGTTCATGTCTTTCAGTTCGATAGCCAGATTTTCATTAGCCATATGTCAGTCTCCTAGCGCTTGTGCCCGGTATGGAGCTTGTTTTCGAGAGCGATTGAGTAACGCGACATCCCGAAACAGAAGATCCAGAAGGCAAAGGCGGCAAATACATAACCTTCATGCGGAAAGTCTTTCCAGTCGGGGTTCGAGAAGCTGGACTGAACTGCGCCCAGCAGGTCGAACAGACCGATGATCAGGACAAGTGTGGTGTCCTTGAAGAGACCGATGAAGGTATTGACGATACCAGGGATAACGATTTTCAGCGCCTGAGGCAGAATGATCAGGCCCATCGATTTCCAGAAGTTGAGGCCGAGTGCGGAAGCCGCCTCGTACTGGCCTTTTGGAATGGCCTGAAGCCCCCCTCGCACCACTTCCGCCATATAAGCTGACGAGAACAGTGCGACGCCGATCAGCGCACGGAGCAGTTTGTCGAAGTTCACACCTTCCGGCAGGAACAGCGGCAGCATCACCGAGGACATGAACAGCACCGTAATCAGCGGGATGCCACGCCAGAACTCGATGAACACCACGCAGACCGACCGGACTGCAGGCATCTGTGAACGTCTTCCCAGCGCCAGCAGAATACCCAGTGGCAGGGAGGCAACGATACCGGTGATCGCAATCACCAGCGTCAGGAACATGCCGCCCCAGAGGTTTGTCTCAATATAGGTGAGACCGAAGCTGCCACCGACAAACATGAAGAACGAGATGACCGGGAAGGGGATCAGCAGAAAGACACCCAGGATCATCTTGATCTTGCGCGGAACCATCGGCAGCAGAAGCGGTACACCGGCCAGAATGGCGATGATGTACATCGTGTCGATCCGCCACTGTTCCTCGACCGGATAGCGGAGATACATGAAGTAGTTCCACCATTCACCGATATAGACCCAGCAGGCACCAGCTCCCTCATATTTGCAGTCTGCGGCCGTTTCACCGACCCAGGTTGCGCTGAAGAAAAGCCAGTCCAGAATGCCCGGAACATACCAGACAATCAGGCCGATACAGAAGATAGTCAGTACCGTGTTGGCAATGGAACTGAACAGGCTCTGCCGGAGCCAGCCGACCAGTCCGGTCGTACTGGCAGGTGCAGGGCGGGCGGGTTTAGGCGTAAATGTTGCGCTCATGTCACCTCTCCACCAAAGCCATTTTGTCATTATACCAGTTCATCGATGTCGAGATGATGAGACTGATGCTGAGATAAACAGCCAGAACCATGCAGAGCACTTCAACGGCCTGACCGGTCTGGTTCAGCGTTGTGCCGGCAAAGATCGACACAAGGTCCGGATAGGCAATTGCCGCGGCCAGTGACGAGTTCTTTGTCAGGTTGAGGTACTGTGACGTCAGGGGAGGGATAATCACCCGCATGGCCTGCGGAATGACAACCAGACGGAGCGTGGGGCCCTTACGCAGGCCCAGCGCACCGGCTGCCTCGGTCTGGCCGTGGCTGACGGATTCGATACCCGACCGCACGATCTCGGCAATGAAGGATGCCGTATAGATCGAGAGGGCAGCTACCAGAGACATCAGCTCCGGTATCAGCGTTATCCCGCCGGAAAGGTTGAAGCGGGAACGTGTCGGGAATTCCCAGGTAAAGGGATTGCCGCTGAGCAGTGTAATAACAATGGGCAGGCCAATGATGAGGCCCACGGCAGTCCAGAAAACCGGAAACTGTTCACCGGTCGCTTCCTGTCGTTTCTTTGCCCATTTCGAGACGAAGATGGTTGCGACAATGCCGATCACAAAAGCAGCGATTACCAGACCAAATCCGTCTTCCGGGATCAGGCGCGGAATATAAAGACCGCGATTGTTCAGGAAGGCTGATTCACCAAACATTGTCAGGCTGTCGCGGAAATCAGGCAGAGACCGCAGAACGGCGAAATACCAGAAGAAGATCTGCAGCAGCAGCGGGATGTTCCGGAATATCTCGATATAGACTGCGGCCAGTTTGGACACGAGCCAGTTCGAAGACAGCCGGGCAACGCCCATGATAAAGCCGATGATGGTTGCTAGGACACAGCCGATCACGGCAACAATGATGGTGTTGATCAGTCCGATCAGGAAGACGGTTCCGTAACTGGAAGCCTCCGTATATTCAATCGGTGTCTGAATGATGTTGAACCCGGCTTCCGAACTCAGAAAGCCAAAACCAGATGCAATATTCTGGCGCTCAAGGTTCGCGACCGTGTTCGTAAAAAGGAAATAACCGAACCAGACAATTGCCACAATCAGCAACAGCTGGAAAAAAATGCCACGCGCTACAGGATCATTCCAGACAGCCACCTTCGCCTTAGGTGGGCCATCGCCCCGTGCGGGTTTCGTATCAACAGCCATAAAGCCCCCCTGAAAGCCATGGTGTCGAACGGAGACCGTTCAGTTGATCAAAAAGAAGAGGGGGATACCTGAAACAGGCATCCCCCGGACTTCAAACCTGGCTCACCGGAACGGCGGTGAGTACATCAGGCCACCCTGTGACCACAGGGCGTTCAGGTTACGGCCGAGGCCCAGTGCGGTCTTCGGACCAACATTGCGCTCGAACGATTCCGAGTAGTTACCAACCTGTTTGATCGCAGCAGCGAAGCAGGTGGCTTCAAGGCCGAGATTGGTGCACATGGCGCCATCGGTGGTGCCGAGAAGACGACCGATTTCCGGGTTCTTGGAGGAGCCCATTTCGTCAACATTAGCAGAGGTCACACCGAATTCTTCAGCGGTAACCATGGCATTCAGCGTCCAGCGGACGATGTCGGCCCAAACGTCGTCGCCCTGACGGACAACCGGACCAAGCGGCTCTTTGGAAATGATTTCCGGCAGAACAACATGGTCATCCGGCTTGGCCAGCTTGGTGCGCTGTGCAGCAAGACCCGACTGGTCAGTGGTGTAGACGTCGCAACGACCCGAATCATAGGCCTGGACAACTTCGTCAGCCTTTTCGAATGCGACCAGCTTCAGCTCCATCTTGTTGGTGCGGAAGTAATCGGAAACGTTCAGCTCGGTCGTCGTACCGGTGTTGGTGCAGACTGCGGCGCCGCTGAGTTCCTTGGCGCTCTTCACACCGAGGCTTTTGCGAACCATCAGGCCCTGACCGTCATAATAGTTGACGCCAACGAAATCGAGACCCAGCGACGTGTCGCGGGTGTTGGTCCATGTCGTGTTACGTGACAGGACATCAATTTCGCCGGACTGCAGAGCAGTGAAACGCTCTTTTGCCGAAAGCGGCGTGAACTTGACCTTGCTGGCATCGCCAAAGACGGCGGCTGCAACGGCCTTGCAAAGGTCAACGTCGATGCCTGACCAGTTGCCGTTTGAGTCCGGATTGGAGAAGCCGGGAAGACCCTGGCTCACACCGCACTGGAGGAAACCTTTAGCTTTTACGTCATCGAGGGTGGCTGCCGTGGCGGCTCCCGCGAAGAGCGCTGCACCGGCGGCTGCCGCTGCAAAAATCTTCAATGTGCTCATTACTGAAACTCCCTGTTCTCTTTAGAGCTGGTCGTGTTGGATTGTAACTTCCGGCCCGAAAAAACGGACCCCCCATCAAGCTACAGGGAAAAACGCTAACACAACACGGGGCTTCGTCAACCGGCTATCCGATCAGGAACTTCCATGAAGCTCTGAAATTTCAGTCTATTATCCGGACTCTTTCACTTGACCGGGTGGTCCGGACAAGTGCATGCAAGCCTGCTTCGTATTGATAGCAAAGCCGGAATGGTTTGGTCCGGACAAGATCAGCCAACAGTTGTCGGGAGAGAAAGCGGATGCGGGCACCAATCGCCTCTGACTATATGCGGCTCGGGCTGCTGGGAATGATCTGGGGGTCATCCTTTACGGGGATCCGGGCGGCAATGGAATTCATCCTGCCGCTAAATCTTGCGGCCATTCGTATCGTTATAGCGGCGATATTGCTGCTGGCATTTGTGCGATGGCGCGGCTACCGGCTTCCGGGTGATCTGCGGACCTGGATGATACTGGCCGTTGTCGGCTGTCTGAATTCCGCCCTGCCATTCTTCCTTATCAACTGGGGCGAGCAGGTGGTCGAGAGCGGTACGGCGGCAATTCTGATGGCGGTATCGCCATTGACGGCTCTGTGTCTCAGCCACTTTCTGACCAGCGACGACCGGATAACATTATTCAAGGCACTGGGGCTGGGTGTCGGCCTGTGCGGGATTGCTGTTCTGTTTGGTGTGGACGCCATTGCCGGGTTGGGAAATGAGCTGATTGCTCAGGCTGCCATTCTGGGGGCCGCTGTCTGTTATGCGGTGGCCAGTGTCCTGACACGGCGAACGGCGCATGTGCACCCCTATGTGGGAACCACAGCAGCAATGATCTGTTCGGCGATTGTCATTACACCACTGGCCCTGATGCTGGAGCCCGTACCAGATTTCACCTATTCCGCTGGTGAATGGACAATCATTCTGTATCTGGCGGTGGTTCCGACGGCGCTGGCTGCGTTGCTGCTGTTCCGGATTATCTCCGACGCAGGCGCGTCTTTCATGTCTCAGGTCAATTTCATTGTCCCGGTAACCGGTGTCCTGCTGGGTGGTGTGTTGCTGGGTGAAACGATTGGTCTGAATGAGACAGTCGCCCTGATACTGGTGGTGGCTGGAATTGCGATCAGCAGAATTACGAGGCGCCGGGCAGTTCGCTGACATATTGTATTCAGTATGAATGTTCTGCGGAGCCATATAACGCGCTGTGCTGCGGTATTGTTTGCCAGTGCCTTTGTGCTGGTGACTATGCGGTATGCGTTCGCCGTATCGCCGGATACCGGAGACGAGCCGGTTCAGATCGCAGCGCTTTCCGGGCAGGGATCAACGACAGGCGGGACGCTTCTGCTGCTGGATCCCGATCCTCTGGTTGTCCGTGCACAGGAACTGCTGACGCGGCTGGGACGATATGCAGGACCTGTGGATGGCCGGTTCAACCAGCAACTGGCTGAGGCTCTGACGGGGATCACCGGGATGCCGGCGGCGTCGCAGGACCGGCTTGAGCCGGATCCCCTGTTGACCCGTGATGTGGTCGACCGTCTGGTGCTGATGGTGGATGTCGATCTGATGCAGGAACGTCTGGCCGGGGCAACGGAGCGACAGCGGGAGCAGGCACGTCAGGCGCTGGAAGGCAGCAAGGATACCCGTGACTTTCTGGAACGGGCGGTAACGGCACCGGTCGCGGTTAACCGGGATGTGGACGGCTGTTTCGCCGATCCGGGGGCACGCTGCCTGCTGACCGAGGCGCTGGCGGCTGCGGATGTCGTTCTTGATCGCAAGCAACGGGACTGGGCCTATTCCGAAATTCTCGTCGCACAGGCTAATGCGGGCTACCTGGGCAACGCACTGGCAACCGCACAGCAGTTGTCTGACCCACGGGCCGTACTTGTCGGGATGCGCCGGATTGCCGGTGCGCTTGTCCGAGCCGTTCCGGGGCCGCTTGCAGCAGAAACGGCAGCAGCTATCCCGGACCCCCGGCAGCAGTCGGCGGCCTTTCTGGATATTGCAGAAGTGCATTTGCAGGACGGGCGATTGCCAGAAGCAAGACAGGCAGCCCTGGCGGCGGGCGCAGGCGGGCAGGATGACCTGCAGATATCACCGGATGATATGCTCCGCAGCGCTGCACTCTGGCTGAAACTGGGTGATGAGGTGCAGTTTGCCGGGATGCTTGATCATTACCGTTCGCAGCTTCCGGCTGAGGCGGGTGCCCGAAAGGCGGCTGAACTGGCACTTGTTGAACGTCTGGCCAGTCTTGACCGGTTGCCGGAAGCTGAACAGGCATTTGCCCCTTTTGCAGCCCGGAACGAAGATCAGGTGTCGGCCCGCATTGCGCTGGCGCTGGCGCTGGCCCGTTCGGGTGAAGGTGACCGGGCGCTGGTGATGCTCGGCGGGGTGCGCCAGCTTCGCTATAAGGCGGTGGGACTGGCCCGCCTCGCGATATTGCTGCGACATGAGCGGGAGCGGGCGATTGCTGTCGCTGATCTTTCAATGATGGTAGCGGGCCGGATCGAACTTTCCTACGCCCGTTCCTATGCCTATGGACGTCTTGTCGATGTCTGGATGGCGCTGGAGGATATGCCGGCGGCTGAAAGGGCGCTTGATGAGATTGAAGATGACAGGCTGAAGGCAGTTGCTGCCCTGCGGTTGCTTTCGACGGGAGAGTATCGGGATGCTGCGACAGATCAGCGTGATCTGGCGACAGTTGCCCGGCGTTCAATCGACGGGGTTGCTGACCGGCTGGCACGGGTCTGGCTGCTGTGCAGCCTTGAGGCTGAATTCGGAGGGCAGCCGGACAGTCGCTCGTCTGGGATTGCCTACCGGGCGGAGGCAATTGATATCGCCCGCTCAATCAGGGACCCCTGGTTCAGGGCGCGTGCCTGGGCAAGAATCTCGGAAAGTTACAGTCAGCAGACATCTGTCGTGGAAACGTCACGCTAACGTGTCGCCCTGTGAACAATTGGTTCGGTGTTCAGGCGGGCATTCCGGCTATAGTCGGATGCTTCAATCATTCAGGTAAAATGACGTGTCAGGCATTATCGAGTTTCTGTTCGGGGGTAAACCGTCAAAAAATCTGCCGGCGCGGGTGCTGGAGAAGATCGAGCGCCAGCAGATGCAGAGTGAAATCCTGATTGGCTGGATGCAGTTGCTGCTGGTGTTTGCCTGGTCGATCCTGTTTGCGCTGGCACCGCAACCGGCGGAAGGGCATCCGTTTCAGCCCGTTCCCTGGGCGCTTGGTGCCTATATTCTGTTTACGGTCATTCGTCTCGGCATGGCTTACAGGTCATTCATGCCAAGCTGGTTCCTGTTTGTGTCGGTCATTGTCGATATCACCATTCTGATGGTGCTGATCTGGAGTTTTCATATCCAGTACATGCAGCCGGCACCGTTTTACCTCAAAGCACCGACCCTGCTGTATGTCTTCATTTTTATTTCGCTGCGCGCCCTGCGGTTTGACCCCGTCTATGTGCTGGTCGCAGGCATTACCGCTGCTGTGGCCTGGAGCTACATGCTGTTCTACGCCCTGTCAGACCCGTTCGCAGATACGGTGATTACGCGGGATTACGTTGAGTATGTCACCTCTGACAAGATCCTGATCGGTGGCGAGGTGGACAAGATATTGTCCATTCTTCTGGTGACTTTTGTCCTCACGATTGCGCTCGTCCGCGCCCGCCGGACCATGACCACGGCGATTGCCGAGCATTCTGCCGTATCAGAGCTGTCAAAGTTCGTGTCTCCGGAAATCGCATCGCGGATTACCCATGCCGACAAGGCGCTTCAGGCCGGTGATGCGGAGGTAAAAGTGGCTACGGTCATGTTTACCGATATCGAAGGGTTCTCTACCATCTCCGAGAAGGTGGGGCCGGAAGAACTGATCGCCCTGCTGAATGACTATTTCACGGCGGTAGCAGAAGTGATTGATGAGTTTGGCGGGACCATCGTGCAGTATGAAGGCGATGCAATGCTGATCGCCTATAACACGGTGACGGAAGACGGCGAGCATGCGGCCAGTGCGTTACAGACTGCGCTGGGTATTCAGGAACTGATGACCAGCCGGCGCTTTGGTGATAAGCAACTGGAAATCCGGACCAGATGCGGGATCAACACCGGGCTGCTGACTGCGGGTGCCGTTGGTTCGCCGGAGCGATTGCTGTTCACGGTTCACGGTGACGAGGTCAATATCGCGGCGAGGCTGGAGCAGCTGAACAAGAATTACGGCACCTATATCATGCTGACCGGCTCGACCATGAAAGCCGCAGGGCAGGGAATGGAATTCAGGTTCTCATTGCTGGATAGTGTGGTTGTCCGCGGCAGGACGCAGCCTACGGAAGTCTACACGGTTGCCCGGGCTGATTAATGGCCGGGACGTGAATTCCGGAGGGCCCGGCTCATCAGAATAACCGGAAGAATGCCGACAATAACCACGGACAAGGCGGGGAGAGAGGCTTCCCAAAGCCGTTCGTCGGACGCGTAGTCATAGGTGCGGGTGGCAAGCGTGTTGAAGTTGAAAGGACGCAGAATCAGCGTCATCGGCAGCTCTTTCATGACATCGACAAAGACCAGCAGTCCGGCAGTGATGACACTGGCCCTGATCAGTGGCAGATGCACAGCGCCGAGCGTACCAAGCGGAGACCGGCCCAGCATCCGTGCCGCATTGTCCATGTTGCGGGTGACCTTTGACAGGCCTGATGTTGCAGCCCCGAAGGATACGGCCAGAAAGCGGACCACATAGGCGAAGATCAGGGCAAAGACAGTACCGCTGAAAATCAGCCCGGTTGAATGGTCAAATGCAGATCGCATCAGCCCGTCGATATAATTGTCCAGCCATCCGAAAGGAATGATGACCCCGAGCGCCAGAACGGCACCGGGAACCGCGTAGCCGACGACCGAGAAACGCGTGAGCGCGGTCAGCGCCTTGCCGGGCCGCAGACGGTTCGCATAGGAGAGAAACACGCCAAGAAAGACAGCGATAACGGCGGAAACCGAAGCAAGCAGGAGGCTGTTGCGGGCATCAGACAGAAAGGCAGAGCCAAAGGTGTCCCTGAAGCTTTCAAAGGCATAATGCGCGAGAACAGAAGCGGGGAGCAGGAAGCCGAGGAGTACCGGGAGCAGGCAGGCCGCGATGGCCGCCGCAGCGCGCCCGCGGCTCAGTGGATATCCGGGCAGGTCCTTCAGTTTGCTGGTTGTCTGATGATAGCGTTGCTGACGTCGGGAAATCTGTTCGAGAGCGATGAGCAGGATGACAAAACCGAGGAGGGCGCTGGCCAGTTGAGCGGCACCTCCGGCATTGTTGTAGGACAGCCAGACATCAAAAATGCCTGTTGTGAAGGTATTCACGGCAAAATATTTGACGGTACCATAGTCATTCAGGGTTTCCATCAGCGCCAGGGCAACGCCGGCTACGATAGCTGGCCGGGCCAACGGCAGGGCGACCTGAAAGAAACTGGAGAGGCCGGAACGACCGAGTGTGCGGCTGACCTCCAGCACGCAGACGGATTGCTGAAGGAAGGCCGAGCGGGCCAGCAGATAGACATAGGGGTAGAGGGTCAGCGAGAACATCAGGATGGCCCCGCCGATCGTGCGGATATCGGGGAACCAGTAATCCTGCATGGTTCGCCAGCCGAACATATCGCGAAACGCGCCCTGCAGCGGGCCGGAAAACTCCAGCATGTCCGTCGCCACAAAAGCGAGAATGTAGGAAGGGACTGCGAGCGGCAGGAGCAGCGCCCATTCGAAGATCCGACGCCCCGGAAACTGGCACATCGTGACAAGCCAGCCAGTCGTGACGCCGATCAGGATTGTTCCGACACCAACACCGACAAAAAGAATCAGGGTGTTGGCCACATAGACGGTAAGCACGGTTGACGCGAGATGGGCCCAGATATCGCCGGTTGATACCGTCGACATGACGAGAACGGTGATCACGGGTATCGAGACCAGCAGCGCAATGGAAGCGCTGAGTATCAGCCAGATATCCGGGCGGCGGATATCTGAAAAGCCGAAACCCCGGGCTCCGTCAGGAACCCGGGGTGAACCGCCAGGAAGCGGTATATCACCTGCTGCAGAAGGCTGCTCCTTCATGCAGGCAGTCTTTTATGAGGGCAGTTTACTGCCATCCGGCGCGATCTGCGAGACGGGCGGCCGGTTCTGCATTGTCGGAGATTTTCGACAGGGCCAGCGTGTCAAATTTGACTTCACCCCAGCTGCGGACTTCGGCGCTTTGCGGAACGCCCGGCTTCACCGGATATTCGTGGTTCAGCTCGCCATACATTTCCTGCGCAATGTCGCTCGACAGGAACTCCAGCAATTTGATGGCATTCTCCTTGTTTTTCGCCGACTTCAGGACACCGGCACCGGACGCATTCACATGCGCACCACGACCGTCCTGGTTCGGGAAAACCGGACGCACAGAGGCTGCCCAGTCTTTCTGTTCCGGCTGCTTTTCGTTGTTCTTCATAAGCGCATAGTAATAGGTATTGCCGATAGCGATATCGCACTGGCCTTCATGAACGGCCTTCACCTGAGCCCGGTCATTGCCCTGCGGCTTGCGGGCAAAATTGGCAACGACAGCTTTAGCCCATTCTTCGGCTTTTTCCTCGCCATGAGCGGCAATCATCGACGCAATCAGGGAGCGGTTGTAGTCATGCTTGCCCGACCGGGTGCAGATGCGGCCCTTCCACTTCGGATCAGCAAGGTCTTCATAGGTTGTGATTGCACCTTCAGGCACCCGTTCCCGTGACGCATACAGAATGCGCGAGCGCAGGGTAAGGGCATACCAGCCGCCATCGTCACCGACATACTGTTCCGGAATGTTTTTCTTCAGCACAGGAGAAGAAACCGGCTGGAACAGATTGGCGTCGGCAATGGCTTTGAGCCGGGCAACATCGACGGTCAGAACGACATCGGCCGGGCTGTTTGCACCCTCGGCTTTCAGCCGTTCAAGGATACCGTCACTGGCATAGACAACATTCACCTTGATGCCGGTATCCGCTTCGAACTTTTCAAGGAACGGACGAACCAGAAATTCCTGGCGATAGGAATAGAGGTTTACTTCGCCAGCAGCCTGGGATGTGGCGGCGGCACCGGTCATGCCGACCATTGTTGCGGCAGCAAGTGTGAGGGAACGACGTAACATGTTAGTTCTCTGTGTTGTTAATGCGAACGACTGTCATTTGCGAACATAGATCAGGAATGTCGTTAGTGCAAGTCATTCGCATTAACTGTTTCAGAGATCAGCCTCTGGCTTTTTTGAAGGCGTCAAAACGCTTCTTGTTTTCCTCGTTGGGCGGATAAAGGCCGGGCAGAACCGCGCCGTTGCGGACTTCATTGATGATCCATGACTCAAGCTCTTCCTGATCGAGAGAGGCTTTGTGGACATCAGCCACCAGCTTCTGGGGGATAACAACTGCACCGTCCTTGTCGGCGACGATCAGGTCGCCGGGGAAAATGGCAACCCCGCCACAGCCAATCGGCTGTTCCCAGTTCACGAAGGTCAGCCCGGCAACGGAAGGAGGGGCGGCAGCACCGGATGCCCATACCGGCAGGCCGGTTTCCAGAACGCCTTCGAGGTCGCGGACAACACCGTCAGTGACAAGAGCCGCAACCTTCCGGACTGCCATGCGCTGGCACAGAATATCGCCAAAGATACCGGCATCGGTGCAGTCGTCGGCGCCAGTGACGGCGATACAGCCTTCCGGCATGGCCTCGATCGCGCCGCGGGTAGAAACCGGCGAAGACCATGATTCAGGTGTGGCAAGATCTTCACGTGCCGGGATAAAGCGGAGTGTGAAAGCTGGTCCGACAAGGCGTTTCTGGCATTCGCGCAGTGGGAAGGAACCCCGTATCCAGACATTCCGCAGCCCTTTTTTAAGCAGGACGGTGGTCAGGGTGGCTGTTGTGATGCTCTCGAAATCTTTGATTATCTGAGGGTCGTAGGCGGTCATTGCAGAATCCTTGCTTTAATAGCTTAGCGCCCGTCGGGCCGTTGTGATTGTTGCTACCGTGATACATCAGCAGATGGCGGTTGCCAAAGCCTTGAATGCGATCTTCTGCATCAATCAGACAACACCGGCCCGGTGGAACAATTTCCGGGAAGAGGTGACATTGCGACTGGATTTTCATCGGACGGAGGTTCAGTCTTTGAGACTGAAAAGACTGCCTCCTGCATCGGCTTATTCTGACGATGCACTTCCCCCTTGCGTCCTTCTGCCTCAATTATGAACCGGAAAACTATCTGATGACTACACAGGAACAGACGAAAACCGGCTGGATGCCGCGCCTTGAATTACCGATGTCACTGGTTGGTCTCGGGCATTGCGGTATTCACTGGATCGCCGCGATTTTTCTGTTCCTTGCACCCTATATGAAAGAAGAACTCGGCGTATCAACGGCCGAAGTGGCGGTTTTCTGGAGTATCTTTTACATCGCTTCCTTTGCCGCCAACCTGCCCAGTGGAACCCTTGTCGATATGACCGGGAAACGGGTTTTCTGGCAGGTGTTTGCGCTTGGCGTCTGTGCGCTGGCCTTGCTGGGGGTCGGGTTCACTGGCATTTATCTGCTGATCTGTGTCTTTGTCGCTGTGATCGGAGCAACCAACATGCTCTGGCACCCGGCGGCGATTTCTTATCTGTCAAAAGCCTTTCCGGACCAGCGGGGGTTTGCCCTGTCGATCCATGCAATGGGGGCCAGTCTGGGGGATCTGCTGGCGCCGGTCGCGGCAGGAACCCTGATGCTGTATCTGACCTGGCAGCAGACGGCGATGGTGAATGCGGTGCCGGCGCTGATGGTCGCGGCCTTGCTGTTCTTCGGTCTCAAGCGAACAGATGCGGGCAAGGCGCCTGAAAAGGGAATGAAGGGCGGCGATTATTTCAGCGGCATGAAGGGATTGCTGAAACATCGCGGAATCATGTTGCTCTGTGCGCTGGCGGCATTTCGCAGCGGGGCACAGGCCGGATTGCTGTTTTTTCTGCCCTTCTATCTGAAGGAAGATCTGGGCATGTCGCCGGTCATCATGGGGGTAACGCTGGCGGCAATGCAGATCGGCGGGATGGTGGCGACACCGGTTGCCGGACATATGTCCGACAAGGTCGGGCGACGGCCAATCATCATCGGTGGTCTCTGGACTTCAACGGCGGTCATTATCGCCCTGACTTTCATTGAAAGCCCGTTCGTCTTTGTCGGTGGTGTCGCGGTGCTCGGCTTCTTCCTGTATGCGGCCCGTCCGGTAATGCATTCCTGGATGATGGATATGGCTCCGTCGAATATGGGGGGATCGGCAACCAGCCTGATGTTCGGCTTCCAGTCACTGCTGATCATCCCGATCCCGGTTGTCGGCGGTCTGATTGCCGACAACTATGGTCTGTTGCCGGTCTTCTACTGTCTGGCGGCGTCGATGCTGGTCGCAAATGTGCTGACCCTGCTGGTGCCGAAATCAGAGGCGGAGGCGAAATAGTCATTCCCGGCTCTGGTCGTTTGGGAACCCGGGGTATCGTACACCGTATATTCAGTGCGTCATGCGTATCCGGTAACTGAAAGGCAGTTTGCTGTGAAATCCTATCTGAAGGGGCAGTTACGGGCGATCCGTTCTGCGCTCTGGTTCCGGCCATCGGCCTTTTGCCTGCTGGCGGCTGGCTTCGCTGTTATTCTCGCGGTGACAGACGTACTGCTGCCGTCACAGGCGTTGCAGTGGCTGCCGACCGTCGAGCCGGAGTTTGCACGGGATATCCTCAAACTGCTGTCTGGCAGCATGCTGACTGTATCGACACTTGTTCTATCAGCGCTGATGCTGGTGCTGAATCTGGTCGCCGGTCAGGCAACTCCCCGGGCGGTCCCCGAACTGATGGCTGATTCTGTCACGCAGAATGCGCTCGGTATTTTTCTCGCAACCTTCGTTTTTTCGATAACGGCCCTGATGCTGTTTGGCCTTGGTGCTTACAGCGATGTGGCCGTGACGCTGGTTTTCTTCGGCGCGATCCTGCTGGTGGCGATATCGCTGCGCTACCTGCTGCAATGGATCCATCATGTGGCGGACGCCCTCAAGCTGAACCGGGTGATTGAGCGGCTGGCAGGGCAGGCGCGCCGTGCGCTGGAAAATTATCTTGAGATTGGTGATGAGAATGAAGGTCGGTCCGGTTCTGCGTGGGACGAGATTGCCGAAGGTGAGGGGGCACTGCCGGTTTACGCTCATACCACGGGTTATATCCAGTTGATTGATGTCGAGGCGATTACCGGCATTCTGAAAAAACATGACCTTCGCTTACAGTTTGTCTGCCATGTCGGTGACTTTCTGCATGCCAACCGGCCTTTTGCATGGGTCGCCGGGCAGGAAGAGCCCGATCAGAAACGGCTCGACCAGATAGCCTCGACACTGGTTCTTGGCGCAGACAGAAGTTCACAGGATGACCCTCAGCTTGGGATTGAGCTGCTGACCGAGGTCGCAAGTCGGTCACTGTCACCGGGCATCAATGATCCGAAATCCGCACTGGCCTGTATTGATTACCTGGTCAGCCTGCTGAGCACGGCTGGTGAAGTTCCGCCGGAGAAATATCCGCCGGCGATATTGTGTGATGGTCGTCTGAATATCAGGCGCCAGACTTACGCCGACCTGCTGGAACGTGCCTGGCGACCGATTGTTCGGGATGGTGGGGGGCATGCGGAGGTGATCTGCGGAATTCTCAATGCGCTTGTGGAACTGGCATCAATGATTGACCCCGGCCATCTTGATGCGCTCCGGGAAGAGGGAGAACGGGCACATGCCTTCGGGAAGGAGATGCTTCATCTTGAAGCAGACCGTTCCTCGCTGGACCGGCTCAGCAAGCGGCTTGATGAGACAATCAGGTCCCGCTCATAGCAGACATGGTCTGCTCTGCTGATTATCTGAACATCTCGACATTGAGTTCCAGGGCATCCCCCATCCAGATCGCGTGATCTGTGTGATCGGCCAGATTGTCGCCGGTTTGCGGATGCGTGAAGATAATCAGTCCCTGACGGTTTATCGCCAGCCAGGGGATCACCGTGCCAAACAGATCCGTCGGGACGGTCATCTGGCAACTCCACATCGGATGCGGTCCAACCAGTCGCTCATGCATACGTCCCATGGGGATACCAAACCGGTCACGTGCAGCCTCACAGACAGACCGGGCAAGGTCGACGGTTTCGGCGTCGAAATAAACATGGGCATGGAAGTCTGTGATTTCGGACATCTGTGAAGCAACTCCTCGACGGGACTGGATCGGATGCAGAAACATATAGCCCCTCCACTCCTGATCACCAGAGGGCAGGCGGATATAGATCGTCAAAGGCTGCTATTTCGGGAGTTCGATACTCTGGGTAATTCTCTGTCCGGCACGATCCGCTACCACGTCAACGATATCACCGGGACGCCGCAGTCCGATTGCCGAGGCGACATCGGCGGGTTTTCGGATCGGGCGCCGGTCAATTTCGATGATGGCATCCCCGGACTGAAACCGGCTTGCTTCGGGCAGGGGGGCGAGCAGGATCACGCCAAAGGCTGCGTTGTCCTGTTCCATATTCAGGCGGCGAATCCGCAGGGGAAAGACAGCCTGCCGGTATTCGCCGTAATCCCGGAGATCGGTGGCGACACGCAACAGAAGTTCGAGAGATGAGGCAAAGTTGACACCGATATTGGCATCGGAATCCTTGGTGAAAATTGCGGTGACAATGCCAACCAGTCCACCATCAGGCGTAACCAGCGCGCCGCCTGACATCCCGGGGTTTACGGTCGCATCGGTCTGGATGAAGTCTTCAATCCGGTTGAATCCGGTACCGGTCCGGCGGAGTGCCGAGACAACCCCGCAGGAGACCGAATTACCAAGGCCAAAGGGATTTCCAATCGCACAGACCGGCGTTGCGAGTGCAGGCAAGACACCCTGATCGATTACCGGCAGATCGATATCAGTTTTCAGCAGCGCAAGGTCGGTGGCGGTATCGCTGCCGATCAGGCTGGCGGTGATCTGACGTCCATCCTGAAGGCGAAGACGTGCCGTCGTCGCATTTCCCATGACATGGGCGGCAGTTGCGACATATCCGCCCCTGAACAGAACCACGCCGGAGCCTTCCGGCTCTTTCAGGCGCTGGCGAAGTGGCAGGTCGGGAACGATGGCAACGATGCTGTCGAGCAGCTTTTCCGGCAAAGCCTGAGCCGGCCGGACAGTCAGCAGAGATAGCGTAATGAAGAGGAGCAGAGCCGCCATCCCCCAGGCCCGTCCCGGAGAGAGAATATCGGCTATTCTCATTCCGGGACGGGGAGCAGCTAAGCTGCGTCCTGTAGGATGGCGGTATTGCACTTCCGTCGCCTAGAGGGCGTCGGCGATGGCCTTGCCGACATCGACCGTGGTGGCCTTGCCGCCAAGGTCAGGTGTGCGGGGGCCGCCATCGCCAAGTACGGTTTCGATGGCCTTTACAACGGCGGCACCGGCATCGGCATGACCGAGGTGATCCAGCATCATCGCGGCTGACCAGATCTGACCGATCGGGTTGGCAATGCCTTTGCCCGCGATATCCGGGGCAGAACCGTGTACCGGTTCGAACATCGACGGGAAGTCACCTTCCGGATTGATGTTGGCAGAAGGCGCAATGCCAATGGAACCGGCAACGGCCGGGCCGAGATCGGACAGAATGTCGCCAAACAGGTTGGAGCCGACAACGACATCGAACCAGTCAGGATGCTGTACGAAATGGGCGGTCAGAATGTCGATATGGAACTGGTCCGTCTTCACATCCGGATAGGCTTTCTTCATTTCGGCGAAGCGTTCGTCCCAATAGGGCATGGTATGCATGATGCCGTTCGACTTGGTCGCCGATGTGACATGCTTCTTGCCGACCCGGACTGCCAGATCGAAGGCAAATTTCAGAATGCGGTCAACGCCGTTACGGGTGAACACGGTTTCCTGAAGAACCATTTCGCCGGGCGTGCCATGGCCCATACGTCCGCCGATTTCGGAATATTCGCCTTCGCAGTTCTCGCGAACGACCCAGAAATCGATTTCTTCGGGTGTGCGGTTGGCGAGAGGGGAGGACATGCCGGGCATCATCCGTACCGGGCGCAGGTTCACATACTGCTGGAACTGGCGACGCAGCGGGATCAGCAGGCCCCAGAGCGAGACATGGTCTGCCACGCCGGGAAAGCCGACAGCACCGAGAAAGATCGAGTCATGTTCGGAAATCTGTTCGATACCGTCTTTCGGCATCATTTCACCATTTTTGGCGAAATATTCACAGCTCCAGTCCTTATGGTCGAAACTCAGTCCCAGATCGAATTTCGTTGCGACAGCATCCAGTACACGGATGCCTTCCGGGACAACTTCCATGCCGATGCCATCACCGGGAATTGTCGCGATTTTGTATTTGTTCGTCACTCTCGTCTCCTAAGATTCGGGTTCTAATCAAGTAGTGGTTTCAGGACTTCATTATAAAGTTTGGAGCGGGTTTCCCATCCCATGCCAGGGGCTTCACACGGTACAACCATGCCGTTTTCGACAACAGCATCGTCGCTGAAGCCACCATAGGGCTGGAAGACCAGCGGATAGTTTTCGGTGCCACCCAGTTCCAGACCGGCAGCCAGTCCCAGACCCAGCAGCAGACCGCCATGCGGTGAGCAGGATTCGGGCTTCCAGCCAAGGGGTCGGGACAGTTCTACAATGCGGATGAATTCTGTGGGGCCGTAAGCCATGCTGGGATCCCACTGAACAACATCACGATCCGGGCGCAGTCCGCCGAACCGCAGCAGATTCTTTGCATCCTGTCGCGAGAAACAGTTCTCGCCCGTTGCGATGGGGTGAGGGTAGCGGTCAGCCAGATCTGTTTGCAGTTCAAAGTCCAGACTGTCACAGGGTTCTTCGAACCATGCCAGTTTGTACGGCTCAAGTGCTTCGGCATAGGCCATGACCCGTTCCCGGTTCAGTCCGGCATTGGCATCAACGGCCAGGTTACCTTCGCCAACGATGGCCTGTGCAACTTCGATACGTTCGATATCTTCTGCAACGCTGGCACCGCCAATCTTCATCTTGCAGAGCTTGTAACCCTGATCGAGATAGCCCTTCATCTCGTCGCGCAGCCCGGCATTGCCTTTTTCCGTGTAATAGCCGCCACCCGGATAGGCATTGACCAGACTGAGGGCCTTGCCGCCGTTATGGCGACGGGCAACTTCGCGGTAGAACGGCACTTCCCTGGCTTTGCAGATTGCGTCCCAGATGGCGATATCAACTGCGGCGACGGCATGGGCGCGGTCGCCGTGGCCACCAACCTTTTCATTCTTCATCAGGCAGTCATGCAGCAGATGCGGATCGATATAGCCATCCGCATCCAGCAGGCTGTCCGGGTCGGCTTCCATAAGCCGCGGCATGATCCGTTCACGCAGAACCTCGCCGACGGCGTAGCGTCCGTTCGAGGTGTAGCCGTAGCCGATGACGGGCTTGCCGTCGACGATCACATCGGTTTCCACAGCAACGAGGCTGAGGGTGATTTTGCTGAAATCAATGACCGCATTGCGGATATTGGATTTGATGCCAGCTGTCTTCTCGACAATTCGGGTAATGCGCATTGTGGGTTTGTGTCCGGTCTGCAGTGGTGTCAGCCCGACACAGACGCGAACCCGGAGCGACTTACGCTGAAGGCGCAGTTAACCCGGAATCCGGCTTACGCAGGCTGACAGATATAAAGAGCGGACAATTTACCCGTGCAGCCGGGGGAAGCAAACCAGCTCGACACAGGTACAGAAAATTTCCATAGCGCGGGAAATTTCTTCAACGGACGGCATGGTCGGGGCGAGGCGGAGATTACTGTCGTCCGGATCCTTGCCATAGGGCCAGGTGGACCCTGCGGGCGTCAGCTTCAGTCCTGCTTCATCCGCCCGCCGGACAATTTCTGCAGCGCAGCCGGGCAGCACATCGATGCTGACAAAATAACCGCCCTGCGGCGTCGTCCAGGTGGCGATGCCTTTTCCGGCAAGACGCTCGGTCAGAGCTTTTTCAACGGCGGCAAACTTCGGACCGATGATGTCTGCATGGCCATTCATCAGATCATGCATGCCTGCCAGATCCTGAAAGAACTTCACATGGCGGAGCTGATTGATCTTGTCGGGGCCGATGGTCTGAAAGCTCATTTTCTTTGAGAGGTCGGCGATGGTGGCTTTTGAGCCAGCGACCACAGCCACACCCGCACCGGGCCAGGTGATTTTCGAGGTTGAGCCGAACAGGATCGGGCGGTTCTCCGTCCCGGCTGCGCGACAGGTCTTCAGAATGTCCTTAACTTTCGCGGCCCCGCCGCCGAGATGGTGCAGGGTATAGGCGTTGTCCCACAGGATTTTGAAATCTTTGGCGGCAGGCTTCAGGGCGGCCAGCCGGTCGACTGTTTCGTCAGAATAGACCACGCCTGTGGGGTTGGAGTATTTCGGGACACACCAGATGCCGCGAACATCGGGGCGGCTGGAAACAAGCTCTTCCACCGCATCCATGTCCGGGCCGGTATCTGTCATCGGCAGGGGGATCATGTTGATGCCAAGCTGCTCGCAGACAGCGAAATGCCGGTCATAGCCGGGAACCGGGCACAGGATTGAAACCTGCTCTTCCTGGCTCCATGGCCGGGGGCTGTCGGGGAAACCGAACAGCAGGGCACCGGCAAGGACGTCATACATCAGGTTAAGGCTGGAGTTCCCGCCGATGATGATCTCGTCAGGGGCGACTTCCATGAAACCGGAGAACAGGGCTTTTGCTGCGGGGATACCGTGACCGATACCGTAGTTCCGGTAATCCTGCCCGTCGACATCCGCACATTCTTCTGCTGTCAGGATATTCAGCATCCCGTTGCTGAGGTCGAGTTGCTCCGGAGCCGGTTTGCCCCGGGTCATGTCAATGGTGGCGTTGGCGCGTTTCAGGATGTCGAAGCGGTCGCGGGCGGCCGCAAGCAAGTCTGTTGTTTCCTGAACGTCCATTTCCGGCTCCTGCGCAAATCTGATTCTGCGTCGGGTATTGCGCCGGTCCATGCCGGAGTCAACGCAATGATTGGAGCGGTTTCAATTCCGGGTAAGGTCAGTCCTTCGGTCCGGCAGTTGCCTGATAAAGCCGCTCTGCCACCGTCAGCAGGGCATCATCATGTTGACGGGCGGCTATAAGCTGGACCCCAACAGGCAACCCCTGATGATAACTGACAGGTACGGTAATCGCGGGCTGACCGGTCAGCGACCAGAGCCGCTGCGGACTTCTTGATCCGGTTCCGTCAGAGAGCAGGGGAGCAATGCCGGTTGTTGCCGGCATGATCAGAACATCATCACCGATCAGATCGTCGATCTGTGCGGCGATCTGGCTTCTCAGAGAGAGCGCCTGATCGAGGTCTGTCGAATTGAGATCGCGACCTTTGACGATCAGACCGGCGACACGTTCGCTCATCAGGTCGCCTGAACGGTCGAAGTCCGTGCCATGCGAGCGGGACATTCCTGCTGCCAGAATGATTTCCAGAAGCTGCTCTTCCTGACTTGCGATATTGTCCGGAAGAGACAGGTCTTCTGCCTGCGCATAATCTGCCGACAGCAGAGATGCTGCCTTGTTGCATGCATCAATCATTGCCGGGTCAATGGGGTCGCTGAACCATGAACGTAACTGACGCAGCTTTCCGACCGGGGCCGGGGCGACGGGCCGGTCGGTTAGCACAGTCAGCAGGCGGCGCACCAATGCGGGATCACGGGCGATCAGTCCGATGTGATCCAGTGTGGGTGACAGCGGCATTACCCCTGACAGGCTGCACAGATTCCAGGTCGGCTTGAATCCGACAGACCCGCAATAGGCTGCTGGCCGGATGACCGAGCCGATGGTCTGTGAACCAATGGCAACATCCGTGATCCCGGCCCCGACAGCAGCGGCAGAGCCCTGCGATGAGGCACCGGGGGTCCGACCGGGGTCATGCGGATTGGTTGTCGGCCCGGTGCGGGCAAGGGCATATTCCGTCGAGACGGTTGTCCCGGCGATCAGGGCATCCGCCGCTTTCAGGCGTCTGACCGCAAGAGCGTCGGTATGCGGTATGCGGTCGCGATGAATTTCCGTTCCCCAGCTACAGCGATATCCGCTGACGTCGAAGATTTCCTTCACCGCGACAAGCATGCCGAACAGCGACTGGCGCTTCTCCGGGCCAATACGGTCCAGACAGTCTGCTTCACGTCGTAGACGCTCTGGCTGAACATCGATGAAGGCCCGGACTGTCGGTTCACGGTCGTCAAGACGTTGCAGAAACGCCTCGACGGCAGTGCGACAGCTGGTGCCGGAAGTATCCTTCACCAGAGCTTCTCCGGCCCTAGTCAACGAACGTGCCTTTTCCGCCTTCAAGCTGGAAGGTTTTGGCCAGTTCTTCATCCAGCTGGTCGTATACCATTTTCTCATATTTCCTGAATTCACTGGAGGAAAAATCCCGGGGGTGGGGCAGTTCAATCGGCAGGTCGAGTTTGATCTGCCCGGGTCGTGCGGTCATGACGATGACGCGGTTTGCCAGATAAACAGCCTCCTGCACCGAATGGGTGACGAAGACGACGGTTCGGCGGTTCTTCTGCCAGATCTCGAGCAGCTGATGCTGCAGAAAACG
>TARA_R110000787_G_scaffold6697_10_pt1 | contig 25562 bp, 24 predicted proteins | sample TARA_R110000787 | Tara Oceans TARA_R110000787 (sample SAMEA4397920) | marine metagenome | biome: Polar Biome; feature: [DCM] deep chlorophyll maximum layer (ENVO:01000326); material: water (ENVO:00002006), including particulate matter (ENVO:01000060) such as... | depth 35 m | reverse complement strand
GTTGCCATGATGCATGCTAATAAAAGAGGAGAATCTAAGCTGTTAAAAAGATGCTCTTTGCCTTTAACAGGAGTTGGTTGCGTCACTAAAGTTGTCACCAATTTGGCAGTTTTAGAAATTAAAAACAATCAATTTCATCTTATTGAAAGAGCGCCAGGAGTTAGTGTTGAAGAGATTAAAAATGCTACTGAAGGAACCTTAGTAATTGAAGGAGAAATTCCAGAGATGGATATTTAAATTGATACAAATGAAATACTCAAAATACGTTGGTTTAATTTTTCCTTTACTCATAGTTTTAATAGGTTTGTTTATCTATAAAGTACTTGGTTATGAAGCTGATTTTTACACCATCATAATCAATATGGGTGTTGCGTTTATTTTATCACCAAGAGTAAAAACATTAGATACTCAAGCTGGAAAACAACAACAAATTACATGGTTGTTTTTTAAGAAATCTTATACAGTAAATTGAATTTATGAAAATCATCTCCTACAACGTAAACGGAATTAGAGCTGCCATAAAAAAAGGAATGTTAGATTGGCTTCAATCTGCAAATCCAGATGTAATTTGTATTCAAGAAACGAAAGCTCAACAAGATCAGGTAGACCCAACAGGTATTGAATTGGCAGGTTATCCTTACCAATATTGGTTTTCTGCACAAAAAAAAGGATATTCTGGGGTCGCAATATTTTGCAAAAAAGAACCCAATCATATTGAATATGGAACAGGTATTGAAACCATGGATTTTGAAGGAAGAAATATCCGAGTAGATTTTGATGAAGCTTCTGTAATGAGTATGTATTTACCATCGGGAACTAATGATGCAAGACTAGACTTCAAATTCAATTATATGGCAGAAATTCAAGCCTATGTCAATAATCTAAAGAAAGAAATTCCGAATTTAGTTATCTGTGGAGATTATAATATTTGTCATGAAGCCATCGATATTCACAATCCAAAGATGAAAGGAGTTTCAGGATTTTTACCTGTAGAACGTGAATGGATTGATACCTTTATCAATAATGGATTTATAGATAGTTTTCGTCATCTAAATAAAGAACCACATCAATATAGTTGGTGGAGTTACAGAGCAAATTCAAGAGCAAATAACAAAGGTTGGAGAATAGATTATAATATGGTTTCGGAACCTTTAAAAGAGAACATCTCGAGAGCCTTTATTTTACCTGAAGCAAAACATTCAGATCATTGTCCAATTGGCGTAGAATTACAATTTTAAACTTATGAAGAAGCATTACTTTTTGTTACTTTTCATTGTATCAGCAATTACTTTCGGACAAGTAAAAAAGGACTCCATTATTGTTGCTAAAGATTCTGTAAAACAGCTTCAGCAAGAAGATTTATTTACAGACAAAGACATCGCTTTAATAGATAGTTTAGTTATAGAAGCTACGTTTAGTTCTGCTTTTATGGATGAAATTAGACAATACTATATTCCTAATACAGACACTATAAATGTTTCTCAAGTTGACTTAGATTCTAAGACTTTAAAAGAAAGACTTTCTAAGATTGATGAAACAACACCTTTTCATTTAGTCTACAATCCTGCGTTAGAAAAAATCATTAAATCATATTTAAAACACAGAACAAAATATTACCCGAACTTTATGGCAAGAGCGGCGTATTATTTCCCAATGATTGAAAAGCATTTAGATCAGTTTGATATTCCTTTAGAGATGAAATATCTTGCTTTGGTGGAATCTGCTTTAAAACCAAAAGCTAAATCAGGAGTTGGTGCAACCGGACTTTGGCAGTTTATGTATCCAACAGGAAAACAATATAAATTAAAGGTAAGTTCTTATGTAGATGAAAGGCAAGATCCAATAAAAGCAACTATTGCAGCATGTAAATATTTAAACGATTTATATAGAATTTTTGGCGATTGGGATTTGGCATTAGCGGCCTATAATTCTGGTCCAGGAAATGTAAGTAAAGCAATTAGACGATCGGGCGGATATAAGAATTATTGGAATATAAGACCTTATTTACCAAGAGAAACTGCGGGTTATGTTCCTGCTTTTTATGCAACAATGTATTTGTTTACGTATGCACAAGAGCATAAATTAACAGGAAGTGCTCCAGAAATTCATCATTTTGAAACCGATACAATTCATATAAAAAGAACCGTAAGTTTCGATCAAATTACTGAACAAACAGGTATTGAAACAACCTTGTTACAATTCTTAAATCCTGAATACAAATTAGATATTGTTCCTTATATTAAAGGAAGAGATTATACCATCAGACTGCCCAAAAAACAAGCAGATATATTCTTGAAAAGTGAAAAAGATCTATATGCTTTAGCCGATGCTGATGATGCAAAAAGGGAAAAACCTTTACCACAATATTTTGAAATGGATAAGAGAATCCGTTATAGAGTTAGAAATGGTGATTATTTAGGGAAAATAGCCTATAAATATGGTGTTAGAGTAAGTGATATAAAACGATGGAACGGACTTAAAAAAAATAATTTAAAAATCGGTCAGCGACTAAGTATTTATCCGAAAAGATTACGAGTTCCAAAATCATCAAAAAAAACAACATCAAAAAAGATTCCCAAAGGAAAACCAACGATTTATGTTGTGAAAAAAGGAGATTCTCTTTGGACGATTGCTGAAAAGTTTAAAAAAGTTTCTGTGAATCAAATTAAAGAATGGAACAATATTTGGAGTGCTAAGAGTATTAAACCAGGAACCAAACTTAAAATATTTAAAAGCTAATCAAATGAAAAAAATAATCACAGGAATATTTATATCATGCTTATTCATTTCTTGTTTTGACAACACCGTAGTTTTACCAAGATCTGTTGGTTCTTTTAATAAAGTAACTGTGGTAGCAAAAGGCTCTTTATGGCTTGGAGATTCGGGTAAAGAAATACGAAATTCATTTGGTGAGTTAATGGTTGGTTTGCCACAACCAGAAAGAACATTATCTGTAGGACATGTAGCTCCAAATGGATTTACTTCTATGATGAGAAGTAATAGGAATATTTTAATTATTGAGACAAACGATAAAGAAAGTTATACAAAAACATATAATAAATATTCAAGTCCACAGACAATAGTATATGTTTCAGCAAAAGATAAAGAAGATTTAGTTTCAGTTTTAAAAGCGAATATGAAAGACATCATTCAAACTTTTAAAGACTCAGATATTAAAGTATTACAAAAAGTTTTTGCAAATAAAAGAGTGAATGATTCTATGTATAAAACACTCAAAAATTTAAATATATCATTAACGATTCCTGAAGAATTTAGAACAGTTGATGATACTGGAGAATTTCTTTGGTTGAGACAGCATTTAAAAAGTGGTATTGCAAGAGGAGCTGGAAATAATAATATCCTAGTGTATTCTTTACCGCTAAATGATAGTACGATGTCTGCTGACAATATTGTTTCAATGAGAGATGCTATAGGAGAAAAATATATTCCTGGGTCTAAAGAAGGAATGTATATGATTACAGAAGCCGCCTACACACCTTTTACGGTAAGTACAGAATTTCTTGGAAACAAAGCGTTTGAAACCAGAGGGAAATGGGAAGTAAAGAATGATTTTATGGCAGGTCCTTTTTTAAACTACGCAATAATTGACAAGAAGAACAACAGGCTCTTGGTTGTTGAAGGATTTACATACGCGCCATCAGTAAATAAAAGGGAATTTCTTTTTGAATTGGAAGCAATTGCAAAAAGTCTTAAGATTAATTAATACCGAAAGCCAGTTGAAATTTATTGCATACCTTTAAAATCTCCATAACAATAAAGAGCGCTATAACTTGGATCTAAAGAAAAAAACCATACTGTTCTTAACCTTAATAGGGATTTACACAATTTATTTTATCACTTCCACAGGGATGAATACCTCAAACGATGGAGCTCATATTGGGTTGGCAAAATCCATCTATTATGAGCATGATTTAAGTGTTGAAAAATACCTTAACGTCTATGTGAATCATCCAGATTATGCTGTAAAAAACGGAAAAATATATTCAGATCGTTTGCCAGGTACAGCAATACTCATTCTACCAACTTACGCCTATGCTAACCTCATAAGCAATTTGGGAGTATCTGTTTCAAACAGCAATAATGAAATTGATATTGTTGTCTCAAGTATACTTCCACCTTTATTAGGGATGTTAAGTGCTTTGATGCTTTTTTGGTACTATTTCAATATCCTAAAAAAGAAGTATTTCATTTCATTGCTTTGTACTTTTATCTATGCTTTTGGAACTTTAGCATGGCTAGAGTCCAGTCATTTATTTTCTCATGCACCTTCTTTGTTTTTTGTTTCATCAGCTGTACTTCTTGCAATTTCTAATCTTCAAAAAAGTTGGCAGCATAAATTAATAATGATTTCTGTGCTGTTAGGTTTTGCTACATTGATTGAATTACAGAACTTTTTATATTATCTCCCTATTTTGGGATATCTTATTTATAAAAATAATCTTCTCAAGAAAACTCATCGATTTATGCTTATGAAATCTGTGTTTTTCAATCTGGTTATCCTAGGTGTTTTTATCTGTGGATTGCTTTTTTATAATTATTTAGCCTTTGAAGACTTTACATTAAAGAGCAATAAATACAATCCTTTTTTCCCAGAAGAAATGTCTTTTTTCACTTCCCTGTCAGGAAATATTTTACACGGATTTGATGCATTATACACAAGTTTTATGAACTTAGAAGCTTATATAAACCCTTTAAAAGCAAGATTAAATGATATTCCAGGTTTATTTGTGACTTCTCCCGTTTTATTGTTGTCTTCTTTTGGTTTTATTCTTTACTATAAGAGACATAAGACCGAAGCACTACTTTTATTAACGTGTATTTTGATAGCTTCTTTAATTGCAGCGATGCACGTTACAACATTGGTAAGACACATATATACAATTAACTTACTTTTGTTTTTGCCTTTTATTTTCTCATTAGAATTCGTTTTAAAGAAGTCAAAGACAATAAAAAGAAACCTAATGCTAATAGGTATAAGTGTTCTCGTTTTAATAAGTTTAGCCCGAGTTTGGTTTTCTACGATTTCTTATTGGGGAAGAAACTTTGATAACATTTTTCTTTATAGAGAAGAATTGAAATTGTTTTTAATTTCAAATATACCGTTGCTACTGATTGTTGGAGTTCTGTCTTACAAAAGAAACCAGCAAATATCTGTAACTGAAAAACCACATTAAATAGCACTACAACTTTACAAAACTTTTATTTTTAAATAGCTGTAAATCAAATTGTTATTTTGGTATCTTTGAGTATTAATCAAAACTTTTTATCATGGAAATAAATTTTTTAATTCTTGCACTTGCTGCCTTAGTCCCTTTAGTAATGGGGTTTATTTGGTACGGACCCTTGCTTTTTCAAAACTCATGGATGAAACAATTAGGATTTACTGAAGAATCTTTAAAAGGTGGAAATATGACTTTAATTTTTATTCTTTCCTATGTTTTTAGCTTTTTGCTAGCGCTTTTTTTACAATTTGTTGTAATACATCAAACGGGTGTTTATTCAAGCTTAATGGAGTCAGGCGCGACAGAGTTATCAGGTGATGCCTTAACGTATTACAATGATTTTATGGCTAAATATGGAACAAATTATAGGACATTTAAACACGGTGCTCTTCATGGAACTTTAACAGGGGTGCTGATAGCGCTACCGATCTTAGCAATACAAGCAATGTTTGAAAGAAAAACTATTAAATATGTAGCAATAAATGCTGGGTATTGGATAATTACAATTGCATTAATGGGAGGTATTGTTTGTCAATGGGCATAACAAAAAACTCGTAAAAATATTAAAAAAGGCTTCACATTTGTGAAGCCTTTTTTAATATCCAATTTTTGTTCTAACTCTTTTTAAAACCTCATTTGCAACTTTTCTTGCTTTTTCGGCTCCAATTTCAAGTGCTTGATCAATTTCACTTTTGTTTTCCATAAAGTGAGTATATCGTTCTCTAATGATCGCAAACTTATCTATGATTAGCTCGTATAATTCTTGTTTTGCATGCCCATAACCATAATTTCCACCTTCATATTTTATTCTCATTTCTGCTATCTGCCCTTTTGAAGCTAATAATTTGTAGAGTGCAAAAACATTGTCTGTGTCAGGGTTTTTAGGGTCCTCTAAAGACCTGCTATCTGTTTTTATTGACATTACTTGTTTTCTGAGTTTTTTGTCTGATAAAAAAATGTTAATCACATTATCTCTAGACTTGCTCATTTTTTCACCATCAGTTCCGGGAACTAATTTAGTGTGCTCTTGAATTTTTGCAGTCGGCGGAATTAATGTATCTCCAACAACATTATTAAAGCGATTAGCTACATCTCTAGACATTTCTAAATGCTGTAATTGATCTTTTCCTACAGGAACAATCTCTGCATCATACAATAAAATATCAGCAGCCATTAGCATTGGATACGAAAACAATCCAGAGTTTACATCTGCAAGACGGTCGGCTTTGTCTTTAAAACTATGAGCCAATGTTAATCTTTGATATGGAAAAAAACAGCTTAGATACCAGGTAAGTTCCGTTACTTGAGGAATATCACTTTGTCTGTAAAATACTGTTTTACTAATATCTAGTCCAGAAGCGAGCCAGGTTGCAGCTGTGCTATAGGTATTTTCTCTTAACTCATTTCCGTCTTTAATTTGAGTAAGAGAATGCATATCCGCAATAAATAGGAATGCTTCATTTTTCGGATTATTAGACATCTCAATAGCTGGTAAAATAGCTCCTAAAAGATTCCCTAAATGAGGTGTACCTGTACTTTGAACACCAGTTAATATTCTAGACATTGTTCTAATTTTATGATAGCAAAAATACAGTTTTCAATATAAAATGAATCAAACAAAAGAATATTACTACATTCGCTTTTATGAATTTAATTAAAATTCCTTTTTTACTAATTTGGAGACTTTGGTTTTACATTTTAATGATTTGCACCATTCTACTAATGGGGCCATTTTTACTAGTCTTGACGGCTAAAGAGAGTTATTATTCAGCCTTTTGGAAACTAATAAGAGCATGGTCTTATTTGTTAGTTTATGGGATGGGGTTTAGGATAAAAAAACAAATTGATGAAGAGTTAGATAGGAATCAGAGCTATATGTTTTGCCCTAATCACGCCTCTTTTATGGATCCTTTTGTTTTAATAGTTCTAAGTAAAAACCCTATTGTATTTGTTGGTAAAAAAGAATTAGTTAAGATTCCAATTTTCGGATTCTTTTACAAACGAGTAGTGATTATGGTCGATAGAAGTAATCCATCAAGTAGAAAAAGAGTTTTTGAAATGGCTAAAAAACGATTACACGGAGGAACAAGTATTGGTATTTTTCCTGAAGGCTTAGTTCCTGAAGAGGATGTGATTTTAGCACCATTTAAAAAAGGAGCTTTTAGCCTAGCAATACAACATCAAATTCCAATTGTTCCACAAACGTATTATGATTGCAAAAGATTATTTTCTTGGAATTTTTTAAAAGGAGGAACAGGAACTTTTAGAGTTCGTCAGCATCAATTTATAGAAACTAAAGGGTTGAAAAATGAAGATTTAGAGCAAGTAAAAGAAAAGGCGTTCCAAATCATACACAATGAATTATCTTCAGATAAGTTATACATGAAAGATACCAACAGAAATACATGAAAAAAGAATTAAATCATCAATACTCTAATAGAGAAGAAAGATTAAACGTTTTAACTCATGCCTTTGGACTTATATTGAGTGTAATTGCATTGCCATTTCTACTTATGAAGTCTTTGAACTATGATGGCTTATGGAAGCCTTTAAGTTTAGTTATTTATGGATTAAGTTTAATTATTTTATACTCAGCATCTACATTTTACCACGCAGCGAAAGATGCAACACTTAGAAGGAAGCTAAATATCTTTGATCATACAGCTATTTATATTTTAATTGCTGGAACTTATACTCCCTATACCATTATAGTTTTAGATGGGACTTTAGGGTGGGTTATTTTTGGGCTTACTTGGATTTTTGCATTCATTGGAGTTATTCTTAAATTGTTCTATACAGGAAAGTTTGATAAACTTTCTACCGTAATGTACGTCTTAATGGGTTGGCAAATTGTTTTTGCTATAAAGCCACTATTGGATAGCTTTTCTTCGGAAGGTTTACAGCTATTATTCGCTGGTGGAGTCTTCTATACGATCGGAGCGCTATTATATTCGATAAAAAAACTTCAATATAACCATGCAATTTTCCATGTGTTTGTAGTTCTGGGAAGTTTATGTCATTTTATTAGTATTTATTATTACATATAATTCAGTAATACAGGCCTTCTGTTAATGTTTTCTTTCTATTTTGATTCATTTTTTCAGAAAACCACAAACAAACAAAGGAATTGGTCTTTTGGACACAAAAAACATATAAACATTTGTTAATAAGTAAAAAAAAATTATATTTGCGTACTTTAACGGAAGATAGTAGTAATACTGTTAGAAGTTTAGGTATTATAAATCTTATTTTAGGGGGTAGGTTTATTAAATTTCCTCGAACTTTCAGTTCGAGGTTTTTTTATGGCCAATTTTTAAATGGGCGATTACTTAAACTTGAGTTGTAATATTTTTCTTTACCCGTCACTTCTTTTCCAAGATAACTCGGTTTTAAATACGATTCGTTTTTATCCTTTAACTCTACTTCGGCAATGATTAATCCTTCATTATCTCCAAGAAATTCATCAATCTCAAAAATATGATTCCCTAATTTATGATAATATCTGTATTTTTCAATAACTCCTTTTTCACAAATTTTCATTAATTCTTTAGCATCTATAAGTAATATTTCTTTTTCCCACTCATATCTAGTAGTGCCACTTTTATCAGAAATCCCCTTAATGGTTAAGTATGCTTTATTGTCAATAATTCTAACTCTCACAACCCTGTTTTTATCTGAGTTTAAAAAGCCTTGTTGAATATATTTCTTTTGGAAACTATCCTTTATAAAGTCATTATTAGTGATTAAAAATTTTCGTTCAATTTCTAAATTCATTTTACACGATTGTTTGTACTAATGTAAAGGATTTATCGTTATTGTAAGAAGAAATAAATATATTTGAGTACAATTTACATCTATGAGAAAAACGCTTTTACTTCTCTTCATTTTTTCAACATCTTTGCTAACTGCTCAGGTAGATTTTAGTGATTCTTGGGAAGATTTTTTTTCATATAATAATGTAAAAGACTTTATAAAGGTCGACAATGTAATTTATGCGTTATCCGACAATGCAATTTTTACGTATAATATTTCCACTCAAGAGACTCAGAAACTTTCCTCTGTACAAGGACTATCTGGAGAAACGACAGCATCTATCCATTTTAGTAGGGCTACCAATAGATTAGTTATTGGTTATGATAATGGATTAGTTGAGGTTGTAGATTCTGATGGAAGTATTACAATATCTGCAGATATCGTCAGCTTTAATCAATCAGGAGAAAAGAGTGTCGATCATATCTATGAATATGAAGGAAAATTATACCTCTCAACAGCATTTGCTGTGGTAGAATATGATATTAATGAACTCGAATTTGGTGACACCTTTTTTATTGGAAATAATTCTGCCGATGTAAAAGTAAATGAGATTGTAGTATTTAATGGATTGATTTACGTAGCGACAAAAGAAGGTATTTACTATGCAGATGTCACAAATCCTAACTTAATAGACTTTAACAATTGGGAATTAATACAAGGTGGAGATAATCTTTTTAAGAACATTGTAGTTTTTGATAATAAGTTATATACCGTATTAAATACGCAGCTTTTTGAAATTGTGAATACCAATGGACTGTCATTTGTTCGAAATTTCTTTACAATAATTAATGGATTGAAAGCTTCTAGCACAAATCTAACAGTTACTTTTAATAACTCTTTTGTTGTTTTTGATTTAGAGTTGAGGGAAGCGCTGCGAGGTTCTGCATCTGCAGAATTTGACTATATTTTGAATAATGTGTTTGCAGAGAATAATGAGTTATTTTTAGGGACTCAGCAATTTGGAATATTGTCAACTTCTTTTTCAAACTTAACCAGTTTTACAGAAATCCACCCAGAAGGACCAGTTTCTAATGATGTTTTTTCTGTGAGTGCTCAGAATAGTCACTTATGGGTTGCTTATGGCGGGTATACTAATACTTTTGCGCCAGTCCAAAGAAGGTTGGGCTACAGTCATTTTGATGGAGAAAATTGGTTTACAGAAGAAAATATAAGAACCAATCCTTTTCCAGATTTAGTAGACATAACACTTGACCCTAATAATGATAACAGGGTGTTTATAAGTGGCTTTGGAGATACTAGATTAATCAACACATTTAACACTGGAGGTCTCTTTGAAATACAGGATAATCAAGTTTCTAATTTTTACAACCACCTTAATAGTCCGTTAGAAGATATAGTTGCAACAGATCCAAGTCGTGTTACTATTCGTATAAGTGCAAGTGCATTAGATTCACAGGGGAATTTATGGGTAACTAATATTGGGGGCCTCAATGAACTGAAAAAATTCTCCAATGGTAGTTGGTCAGGTTTTGATATTAGCGCTGTAAAACCTACAAATTCTTTCGGAACCACAGATATTGCTGTTGATAGAAATAATAATATATGGATTGGAACCAGAGGAGATGGTTTGATTGCTTTTAGTGAAAATGGAAATAGGTTAAGAGGATTATTTACTACACCCACTCAAGGAAGTCTGCCAAATTCAAAAGTAACTACCGTTGCAGTTGATCGAGATAATAGAATATGGATTGGGACCCCTACAGGAATGGTAGTTTTTAACAATGCCTCCGGTGTTTTTGATGCAGATGTTGTAGACGCCCAACCCATTATTATTTTAGACGATGGAGTTCCAAGAAGATTGTTAGGGAGTGAAAACGTAACTACTATAGAAGTTGATGGGGCCAATAATAAATGGTTTGGAACCGAAAATGGAGGGGTTGTATATACAAATCCAAATGGACAAACAACGATTGCAAATTTTAGTTCACAAAACTCACCTTTACCATCAGATAAAATTGTAAAAATTGCTGTAGATGAAGAAACAGGAAAAGTTTATTTTGCTACAGATAAAGGAATTGTTGCATACAATAGTAGTGTAGCACCTTTTGGAGATACTTTAGGCGAAGTATATGCGTATCCAAATCCAGTACGTAAGTTTCATAATACAGTAACAATAACGGGTAGAAATGGAACTAATTTACCAAAGGGAACCAATGTAAAAATTGTTGATATTTCCGGAAATTTAGTTTTTGAAACAAATGTAGTAGAAGGGCAACAATTACAAGGGGGAAAAGTGGTTTGGGATAAAACAAACTTAGCAAGGAACAAAGTAGCTTCAGGAATCTATATTGTACTCTTGTCAAATGAAGATGCTTCAGAAACTTCAACGGCAAAAATCGCAATCATTAATTAAATGGCTATCGTATCTACAAAAGCCATTGTTATTAGTGCTATAAAATATAGTGATTCTAGTTTAATTGTAAAGCTTTACACAAAAGAGATTGGATTGGTTTCTTATCTTTTAAAAGGCATTTTAAAATCAAAGAGAGGAAAACTAAAGACAGCATATTTTCAACCGCTGACACAATTAAATATAGTTGCAAGTCATCAAGAAAAAAGAAATTTACAGCTCTTAAAAGAGGCGCAAGTTATTCATGTCTATAATTCTATACACACAACTATTATAAAACAATCCATTGTCTTATTTCTTTCTGAAATATTATCAAGCGCTATACAAGAAGAAGAAAATAATACTCAGCTATATGAATATTTAGAAAGCTCTTTTATTTGGTTTGATTCTCATCAATACATCTCTAATTTTCACATACTTTTTTTATTAAATCTAACCAGGTTTTTAGGGTTTTACCCAGATACTTCAAATTCTCACTTACATGGTTTTCATTTAGAGGAAGGGTTTTTTACAGAAAACTTACATGAAAAAGAAATTGTTAAAGGAGATGAATTAAATCAATTTAAAAAGCTGTTAGGCATAAATTTTGATACTGTAGAAGATATAAGTTTTTCAAAAGCCCAAAGACAAAGGTTATTGCAGATGTTAATTCGATATTTTGAATTACATTTGGGCGGATTTAGAACACCCAAATCTTTAGTAGTTTTAGAAGCAGTATTTAGTAGATGAAGACGATAGGATATTTTATACTTTTTTTGATGACAGTTTCATCTTTTGCTCAGGAAGTAAAAGTAGTTGATAAGGAAACAGGAAAACCCATTTCTAATGTAACCGTTTTTACTGAAAAACTGTCATTTAACTCTTCTACCAACGAAAAGGGTATTGTAGATGTTTCTTCAGTAAATGATGAACGGATCTTGATTTTCTCGCATATCTCTTATGCTTTAAAAATTCGCAAAAAAAGTGCTCTCAAAAATGATGGTTTTACTGTGTATCTCACCAGACAATCAGAGCAATTAGATGAAGTTGTTTTATCTGTATTTAAAGGTGAGGCAAAAACAAAAAGAGTCGCTGAACAAGTGGCTGTTATTACAGCAAAAGAAATTCAACAATTATCACCGCAAACAACCGCAGATATATTAGCCGCTGTTCCGGGAATTAAAGTTCAGAAATCTCAGATGGGAGGAGGAAGTCCTGTGATTCGAGGTATGGAATCAAACAGAATTCTTTTAGTTGTTGATGGGGTTAGAATGAACAATGCAATTTACAGAAAAGGACATTTGCAAAACGCCATTACTGTTTCACCAAATCAATTAGATAGGACAGAGATTATTTTTGGTCCATCATCTGTAATTTACGGATCAGATGCTCTAGGTGGTGTTATTCATTACTACACAAAAATTCCTAAACTATCAGAAAACACCGAAGTAAGCACTAGTTTTTTTAATCGCTTTTCATCTATCAACAATGAAATTACTACCAATGCTTCAGTAGAAATTAGTTCAAAAAAATGGGGATCTTTTACGAGTGTTTCTTACAGTGATTTTGGCGATTTAAGAATGGGGAAAAATAGATCTCATGGTTTTGGTAATTGGGGAAAAGTTTTTGAATTTTCAGAAAACACAAACGACTATTTCTCAGCAACATCAACTACAAATTCAGATCCAAACCTACAGCGTAATTCAGGATATAATCAAACAGATTTATTACAGAAATTTTTTGTACCAGTATCAGAAAAAACAGATTTAAAGCTCAATTTACAATATTCTACTTCTTCAGATATTCCAAGGTTTGATCGCTTAGACGAACAATCTGGAGGAACATTAAAATTTGCTGAATGGCATTATGGTCCACAAAAAAGAATATTAATCTCTCCACAATTAGACATTAATCCAGGAAAAGGATGGATAGATAAAGGAACATTTACCTTAGCGTATCAAAACATTCAAGAATCAAGGGTACAAAGAAGATTTGGGAGTTTGGACAGGTCTTACAGAGAAGAAAATGTAGATGTATTTAGTTTTAATGGAGATTTTTTTGCCCCATTAACTGAAAGTGAAAACAGAAGTTTAACGTACGGGTTTGAGTTTTCTCACAACGATGTTTCTTCAAACTCTTTTGGGAAAACATTAGATGTTTCTGGAAATGAAATCATTGGTTTTTCAAACGATTTTTTAGTCCAATCGAGATATCCCGACGGAGGAAGTAGTTATATGAGTTCAGCAGCTTATATTGGTTATAGACAAGATTTAAATTCTAAATCGACCTTAAATACTGGAGTTCGTTTTACGCATACAAGTTTAAATGCAACTTGGATAGACCAAACTTTTATAACTTTACCTGAAACCGATGTTGCTTTAGATAATTCCGCTTTTACAGCGACTTTAGGGTATGTTTATAAGCCCAATAAAAATTGGCAATTAAACACAGTTGTTTCTTCTGGATTTCGTTCTCCAAATATTGATGATGTTGGGAGGGTTAGAGAAAAAGCAGGAGATGTTACCATCCCAAACATTCATGTAAATCCAGAGTTTGCTTATAGTGCAGAAATAGGAATTCAAAAGTATTTTAACGATAGAAAATTTAGAGTAGGGTTTAATACCTATTATACTTTATTAGAACATTATATTATTAGAGACGAATTTACAATCAATGGAAGCTCTCAAGTTTTGTTTGATGGTGAATTAGGAAATGTTGTCGCCAATCAGAATAGAGGAAACGCATACATATATGGATATACAGCAAACTATCAAGGGAAGTTGTCAGATAAAATAAGTACTTCAGGATTTGTAACTTACACCAAGGGAAGAACCTTAGACACTAATGAGCCTTTATCATCTATCCCTCCTTTGTTTGGTCAGTTTGATATAAATTATACGGATAACAATTTACAACTAGGAGCAACACTTCGATTTAATAGTAAGAAAGATATTTCTGATTTTAACTTTAGAGAAGGAATTGATAATCACGATTTAACACCTGTTGTAGACGCAACGGCAACAGAAGATGTCGATATTTATTTTGGATCACCAAGTTGGGTAACTTTAGGTTTTAACAGTAGTTATACTTTTAATGAAAACTGGAAATTACAAGGAATGGTTAGCAATGTATTTGATCAGCATTTTAGAGAATTTGCTTCTGGAATTTCAGCTCCAGGAAGAAATTTTTCTTTCTCGCTAATAACTACTTTTTAGTTTTTCTATTTCCGTCTTCATCAAAATTTTCATTTAATGCTTTTTCTGTACTAATCACAGAAATCAATAACGTGAAAATCATAAACGCCATTGGAAACCAAGAATTCATTAATCCAGGGTTTACTAAAGTTAAGACTAACGCAGCAATAAAACTTATTCCTGTATACTTCAATAACGTTACACTAAAGGATCCATTAGCATAAACCCAAATATCTTTGTTCTGCATTGTTCTGTGAGTTCTATACCCATAGATACTATTTATTTTCTTTGGCGGAATGAAATAGAAAATAATACTTAGAAAAAAAATCAATCCGTTTACACTTAAAACATATACAAATGCGTCCATATTACATCTTCTTTATTGGTCTCATTAATCCTTCTTGAGCGACCGTTGCAATTAATTTACCATCTCTTGTGAAAATATTCCCAGTAGCTAAACCTCTAGCGCCAGAAGTGCTGGGTGAAACTGCAGAAAACAACATCCAATCATTAAAATCAAAATCTCTAAAAAACCACATAGAATGATCTAAACTTGCCATTTGTGTATTTCCAAAATCAGCTTTACTAGCATTAGGCTTTAAAGCAGCATTTAGAATATTATAATCTGAAATATAGGTTAAAATCTGTTGTTTTAAAGAGATTTCTAAGTCCTTAGAATCTCCTTTTAACTTAAACCAAACATCTTCTACAGCGGGTAGATCTTTTTTATCCATTGGGTTTTGAACCTCTACAGGTTTAAATTCAATAGGCCTTTCTATACGTAAGAAGTCTTTCATTTTTTTTGGTAAAAAATCACCGAATTGTTCTAACATGTCACTCCAACTTAATAATTCTTCAGGTTGTTTGATTTCTGTTTTAATAACTTCTTGATGTTCGTGACCCTCTTCTTTTTTATGAAATGAAGCTGCTAAAATAAAAATAGTTTTCTCTTTTTGTAATGCTGTAACTCTTCTTGTAGAGAAGCTTCCGCCGTTACTCATTTCTGTCACTTTATAGGTGATTGGTACTGTTAAATCTCCCGGTAATAAAAAGTAGGAATGCAATGAGTGTACAAAACGATCTTCAGGAATAGTAGTATAGGCAGCATGTAATGCTTGAGCTAATACCTGACCACCAAAAACATTTGGACTTCCAATAGTTTTACTTATTCCAGAATAAGTATGAGAGTCTATTTTGTCTAAAGTTAGGATATTTATTAAATCGTCAATTGTTTTCATTATTTTTTAGTTTCAAGTTTAAAAGGAAATTTTTGATTGAACTCCGTTGGTTGAATTTTAAGCAAAAATAATTTTAAAAATTTGTTTGTGATCGTTTTTTTGTGACGAATATATACCGTTAAATGTTCGGGAATAGCGCCAACAGAACTTTTAATTTCACTAGCAGTTCTCCCAAAATTTATAGTTGTTAATTTTTGCTTGATAGCAATATCAATATAATCATATAGCATTCGTTGATAAATAGCATGCGGCCTATTTAATTCATAATCGATCCCTACAAAATGAGCATCTAATTCGTTGTTGTTGATCATGCCAGACATAAAACCGACCATTTTATTTTTAAGCCAAAACGTTTTTAAAATATAGGATTCTTTTAGCGCTAGTTTAAGATCTTTGTAAGTGGATAATTTAAACTCACCCAAATTAAAATCAGCTTTTGTAGCAACTTTTTTATACAATGCGGTCATTTGTTGAAGCTGATTGTCAATATTATCAGAAGTTACGTTTTCAATTAAAAGACCACTACTTAATTGCATTGCTTTTTTTGCCTTCACCCTAAACTTTGTTTTTAGAGCAGCTAGATAATCATCAAAATTTTGCCAATTTGTATTGATCCTTAGCTTCATATTAGGCTCAACATTAAAAGAGTAATAACCTTGACTAATTAGCTCATTACTTATCTGTAAAGATTGTTCTACAAAATCTTTCATGATATAAATATCTATTTGATTTTGCTCATAGTTTTGTTGTGTATACAGTAAAATGGTTTTCGATAATTTCTTTAAAACGGTTCTTTTGTTTTGATCATTTTTAATGAAAATACCATGTTCACCACTGACAAAAGAATTACCACAGGTTAAAATTTGTAACGGTTTTTCTTTAGGAATAATTTTAAATTTCCTTGCAAGAGAAGTCACTCTTTTCAAGAGGGTACTTAAATCATTTTCTATAGAATTTAGATGAAAGTTGATGATTTGAATACTTGCAAAAGCAATCGCTTTATTTTGAGTGTCTTTTAAAACAACATAAAAAAAAGTTAAGTGAGTATTATTCTCTTCAATAGCAGCTAAATAATCTGAAGTAAAATAATGATTGTTAGAACAATCTAACTGATTCCAAATATTTTTTGGAATAGATTTTACACTCTCAAAATAGAGAACATTTTTAGATTGACTAGAATGAATCAAGAAGAATAAATTTGTTTTTGATAAAGATAAAGTTCTTAACTTTATAATATATATAAATACAGGAATAGTTCATGGATTTGAATAATACATTTGACACCAGTTTTGGATATTTATTTGAAGATTTACTGATACAAGAAATAAAGGAAACAGGAGTTCTAAAAAAGTTTTCTGAAGATGCTGTTATCATTGAAATTGGAGATTACATCAAGTCAATGCCATTATTAATTAATGGTGCGATTAAGATTTTACGTGAAGACGATAATGGCGACGAACTAGTGCTTTACTACTTAGAGAATGGCGATACTTGTGCCATGACACTTTCTTGTTGTATGGGGCAAACGAAAAGTAAAATACGAGCAGTTGCAGAAACAGATGTAGAATTAATTATGCTGCCGAAAGAAAAAATGGCAGAGTGGTTGAGTACATATAAAACTTGGCAAAGCTATATTTTACAAAGTTACCATAACAGAATGGATGAGCTTTTAGACGCCGTAGATACCATTGCTTTTTTAAAAATGGACGAGCGTTTATTTAAGTATTTAAAAGACAAAGCTATGGTAACTCAAAATGATGCTTTACAAGTAACTCACAAAGAGATTTCTGAAGATTTACACACTTCTAGAGTAGTGGTTTCGAGACTGCTAAAGAAATTAGAAAATGAAGGGAAAATAAAGCTTTTTAGGAATAGTATTAAAGTCTTAGAACTGTAACAATTGTTACTGTGTGGGTTTTATTTCTATCCTATTTTTGTAATAAAAAAAGATGAAATATTCTATTTTATTACTTTTTACACTGATTTTTATTGGTTGTGAGGAAACAAAAAAAACAAGTTACTCGATGTTAAAAAACGAGCAAGTAGCAACACAAATAAAAACGCTTGAACATCCTGGTAAAAAATTAATGGAAACCAGTTGTTATGTATGTCATAGTCCAACAGCATCTCACGATAACAGGATTGCGCCACCAATGATAGCTATTAAAAAGCATTATATTGATGATGCTACCACTAAAGAAGAATTTGTTAAATCGATGCAGGATTGGATTAAGAATCCAACAAAGGAAAAATCTAAAATGTTTGGAGCAGTAAAACGTTTTGGAGTAATGCCAAAACAAGCTTTTCCAGAAGAAACGGTCAAACAGATTGCAGAATATATGTTTGAAAATAATATTGATGAACCTAAATGGTTTAAAGAACACTTCAATAAAAAAGGGAATCGAAAAAAACAATAGTTAACCATGACTTTTTCAGAAATTATTCATCAAGAAAAACCAGTTTTAATAGACTTTTTTGCAGAATGGTGTGGACCCTGTAAAATGATGAGCCCGGTACTCAAAAAAGTAAAAGATGCTCTGGGAGATCAAGTATCTATTTTAAAAATAGATGTTGATAAAAACCAATCTATAGCAGCTAAATATCAGGTAAGAGGCGTGCCAACATTGATACTGTTTAAAAAGGGAAAACAAGTTTGGAGACAGTCTGGAGTTCTTAAGCAAAAGGAGATTATTGATGTCATAAATACTGCCAATTGATGAAAATAAATTTGTCTGAAGAATTTTGGGATCAGAAATATAAAAACAACAAAACTGGTTGGGATTTAGGAGAGATTTCGCCACCGTTAAAAGAATATTTTGATCAATTAATAAATAAAGATCAGAAGATCTTAATCCCTGGCGGTGGAAATTCTTATGAAGCAGAATATCTTCATCACTTAGGATTTATAAATGTTTTTGTAGTTGATTTGTCTAAAGCTCCTTTAGAAAACATACAAAAAAGAGTTCCTACTTTTCCTTCAGAGCATCTAGTTCAAAAGGATTTTTTTGATCTTGAAATGAAATTTGATTTAATTATTGAACAAACATTTTTTTGCGCTATAGATCCGAAATTAAGACAAGAATATGTTATAAAAGCCCATCAACTATTAGAAGACTCCGGAAAAATTGTAGGATTACTTTTTGATGCTCCTTTAAATACTGAGCATCCCCCTTTTGGAGGTTCAAAAGAAGAATACATTGTCTATTTTACACCGTATTTCGAGATTAGCTTACTAGAAAAATCTTATAACTCTGTAGAAAACAGATTAGGAAGAGAGCTCTTTTTTAAAGTAAAAAAATTAAACTAAAAAAGGGCTGTCTGAAAAGTGTTAAATTTTGTCATTCAGAGCAAAGCGAAGAATCTTTTTTCATTGAAAATCAATTACATGAAAATTATTGAGATTCTTCATTACATTCAGAATGACACTTTTCAGACAGCCTCTTTTTACTGTGTAACTTAAGTTACTTACTAGGAGGTGTCTGCAAAGTATCTTTGTATTATCAAACAAAAGATACATGAAGAATACTAGCCTTTTCATCATATTTATAACGCTCTTATTAAATAGTTCGCTTCAAGCTCAAGAAACAGTTTCTATTAGCAAAGAAGTTGTCTTGTCTAAAATATCTGAACGGAACTTAACTTTTAAAATTTCAGAAAAAGATTTTGACAAAGCCAAAGCAGACTATAATCAGACAAAAGCTGTTTTTTTGCCTAACATAACAGCAAGTCATACTGGAATTTCTACTACAAATCCACTGATGGCATTTGGGTCTAAATTAAATCAAGGGATATTAACTCAGAATGATTTTAATCCTGCATTGTTAAACAATCCATCGCAGACACAAAATTTTGCCACAAGATTAGAAATTCAGCAGCCCTTAATCAATTTAGATGGTTTTTATCAACGAAAAGCAGCTAAGTCTAAAATGGATGCCATGTCTTTAACATCTGAAAGGATCCTCGATTATTTGACCTTAGAAGTTGAAAAAGGCTACATGCAATTACAATTAGCATACAAAGGAGTTGATGTCTTAGTGAAAACCTTAGAAGCGGCAAAAGTAACTAAAGAACTAGCCGATAGAAATTTTGAACAAGGATATTTACAACGTGCAGATCTTTTAAATGCGGAAGTAAGAGTTTTAGAAGTCAAAAATCAGTTGCAAACCGCAAAAAGTAATGTGCAAAATGCATCAAATTACTTGTCCTTTTTAATAAATGATGAATCCTATGTAGTTTATATCCCAACAGATACTTTAAGTATTTCAAGTTTTACTAGTGTGGAAAAAGGCATCTCCGAAAGCAGATCAGATATAAAGGCAATGCAATTATCTACAAAAGGATTTGAAGCAATGAATAAGGCTGATAAAATGGCTTTCCTTCCTCGTTTAAATGCCTTTGGAAGTTATGAAATATATGATAACAACTTATTTCAAGGAAACGCAAACGGATATATAATTGGAGCTCAATTAAGTTGGGATATTTTACAAGGTTCAAAACGCTTAGGAAAAGCTCAGAAAAGCAAAGCAGAGTTCGAGAAATCTAAGTTAGAATATGATCAATATGTTTCTAAAAGTAATTTAGAGTTAAACAAAGCAAAACGTCAATTATTAGATGCTAAAAGCAGCTTAGAATTTACAAGTTTAGCAGTATTACAATCTAAAGAATCTTTAAGGATTAGAAAAAATAGATTTAAAGAAGGATTAGAAAAAACATCAGATTTATTACTAGCAGAAACTCAATTTGCTCAAAAGCAATTAGAATATTACCAAACAATTTTTGAATACAATTTCACACAATTATATGTGGAATTTTTAACTAAAGAATAATATATCAAAATGAAAAAATATTTATACATAATCTCGCTAATCTCATCCTCTTTACTAATCTTTAGTTGCGGAGATCATGACAAAAAAGTAGTAATCGATACTTCCCCAGCGATTGAAGTAAAAGTAAGTCAAGTAAAAGATCATAATAATCCGTTTTTATCGGTAAATGGTAAAATACAAGCATCAAATAGCGCAAGCCTAAGCACCAAAATGATGGGTTATGTCGATAAAGTATATGTGAAGGTTGGAGATAAAGTTACCAATGGACAGTTGTTAATTTCAATAAACAACATAGCCTTACAGGCTCAAAAAGCACAAGTAAATGCCAGAATTACTCAGGCTGAAGTTGCTTTTAACAATGCTAAGAAAAATTACAATCGTTTTACCAATTTGTTTGCTAGTAATAGTGTGACTCAAAAAGAAATGGACGATATGACTGCTAATTACGAAATAGCAAAAGCAGCATTAGAATCAGCAAATCAAATGAAAAATGAGATGAATGCTCAACTAGCCTATTCAAATATTACGGCACCTTTTAGTGGTGTTATTACAAGTAAAAATGTAGAAGTAGGAGATATGGCAAATCCAGGAGCCTCTTTAATTAGCATAGAAAAACCTAAAGATTTTGAAGTAATCGCAATGGTTCCAGAAACTGAAATTTCCCTCATCAAAAAAGGATTTAAAGTCACTGTTCTGATAAAATCTATTGATGAAAATTTAAAAGGAAACGTGAGTGAAGTAAGTACTTCTGCCAAAAATACTGGAGGACAATATTTAGTAAAAATTAATATCTTAAAAAGCACGGCTAATTTATTATCTGGAATGTTTGCAACGGTGCAATTTCCGATAGAGAAAACAGAAAAAACAAGCTTGACTTTACTATCAAAAGAATCATTAATTATCAAAGGTCAGCTTTCAGGAGTATATACCGTAAGTCAGAATAACACTGCTATTTTACGCTGGTTGCGTTTAGGAAGGACTTTTGGAAATCAAGTAGAGGTTCTATCTGGCTTAAGTAAAGGTGAAAGTTATATCGTTTCTGCAAAAGGGAAACTATTTAATGGAGCAAAAGTTACAATTCAATAATCCTTAAGAGAAGAGAAAAATGAAAGAAGGTTTAGCAGGAAAAATAGCCAAGGTTTTTATACAATCAAAGCTAACGGTACTTTTAATGATTGTATTTATAGTCATTGGAGCGTATAGCTCTTTTTTAATTCCACGAGAAGAAGAGCCACAAATTGATGTTCCTATTGCAGATATTTTTATCGGGTATCCTGGCGCTAGTCCAACAGAAGTTGAATCTAGAGTTATTAAGCCTTTAGAGCAATTGATTTCAAACATCAAAGGTGTAGAATATGTGTATTCTACCTCTATGAAAGAGCAAGCAATGGTGATTGTTCAGTTTTATGTTGGAGAAGATATTGAGCGCTCGTTTGTGAAACTATACAACGAAATTAACAAGCATATGGATCAAATGCCTGAAGGGGTAACATTTCCATTAGTAAAAACTAGAGCGATTGATGATGTTCCAATGTTAGGATTAACTTTATGGAGTAAGACGTATGACGATTATCAGTTAAGTCAAATAGCACAAGAATTAGAGAATGAAATTAAGAAGATAAACGATGTGGCGATTACTCATAAAATTGGAGGTAGAAATCGTCAGTTACGGGTAGTTTTAGATAAAAACAAGCTAGCCTCAAGTGGATTAGACTTTCTGTCGGTTTCTAAAATGATTAAGGCTAATAATAGCCAATTAAACTCTGGAAGTTTTACTAAGAATGATACAGAGTTTTTAGTGAACACAGGAAAGTTCTTAGAATCTGTAACGGATGTTGAAAATTTGGTGGTTGGTACACAGCAAAATCAACCGATATATTTAAAACAAATTGCTGCAATTGTTGACGGACCAGAAATTCCAAAAAACTATGTGAGTTTAGGATTTGGACAAGGGAGTGAAAAAGCCTCTAATTACAATGCTAAATATCCTGCGGTAACAATTTCTGTTGCAAAAAGGAAGGGTGCAGATGCTATGAAAATAGCAGAAGTGATCATTAATAAAGTAAATCATTTACGTAAAACGTTAATTCCGGATGATGTTCATGTAGAAGTCACTAGAAACTACGGAGAAACTGCTTCTAATAAAGTATCTGAACTCCTATTACACCTTATAGGTTCTATTATTGCAGTAACCTTGGTTGTAATGTTAGCGATGGGTTGGCGTGGTGGATTAGTGGTTTTTTTATCGGTGCCAATTACATTTGCATTAACACTGTTGAGTTACTATATGTTAGACTATACCCTTAACAGAATTACCTTATTTGCATTGGTTTTTGTGACAGGAATTGTTGTTGATGATTCTATTATAATTGCCGAAAATATGCATCGACATTTTAAGATGAAACGTCTGCCTTTTAAGCAAGCAGCTTTGTATGCCATCAATGAAGTAGGAAATCCAACAATATTAGCAACATTTACCGTAATAGCATCTGTATTACCAATGGCTTTTGTTTCTGGTTTGATGGGACCTTATATGGCACCTATGCCAATTGGAGCTTCTATTGCCATGATTTTATCACTTTTTGTTGCCTTAACAATTACTCCTTATTTAGGATATATTTTCTTAAAAGAAAAAGATAAAAAAGGAGGAGAAGAAACACCAGAAAAACCAGTAGAAGAGACCTTAATCTATAAGATTTATAACAAGTTTGAAAGACCTTTATTAGAAAGTAAATCAAAACGATGGTTATTTTTAGGAGGAACTTTTGTTTTACTACTTGGAACTATGGTGTTATTTTTTACAAAATCGGTTGCTGTAAAAATGTTGCCTTTTGATAATAAAAACGAATTTCAAGTGGTTATTGATATGCCAGAAGGGACAACTTTAGAAAGAACAGCAGTTGTTACGCAAGAGATTTCTCAATACCTATCTACACGACCAGAAGTAGTGAATTATCAAAATTACATAGGAACCTCTGCACCGATAACTTTTAACGGTTTGGTTCGTCATTACGATCTTCGAGGAGGAAGTAATATGGCAGATATTCAAGTGAATTTGATTGATAAAGGCGAACGTACTATTCAAAGTCATGGTGTCGCTAAATTATTACGACCAGAAATTCAGAAAATAGCGATGAAGTATCACGCCAATGTGAAGTTAGTGGAGGTGCCGCCCGGTCCACCAGTATTATCAACAATAGTCGCTGAGGTATATGGACCTGATTATAATGAGCAAATAAAAATAGCAAATAGTATACAAAACATTTTAAAGAACACTGAGGATGTGGTTGATATAGATTGGATGGTTGAAGATGATCAGATCGAATATCAATTCATCATAAATAAAGAAAAAGCGATGTTGTACGGAGTTACTCCGCAGCAAATTTCAAATACAATGAATGTGGCGTTATCTAATAGAGCTATTACAACATTGTATGACGAAAAGGCTTCTAATTCAGTAGGATTGATTTTGTCTTTAGATGAAAAAGAAAAATCTACAATTCAAGATATTTCACAATTAAAAGTGAAATCGAAGCAAGGAAATTTAGTGCCCATTATAGATTTAGTCAATATTATTGAAACTATAAGCGCAAAAAGTATTTATAGAAAAAATCAAAAAAGAGTTGTTTATGTGATGGCAGATATGGCTGGAGAATTAGAAAGTCCTGCCTATGCTATTTTAGGAATGGAAGAAAAATTAAATGAAATTAAACTTCCTGAAGGGTATCAGCTAAACGAAATGTATTTAGGTCAGCCAGATTTTGAAGACGAGTACACAGTAAAATGGGATGGAGAATGGCAAATTACTTTAGAAGTTTTTAGAGATTTAGGAATTGCATTTTTAGGAGCTATTTTATTGATTTATATTTTAATTGTAGGATGGTTTCAGAACTTTAAAGCACCCATTGTAATGATGGTTGCGATACCATTATCATTAATAGGAATCATTTTAGGACACTGGATCATGGGTGCGTTTTTTACGGCGACTTCATTTATTGGAATGATTGCTTTGGCAGGAATTATGGTAAGAAACTCTGTTTTATTGATAGACTTTATCAATTTAAGATTAGCTGAAGGAATCCCTTTAAAACAAGCGGCAATTGAAGCTGGAGCAGTAAGAACAACTCCTGTTTTATTAACAGCCGGAACAGTTGTTATTGGTGCATTTGTAATACTCTTTGATCCAATTTTTCAAGGATTGGCAATTTCGCTAATGGGAGGAACCATTGTTTCAACAGTTTTAACACTATTGGTTGTGCCGTTAGTTTATTATATGATAGAAAAGAAGAATTATAAATAATTAAAAAAAGAAAAAATGTTAAACAAATATTTTAGAGTTATAGTTGGTGTAATGGTGTTGTTAAGTGTTGCACTTACTTATTTTGTACACCAAAATTGGATGTGGTTCGCCGTTTTTATTGGAGTGAATTTAATTCAATCGGCATTCACGAAATGGTGCTTATTAGAAACTATTTTGATGAAATTGGGCATTAAAAAATAACCTTCTTAGAAAGTAAAAAAGGCATAAAAAATTAATTTTTTATGCCTTTTTATTTCAATACTATTTATCTATTTAAAAGCATTTAAGCCAGTAATGTCTAGTCCTGTAATAAGTAAGTGTATGTCATGAGTTCCTTCATAAGTAACAACACTTTCAAGATTCATCATATGTCTCATAATAGAGTATTCGCCACTAATTCCCATACCGCCTAACATCTGTCTAGCGTCACGAGCAATTTTTAAAGCCATATCTACATTGTTTCGTTTTGCCATAGATATTTGAGCAGAGGTTGCGGTATCATTTTCACGCATCACACCAAGTCTCCAAGCTAACAATTGTGCCTTGGTAATTTCGGTAATCATTTCAGCTAATTTCTTTTGTTGCAATTGAAACTGTC
>TARA_R110000787_G_scaffold260686_1_pt1 | contig 25689 bp, 23 predicted proteins | sample TARA_R110000787 | Tara Oceans TARA_R110000787 (sample SAMEA4397920) | marine metagenome | biome: Polar Biome; feature: [DCM] deep chlorophyll maximum layer (ENVO:01000326); material: water (ENVO:00002006), including particulate matter (ENVO:01000060) such as... | depth 35 m | reverse complement strand
ACCCGCCACGACGGCTGGCACCTTGATCTCCGCGTCAAATTCCTCGAGGCGCTCGCGCAGACCGGCAATGTCCAGGCGTCGGCCTATTTTGTCCAGCGGACGCGGCAGTCGGCCTATGATCTGAAACGGCGCGATCCGGATTTTGCGCGGGCGTGGCTGGCGGCGCTGGTGCTGGCGCGGGAGGAGGCGCAGGACAAGTTGCAGGAGCGGGCGATCGAGGGCGTCGAGGAGGAGATTTTCTATCACGGCGAGGTCGTCGCGACGCGGCGGCGCTATGACAGCCGGCTGCTGCTCGCCCATCTCGCCCGGCTCGACAAGATCGCCGGGCAGATCCCGGCGCAACGCGGCGCGGCGCGCTTTGGCGATATGCTGGAGGCTATCGGCAAGGGCGAGGACACCGCCCCGCTGATCGCCACCCCGACCGAGGAGGAGCTGGCGGTGCTGGCCGCCGAAGCCGAAACGCACGTGCAGCCTGTGCCGGAGGAAGAAGGCGAGGAATTTTACGCGGTCACCTTCCCCGACCATGACGGCCCGCCCGACTATTATCGCCTGACCCCCGAAGAAGCCGCCGACATGGAACGTGAGGTCCCCGGCCTGACCGCCCAGGCGACCGGCATCACCGACGACGCGACGATCAACGCGCTGGCATTCCACGCGCAGGCGATGGCGGAATCCGGGCTGGATGAGGCAGACGGGGTGGAGAATGGAATAAATCTATAACAGTGTAAAGTTTGTAAAGATCATGTGGGGGTGAAAGTGCCACCGTCATTGCGAGGAGCGGAGCGACGCGGCAATCCAGCGCGGCAAACGCCGACCATAGTGACAAGACGCCCTGGATTGCTTCGCTACGCTCGCAATGACGAATGTTGATAGATACCGTTCGTCTCGAGCGCAGTCGAGAGACCCGTGACGGCGGAAAAGTGTCTCGACTTCGCTCGACACGAACGGGTGGGGGGATGGTGACTTTAACACCGTTCGTCCTGAGCCCGATCATAAGCCCCTCATCTTCAGAAGTTTCGGGTCGATCAGTCCCCCGGACTGATCTGAAACGGCCGGGGGCCGTTTCACCCGGAACTGGGTTGGGGTGGTGGCGATGCGAAAGCATCGCTCGCGTGAGCGAATTGCGGTGGAATGGAGATGTTGGAATGAAAACGCAAACGCAGCGCTCGGAGGAGAGAAACCACCCCAACCCCTCCTTTGAAAAGGAGGGGCTTAAGAAGGAAGAGCAAACTCGTCATCCTGAACTCGTTTCAGGATCTCGGGCGTCTAAATCGGAAGTTGGTGGCAAGTGGGAAGAGGTCCTGAAACGAGTTCAGGATGACGGGATACTACCCAGCAGCAACCCCGAACAGATCATGCTCGTCGGCATCCTCGATCACCGCGTCGATGATATCGCCGACCGACAGGCTGGCAGGGACGTTGCGGAGGAAGACATTGCCGTCGATCTCGGGAGCATCGGCTTCGGATCGGGCGGTCGCACCGACATCGCCGTCTTCATCGGGTTCGCCGATGTCGTCGATGATCACCGGCAGGGTGCGGCCGACCTTGGCCTGCAGCTTGGCGGCGCTGATCCGGGCGGTGACTTCCATGATCCGCTGGTAACGCTCTTCCTTGACCTCTTCGGGCAAAGCGCCGTCGAGGGCATTGGCAGCCGCTCCTTCGACGGGCTCAAAGCGGAACGCGCCGACGCGGTCGAGCTGGGCTTCCTCGAGCCAGTCGAGCAGATATTTGAAGTCGTCCTCGGTCTCGCCGGGAAAGCCGACGACGAAGGTCGAGCGGATGGTGAGATCGGGGCAGATATCGCGCCAAGATTTGACCCGCTGCAGCACCTTGGCCTCGTTGGCCGGGCGCTTCATCCGCTTGAGGACGTTGGGCGCGGCGTGCTGGAACGGGATGTCGAGATAAGGCGTGATCTTGCGCTCGGCCATCAGCGGGATGACCTTGTCGACATGGGGATAGGGATAGACATAGTGGAGACGGGTCCACACGCCCTTGCCTTCCGGCGTCCGCAGCTCGCCAAGCGCGGCGGCGAGATCGGTCATATGGGCGCGGACTTCGCGTCCCTGCCCGGTCGGGCCGTTCCACTGGCGCGGCTGGTGGCGGATATCGACGCCATATGCCGAGGTGTCCTGGCTGATCACCAGCAGTTCCTTGGTGCCGGCCTCGACCAGCTTCTCCGCTTCGCGCAAGATCGCGTCGGGGCGGCGGGAGACAAGGTCGCCGCGCAGGCTGGGGATGATGCAGAAGGAACAGCGATGGTTGCAGCCTTCGGAAATCTTGAGATAGCTGTAATGGCGCGGGGTCAGCTTGAGACCCGCTTCGGGCACCAAGTCGACGAACGCGCCGCGGGCGGCCGGAGCCGCAGCGTGAACCGCGGTGACGACATCCTCATATTGATGCGCGCCGGTGACGGCGAGCACATCGGGGAAGCGCTTCATGATCATGTCGGCTTCATTGCCCATGCAGCCGGTGACGATCACGCGTCCGTTCTCGGCCATCGCTTCGCCAATCGCCTCGAGGCTCTCCTCCTTGGCGCTGTCGAGAAAGCCGCAGGTGTTGACCAGCACAACGTCGGCACCGGCATAGTCGGCCGACAGGTCATAGCCGTCGGAGCGCAGCTGGGTGAGAATGCGTTCGCTGTCGACCAAAGCCTTGGGACAGCCGAGCGAGACCATGCCCACTTTGGGCGGAGAAGGAATTTGGGTTGCCATATTGCGCGGCCTTTAGGCGTGTTTTGCAGGGGAGTCACGTCAGATGTGAAGACAGCGATGTTGGCGGCTCCGCGCCAGCGCTTGTCGAAGGACCGGTCCGGGCATATAAATGCCGCTGATCCGGGGAGCATGTTCCGACTGGCGCAGCATCTTCGGACGGAAAACAGGAGGAGGATGTTATGAATATATTCGATCTGAACTGGATTGCGGTCATCGTCGCCGCGCTGGCGGGCTTTCTGGTCGGCGGCATCTGGTACGGCCCGGTAATGGGCAAGAAATGGATGGGCGCGGTCGGGCTGACCGAGGAGCAGATCAAAACGGGCAATATGGGCAAGATCTACGGCGGGGCGTTCGCGTTCAGCCTGGTCGCCTCGTGGACGCTGGCGCACACGTTCGCGACTTATGCGACGGATCTGGATTTCGGGATCAAGGTGCTCACCGCCTTTGGCGTCGCGCTCGGTTTCATCGTCCCGGCAATCGGCACCAACTATCTCTTCTCGCAAAAGAGCAAGGCGCTATTCTTCATCGATGCCGGATACTGGCTGCTCTTCTACATCGCGATGGGCGCGGTGCACGCGTGGCTTGGCTAATGAATAGAAGGAGTTAACAACAATATTGAAAAGCCGGTCCGGCAGGAAGACGCCGGGGTTGCCAAAAATTTGGGAGGGAGTGACAACACCCGGCTTGCCGATATAACCAGCAAGCCAGGGATTGGTTCCCTCCGGCCGGAAAAAATCGGATCGGATTGAACGATATGCCCGCTCCGTGCGTAGGCCTTGCATCGATAGCCAATGCAACAGCCGGAGCAACAGGATGGAACTGGTCGACATATTGCGGTGGACCGCAAGCATCAGCGGCATGATCGCCGCCGCCATGGTCTCGCTCAACGCCGGCGCCAGGGTCAGCGGATGGGGCTTCGTGCTGTTCTGTGGATCGTCGATCGTCTGGGTGACATCATCGCTGCTGGACGGCAACAATCCGCTGGCGGTGCAGAATGTCGTGCTGCTGGGTATCAACCTGTTCGGCGTCTACCGCTATCTGTGGCGCAAGCCGAAAGAAAAGGCGGCGGATTGAACCGGAGCGAGGATCAGGTCCGCCCGGCGAGCGTATCGGCGATGATCCGCCAGACCCTGGGGTTGAAGCCGAGCCCCATATGGCCCCCATCGACGCGGATATTGCGGGCCTGGGGATTGTAGATGTCCCTGGCGATATCGGGCCCGACAATGCCGTCGCGGTCGGAATAGAGCACGGTCAGCGGCTGGTCGAAGCCGATGCTGTTGCGCTGATGCACCTCGCGCTCGAACTGGTCGAGCCTGATATTGGCGGACCGGGCGTAGCGCTGGCCCGGCGTGGTATATTTGGGACCGCCGATGATCGGCGTACCCATGGTGATCACCTCCCGCACCAGATGCGGCGACAGGCGAGCGACCTCGCGGGCAATGATCCCGCCCAGCGACCAGCCGATCAGGGTGAGAGGCTGCTCGCCATTGCCGGCGAACCGCTCTTCGGCAACCGCGGTAAAACGCGCGACATCCCGGTCCACAGAGCCCTTATTGCGACCGAGCGACCAGTCGGCGACGTCGTAGTTGATCCGCCTGAGAAAGCCTTCCAGCGGCCGCATCGACAGCTCGCTGCCGCCATAGCCGGGGATCAGATAGACCGGCCGCCCGTCGCCGCGTGGTGCGGTAACCAGCCGCGGCCATTGCAGGCCGAACCGTAACAGATCCAGCGGCAGGGACAGTTCGCCAAGCTGCGCCAGCCTGTGCGGCGGGCGAAGCCCGGTGGGCATTGGTATAGTGTCAGCCATCAGTCAGCTCCATGAATAAGCCATCAAGATAGTGGTTTATCTCGCAGGTGCAACATGAACTAAGGAACAGGCAGGCTCAGGCGGGTTCCCTGTCCGACGCCTCCGCGCCATTACCGGGAATGATCTCGACGATAATATCGCCTGCCTCGAGCATCTTCGCTTCCGCTTCCCAAAACCCAATCACCGTGTCCCCTCGGTATATGCGAACACCCAGCCCCGAACCGACAACTTCGCTCATCGCCATGCCGACTTCATCCTCGGTAACCGCTCGCTGGACCAGCTTGACCCGGCCGGTGGCCGAAGCGAGATCGCTGAGATAGTCGGAAATCTTTGCGCCTTCGCAGCTGCCGGCGAGCAGCAGGCCTGCGAAACTGACGGGATTGATCACGGTAGTCGCACCGGCCTGCCGCGCCAGCAGTTCATTGTCCGCTGCCTTGATCGAAACGCTGATTGGCAAATGATAGGCGAGATGCCGCGCGGTAAGCACGATCAATATGCTGGTGTCATCCCGTCCGGCCGAAACGATCAGCGAGCGCGCTCGCGATATTTTCACATTCATCAATGAATTGTCGCGCGTAGCATCGCCATTGATCACCGCGCAGCCCAGCTTCTCTGCGAGCGACAAGGCGTCGTCCGATGTGTCGATCACGACAATCTCTTCCGGCTTGGTCCCGCGAGCGAGCAGTTCCTGCACAGCCTCGCTGCCGCTCGTGCCAAAGCCGGCGATCACGATATGGTCGTGCAAATTGCTTTGAATAAGTTTCATGCGCCAATTGTCCCAGGTCCGTTTGAAAACAAAATTATAGGCCGTGCCGACAAAGATTAGCACGACGAAGATTCGAATAGGAGTCACAACCAGCGCGTCGAACATCCGCGCCCGTTCGGTGACCGGAGCGATGTCGCCATAGCCGGTGGTGGTGATCGAGATCATCGTAAAATAGACGACGTCGAGAAAGCTCACATCGCCGTCATAGCTGTCCTGAAGTCCAGTGCGGTCGAAATAATGGACCGAAACAGCCATCCCGATGAGACCGAGGACAAAGGCGACGCGCCACGCGATATCCGCCCAAATCGGCAGACTCGAACGCCGACGCAGAGTGAAATAATCAGAAATCTTACGTCGGTTGCCGTTTGCCATCGCGGGTCAGCTGCGTTTCGGCAGATGGCTGTTCGGATCGACCGGCTTGCGGTCCTTGCGGATCTCGAAATGCAATTGCGGCTCCTCTACATAGCCGCTTTCGCCAGCGAGCCCGATAATGTCACCTGCTTTAACTTTCGCGCCACGAACCACATTCAGCTTGTCGGCATGGCCATAAGCGGTAACCCAGCCGGAACCATGGTTGATCAGAATAAGACCACCGAACACACCGATTTCGTCGCCGCTATAGGCAACGACACCATCAGCCGACGCACGAATTGGCGTACCTTTGGCGACACCGATATTAAGCCCGTCGTTGACCTTCCCGCCGCCTTTGCTGCCAAAACTGGAAATTACCTTACCATCCACGGGCCATTGGAAGCGTCCGGAGAAGTTGGTCGGAGTGGCGATGGTTGCATTGGGCGTGATGGCTTTCCGCCAATCGGATGGCTCGTTCGCTGTGGCACCGTCGGCAAGCGCAGGCTGGCTGCCGGTGACTATATCGTCAATATCGAGATTAAAAGCGGCCGCGCGTTGCTCGATGCTCAGATTGGCCAGATCGCCGGTTGCTGATGCCGGCAGTAGCAACTTCTGTCCCACGCGCAGGATATAGGGCTCTGCCAGCGCGTTCAGCGCCACGACTTCGTGCCATGGAGCTCCATAAGCGCGCGCGATCGCGATACCTGTCTCTCCCGCATTGACCGCATGATAGCGTCCGCCGGTAATTTTGAGCCGCTGCCCCGGATGGATAATATAAGGTTCGGCCAACCCGTTTGCCGACGCGATAATCTGCGAACCCGCACCTGTTTTGTTAGCAATTCCACGCAACGTGTCGCCGGGTTGCACAATATATGTACCCGCTTCCACCCGTTGGGCATTGGCCGTGACGGGGCTCGCCTGCCAAGTCGAAAGCGGCGCCTGTTCAGGCGCGGTGCCAAGAACGGCAGGATCCGTGAACAACTGAGGTTGGGTTGGCGCCGGGACATAATCGTCACGGCCCGGTGGAATGCAGGCGGCGACTGCGAGGATCAATATCAGGATCGCAACGTGACGCATATTTGACCCCATTAACCAACTCTTCCCCATGCTGGAACGTTATTAGCAGCAAAAGCGCAGCTTGCCAGCCCCGCTGGCCCAAGCATAGTTAATTCTTCCTGCTGCCGTTCGCAATCAGGGGTAAAGTTTCTTTAGACCATCCATAGAATCATAATGGGTTAAGTCGAGATGGAGCGGTGTGATTGAAACGTAGCCGTCAGCGATGGCTTCCAAATCGGTACTGTGCGCAGGCGTTTCCACCATCGGGCCAAGGCCGAACCAGTGATATTCAAAGCCTCGCGGATCGCGGTTGCTGACAATCTGCAGTCGGCCGTAGTCACGGATACCCTGCGATACGATCCTCACTCCCTTGACTTCACTCGCCGGGAGAGCCGGGAAATTGATGTTCACCAGCGTCCTGTAATCCATGCGTTGCTTGATTAGAGGTCGGAGCACCCGTTCACCCCATTGCACCGCCGCGTCGAACGGTACATCCGCCCCCAGATCTCCCCGTGCATAGGCTTGGCTGAGCGCGATTGAAGGAATTCCTGCCAACGCGCCTTCCATAGCGGCGGAGACGGTGCCCGAATATGTCACATCCTCCCCGAGATTCGCGCCACGATTGACGCCGGACAAAATAAGATCAGGCGGACCGTCTTTCATGATCTTGGCCACAGCCATCAATACGCTGTCGGTTGGTGTACCATCGACCGAATATTGCTGGTCGCCGCGCTTGCGAATACGAAGCGGCCGGGTGATGGTCAGCGAGTGGCCGGCACCCGAATTCTCGTCGGACGGCGCGACAATCCAGATATCGTTGGAAAAATGCTGCGCGATATCGAGCAGAATCTTCATGCCCGGCGCATCGAAGCCATCATCATTGGTCAGCAATATCCGCATCAGCTTGGCTCCAGCCTGTCGATGCCGCCCATATAAGGCAGCAGTGCCGACGGAATAGTAACAGATCCGTCCGCCTGTTGGTAATTTTCAAGCACGGCTACCAAAGTGCGGCCAACGGCAAGACCGGAACCGTTGAGCGTGTGAACGAATCTCGTTCCCTTTTCCTCACCTTCAGGACGAAAACGGGCATTCATCCGCCGCGCCTGATATTCACCGCAAGTCGAAATGCTGGAAATCTCGCGATAGGTGTCCTGGCCCGGCAACCAGACCTCCAGATCATATGTTTTGCGCGCCGTCGCCCCCATATCACCCGTACACAACAGCATCTTGCGATAAGGCAGTTCGAGCGCCTTGAGGATCGATTCTGCCGCTTCGGTCATCCGCAGATGTTCGGAATCGCTATCGTCAGGATGAACGATCGCGACCATCTCGACTTTTTCAAACTGATGCTGACGGATCAGACCTTTCGTATCCTTGCCGGCAGAACCAGCTTCGCTACGGAAGCAGAGGGTCAGCGCGGTCAATCGCATTGGCAGCTGCGCCTCGTCCAGTATCTGCCCGTTTACACTGTTGGTCAGACTGACTTCTGCGGTCGGGATCAGCCAGTGACCATTGGTTGTGTGGAACGAATCCTCGGAGAATTTGGGCAGCTGACCTGTGCCGAACATGGCCTCATCGCGAACCAGAACCGGTGGAGCGCATTCCTGATAGCCATTTTTCATCGTCTGCTGATCGAGCATATATTGGCCAATAGCACGCTGTAGTCTGGCCATCTGTCCGCGCAGGAACGCAAAGCGCGAACCGGACATGGCGGCGGCAGTCTCGAAATCCAGCCCCAAGGCAGGACCGATATCGCTATGTTCTTTCGGATCAAAATCAAACTTGCGCGGCTCGCCCCAGCGTTCAACCTCTACATTATTGTCTTCATCTGCGCCGAGCGGGACACTATCTGCCGGAAGATTCGGCAGTGCGGCCAGCATATCCTGCAATCGGCCTGAGACTTCCCGCTCTTCTTCTTCAAGCCCGGGCATTGTACTTTTCAGTTCGGCGACTTCCGCCATCAACGCCTGAGCAGCTTCGTCGTCTCCCTGGCCTTTCGCTTTCCCGATAGCCTTCGATGCTTCATTGCGTCGAGCTTGCCCATCCTGCAGCCGGGTTTTCAGCGCCCGGCTTTGCTCGTCCAGCCGCAGTATATTCTGAGCCACTGCTGCGACTCCGCGCTTCGCCAGCGCGGCATCGAACTCTTCGGGATTTTCGCGAATATATTTTATATCATGCATGGCAAAAGCCTATGCCGAGCGTCTGTTTCACTTGCAAGACTACAAAGCAAAAAGCGGCCAGATTGCTCCGGCCGCTTTTCAGATTATTTCGGTTGGCGCTTATTTAAGCAGCGACTGTCTTTTTTGCCTTACGACGACGCGCAAACAAGGCTGCCGCGGCTGCGCCGAATAGCAAGACTACCGGTGGTGCCGGAACTTCGGTACCGCCTGTAGAACCGCCAGTACTGCCACCGGAAGAAGAACTTGAGCTGCTGCTCGACGAGCTGGAGCTGGATGAACTACCCGAGGAACCGGACGACGTGCTGTTGCCGCCAAAACTCGAAGACCCGCCTGTCGCGCCAGAAGAACTGCTCGTGGAGCTGCCACCGGAGCTCGAGGAAGATGAACTGGAACTGCTGGATGAGCTACTGCTGGACGAACCTGAACTACCCGAAGACCCCGAACTACCCGAAGAACCGTTGGAGCCACCAGATGAGCCGTGCCCACCGGAAGATCCATGTCCGCCACTGGACCCGTGGCCTCCGCTGGATCCGTGCCCACCGCTGGATCCACCGGGTTTACCCGGTTTGCCTCCACTGGAACCAGAAGAACTGGATGAACTGCTCGACGAGCTACTGGACGAACTCGACGACGACGAACTGCTGCCTCCCGTAGAAGTGCTCGTTGAACCGCCCGTGCTGGTCACGCCGCCAGTGGAGGTGCTGGTGGAGCCACCGCTCGTTGAACTGCCCCCCGACGATGTACTTGTTGAGCCACCACTGCTGGTCGAAGAAATTACGACGCTACCGCCACCGGAGCTGCCGCCACCGAAAAATCCTCCAAAAAATCCGCCGGAACTTCCGCCATATCCACCGCTGCCACCGATCACGACCGGCACAGAGCCGCCGCCATCAATCATAGGCGGAGCAGGTGGCAGATATGAAGGCAAAGGAACCGGCATCGGCTGCGCTGCCGGCGTCTGGGCGATGGTAACCACGGTTGGCTGGCAAGCTGTCACCGTTTTGGTAACGGTGCGCCGTGTACGTTTGATCTTGCGGGCAGGCTCACCTTTGCGAACCATCCGGGCGCGGACCGGCTGCTTCTTGGTTTGCTTCTTCACATAAGGCGCTGCAGGCGCTTCTGACACGTGAACCGCACCGCCGCCAATTAATGCCCCGCCGCAAGTGCAGGCACATAATTTTGCTAAAGCCATCCGTACCGACATAATATCATCTCTCTTCCGCTGTGGAGGCGATAAGAGAGTCAGCATTTAACCGCTGACTTCCCATTTCGCTCTCCCGACATGCATCAGAAAGACAGAATAAATCGTAAACCACAATTACGTTAACCCTGTTTCCTCGTCCCAAATGACAAAAAAGCTTAGCAGTTTATATCCAACCACGGTTAATGTCCCGAATTGGAACCACTATGGATGCGATTGTTGCGAAAGCCTGATAAAATTGCGTGAATTTGACCGTGATGGGAGAACCGTCAGCGAATGGACTCCGTCAAAATGCCCACTGTGCCAACACTTATGGCGCTCAAAATTTTCTCATTTTGGGATATTTAAAATATCGAGTATTTTGCGCCTTGTTTCAAGCAAGTGTGCTCGGTATAGCCCCGCCGTGTAAATAGTTCCAGCCTTCCGGATTCGGACAGGGCAGATGTTTGGAGAGTATGTTGGCATCCTCGGCGAAAAAAGCATCGGCAAAAAATAGCGCGAATGGCGCAGATCCAGTTCTTGCAGACGGTTATGAACCCAGCGAAGACGAAGAGTTTATGAACGAGCATCAGCTCGCTTTTTTCAGACAGGCTCTGAAAAAATGGAAACAAGAAATCATCGATGAATCCAAAGAAACTCTGGCACATTTGCAGGATGGTCCAATTCAGGAAGCCGACCTGAACGACCGAGCATCAAGCGAAACCGACTGGGGCCTGGAGTTGAGGACCCGCGATCGTCAACGCAAGCTAACTTCCAAAATCGATGCGGCATTGCGCAGGATCGACGAAGGCGAATATGGCTATTGTCAGGTGACAGGCGAGCAGATTTCGCTCGACCGTCTGAAAGCCAGACCGATAGCTACGATGACCGTCGAGGCGCAGGAAGCGCACGAACGGAACGAGAAAATATCCCGCGATCAGTGACCTGAGCTAACGCTCCGACACACCCTAGGAGCAGTTAGGTTCCTGAGATTAAACACATTCATTGATGTCCGCACAACGGCGCACATTCCTTGCCCAAAAAAACTCCTAGACATTAACCAAATTTGCACGAATTTCGCTCTATTCCACGCATTACGAAACATGAATTTACATATATCGACTGCGGGAAACCTATGAGAGAGACATTTGACGATAGTCTGAAAATGAACAGTCAGGCCGTTGACCACCCGAAGCGCCAGCTGGACCGGGACAGTCTGTTTCTAAAAGCAGAGTTGCGCTTCGTTGACGGCGACGACTGCGGTGAAGTGCGGATCCGGAATCTATCGGCAGGCGGTTTGATGGCCGAAGCACCCGTACTCGCCAAGCGGGGCGACAATGTGGAAATTGAACTGCGCAATATTGGCCGTATCACCGGTTATGTCGCCTGGGTTGCCCAAGGCAGGTTTGGCATCGCATTCGATCATCCCATCGACCCGAAACTAGCCAGAAAACCAGTCGGACAGAAAAAATCCGATTTGCCGCAATATCTGCGCCAGCAAGCCAATAAGTCTATTCCCCTGCGTCACGGACAGCGTCCTCGGTAGAACATGCCTGATGGTCCACATTAAGCTTGATTCGAATAACGTCCCTGCATAGGACCGATTAATCAGTCGATTAAACGGGAGCAGAACATGGCAGGACCACTAGCCGGCATCAATATTATTGAATTCGCCGGAATCGGCCCCGGTCCATTCTGCGGCATGGTGCTTGCAGATCAGGGGGCCACGGTGACCGTTCTCCATCGTCCAGGCCAAGCCCCTGACCCCCGCCTCGCACTTTCGCGCTCTCGCAATTTGGTCGAGATCGATCTGAAGTCAGCCGAAGGAATCGAGACGGCTCGAAAACTGGTCAAAAATGCTGACGGCTTGATCGAAGGTTTCCGTCCCGGTGTTATGGAGCGGCTGGGGCTCGGGCCCGACGTGTTGCTCGCGGACAATCCAGGCTTGGTCTATGGCCGGATGACAGGTTGGGGCCAATATGGTCCGCTCTCCGCCGCAGCAGGCCACGACATCAACTATATTTCAATTTCCGGTGCCCTGCATGCCTTCGGACGGGCCGGCGAAAAACCGACCCCGCCGATCAACATGGTAGGCGATTTTGGCGGCGGTGGAATGATGCTTGCATTTGGCATGGTTTCAGCGCTTCTCAATGCCAAAACCGGTGGAACCGGACAGGTTGTTGACTGCGCGATGACCGACGGCTCTGCCGCATTGATGGCGATGATTTTCGACTTTCACAATATTGGTCAATGGCAAGACGATCGGGGCGTCAACCTGCTGGACACCGGCGCACATTTCTACGACAGCTACGAGACATCCGACGGTAAATTCATCTCGATCGGGTCGATCGAGCCGCAATTTTACGCGCAGCTTCGGCAGGTGGCTGGCATTGCAGACGATACAGACTTCGACGCGCAGATGAACCCAAAACAATGGCCAGCGTTGAAGGAGAAGCTGACGGCGCTGTTCAAGACCAAGACCCGCTCTGAATGGTGCGACCTGATGGAAGCAACGGACATCTGTTTTGCACCCGTTCTGTCGCTGACGGAAGCAAAGGAGCACCCGCACAATATCGCAAGGCAGACCTTTGTCGATGTCGGCGGAATGATGCAGCCAGCACCGGCGCCGCGCTATTCGGTTACAGTGTCTGATCCTCCCAAACGCCCTGCTTGAGCCGGGCCAATAATTCTATCTGCATATCGGGGTCCAATCGCCAACTGGCTACCGTCCTGCAAGATTACGAAACGTTTGCGGCCTTTACGGCGAACTTCCGAGATGCAATCACGCCGGACGATGGCCGACCGGTGAACGCGGACAAACAGGCTGTCGGGCAACAGGCTTTCCAGCGAACGCATGGATTGGTGCAGCAAATAGCTGCGGCCCGGCAAATATAGCCTCATATAGTCCCGTTCCGCTTCTACCCACTCAATATGCGAAACCATCAACTGCAGCGACCCGGTACCATCCTGCACCCAGAGACGTTGAGCGAGATCAGGCTCATGGTCCTCGTGGCCGCGGGCAAGATTGGTGATGGCCCGCTCGACGGCCTCCCGCAACAAGGCCTCCTTGACCGGCTTCAGTAGATAATCGGTGACTTCCAGCCGAAATGCCTGGACCGCATATTTATTGTGCGCGGTCGTAAAAATAATTTCCGGTATCCGCGCCATGCCCCCACAAAATTCCGCTACTTTCAGACCGGACAAATCGGGCATGTCGACATCAAGCAACAGGATATCCGGTTGTAGCCGCTTGATTTTATCCAAGGCCTGACGGCCTCCGTTAGCTAATTCAATCGTTTTAAAAAGCCCGGTCCGTTCACACAGCGCCTTGAGGCGGGAACGGGCCAGCGGTTCGTCGTCGACAATCAACACCGATGGCGGGTTTGCGGCCATATTCAAATATCCTGAAAAATCAGCGACGGGTCAGGCAGGACGATTGTGGCAATGGCCATTCCATCGTTATTGTTGGCCAGAAGCAAAGAAGCATTCTGACCGTATAATGCTCTCAGCCGTTCTTGGATATTGATAAGACCGGTCCCGGTGCCCGGAGTGCGTTTATGGGCTAGACCGGCAGGCCTTTTGACCCGGCCATCATTCGCGACGCTGATGCACAAGCGATCGCCTTCTCTTTGGGCCGAGATGATGATATTGACCGGCTGGTCGGTTCCTGAAACGCCGAATTTGACCGCATTTTCAATCAATGGCTGAATTATCAATGCGGGTATCATCCAGCCATGTGCAGTTGCATCGATATTGACAAAATAATGCAACCGGTCCGGGAAACGCATGCGTTCTATCTCTAGATAACGAACCTGCTGAGCAATTTCCTGTTCCACCGCAACCATATCTTCGGCGCCATCAGTCAACACCGCGCGCATATAGTCTGCCAGATCGTCCACCAGCTTTTCAGCCTTTTTGTTTTTCCGGTCAATGATCAGACTGCTTACCGAATTGAGCGCATTGAAAACGAAATGCGGGTTCAATTGGTAGCGCAGCGCCCGTAATTCACTTTCCCGGTTCACCCTCTCGAGATACCGGCTGTGCGCCATCATGCGTTGCAGTTCATGGCTATGGGCCAAGGCCAAATATAGAGCGCCCCAGCTGGCCAGAATGAAATAACGGGTGAACGCCTCGTCCAGAATATAAGTCCAGTCGAACATCGAGAATTCAATCGGATCGAGCAGATAGGAAAAGTCGAACAATGCGGCATCATGATCAAAAATTATTTGGTCAAGAATAGCGATATAATTGGCCAGAATCATCGTCGGGAGGAGAAGCACCAATATCGCAGCTCTCATCCCGTTACGGCGCACCGCAACAAGCAAGCGGTAAAGCATCCAGGTCAAGGTTATGCAGACGCTGGTCATCAATATCCGCTGGACAAATAGCGAATCTGCGTTGTTCTGCTCCATGTACAAACCACGGCAGGAAACAAACACGAAATAAGCGCCCCATACGCCAAACATCGACTTGATCGCCAGAGCTTGATTTACCGGAAACAGCCGGTCGAGCAGTGACCGCGTCCGAGCCCCGGCATTGATTGCCGAACCAAGACCATGCTCGGGCTTCACGAAGCCGGATTGCCTCCGCTTGTACTGATTCCCCGATTAGTCCGCCAATAGGTCGCAAAACTCGCCAGCCAGTGGCTACCGGAATAATGCGGAGTCCGGACAGAATCCTCTCCGGAATTGCCGTGCAAGCTGGCGGAGGCAAGAAGCGACGCGCGGCGTTTATCGTCAGCTGGAAGCGCTGAAGCCATGCCCTCAAGCGCCCAAGCGCGCGAAAGATTGAGCCCGTCAAGATGCACCAATTTGCCGTCCGTCGGATCGTTGACGATGCCCACTTTCAGCCAGCTGTCGCTGCCATCGGTCGGAATCGCGGGTAGAAAGTCAGAGAGCCAGCTTGCATATTCATCGCCATCCATCACCCGTCGCATGAGATCGGCGACCATCAGGCAGGAAGAGAGAAAATCCTCTCCCGACGGTTCATAAGCCATCGGGCAATTCTGGTCGTTGCGATGGAAACCCAATGCTTTGTTTCGCACGAGGCTGGCCATCCCATCATCTCCGCTACGATCGGCCCAATCGAGAAACAGTCCAAATGCGAAAGCCGACTGGTTGTGGGTTCCCAGCCGGATGGGGTAAGCCAGTTTTGGCAGCCAGCCCTTGATATTGCCCACAATCACTGCTTCGAGCGGCTCCAGTCGGGTCAGCCAGGCCTTGGCCTGCACGGCCTTATTGCCTTCGCCAGCTGCAATTTCGCGTAATTCGGTGGTCAACTGCAGAAACCATGCGAGCCCATAGGGGCGTTCGAATGCTTTGCGATCATCGCCATTAAAATAGGCGAGTTCTCCGGCAATTTTTTCGTTGGTGAAATTAGCAGCGAGCGCTGCGGCAATCTCGTCATCCATCTCGGGAACCAGATCCTGACCCCAAAGACGCGTCAGCAACCAATGGCCGTGAACGGCGCTATGCCAATCAAAACAGCCATAGAAGACGGGCGTCAGCTTTGCCGGTTCCGCGACATCTGCCGCGTTGTTCAAAACATGACTTATTTTGTTGGGATATTGTTTGTTGATGCAATTCAGAGCGATCCGCGCATAGGCATGCTCCGCCTTGCGGGGCGTCTGACTGTTATCCGCCGGATCTGGCGCTACGTTTTTACGCTCGAAAACACCCCGTTCTTGCGACGACTGGTTTTTATCTTCCTCCGCAACCGAGCAACCCGTCAATGTTGCGATCATTAACGCGGCTATTGCTTTTCGATAGATCATCCGATGCCCTCCAAAGATCCTTTCCCACTAGAGATGAATTGACCCCTTGGCAAAAGCCTATAGGAAAAAATCTCGCGCGCGTCATTGCCCGTTTCGGCCGTGTAATTTGCATTGGATAAGATAAAGTCTCGATACAACCCGCCATATTCCTGACCGGCAGTCCCCTGCGGCATATCGCAACCATGTCCCTCACTGCCAGCATCGGTCTGCTGACCATGTTCATCGTCGATTTTGCCGATCTGTTCTATATCGCGCAACTGGCGGACAGCGCGCTGACTGCGGCAATGGGTTTTGCCGCGACGGTCCTGTTTTTCGGTACGGCATTCTATATCGGCCTGATGATTGCCACAAGTGCGCTTGCCGCTCGCCATATCGGCCAGGGTGATCCGGATCAGGCCCGTCGATACCTGACCAGCATATTGGTTCTCAGTGCGATGCTGATTGTTCCCCTGGCTATCCTGCTTTTCGTTTTCGCTCCCGACATACTGGATCTGGCAGGCGCCGATGGAACCGCCAATCGGGCAGCGACCGACTATATCCGGATTGTCGCTCCGTTCATGCCGTTCAGCGTCGCAGCCATGGTCTGTTCGGGTTTCCTGCGAGCCCATGGCGCGGCGCGGAGGGCAATGAACGTTACGCTCAGCATGGGCATCACCAATGCCATTCTCGACCCGATATTCATCTTCGGCTTCGACTGGGGAATGCAGGGAGCGGCTGTCGCCAGCGCCTGCGCGGCCGTTGTTTCGGCGATGTTCGCAATCTGGCCTATCGCAAAGAGCTACGGGGGTTTTTACCGGTTCAACCTGCCCCATTTTCGAAGCGATATTCGTCCAATCATGGTGATCCTGATCCCCGCGATCCTTACCAATATTGCCACTCCGATCGGCGGATTTATTTCCTACCGCTTCATCGCCGATTATTCCAATGATGTGATCGCCGGATTTGCCGTCGTCGGCAGAGTCGTACCGGTCGCTTTCTGCCTGCTATTTTCGCTTTCCGGCGCCGTGGGCCCTATCATCGGGCAGAATTTTGGTGCGTTGAAATTCGACCGGATCCGTACGACCATCCAACAGGCGACGATCTTCGCCTTGATCTATACGCTGATCGCCTGGCCAATTCTCTATGTCCTTAGCGGCCCGATCAGCGACGCATTCCATCTTGTCGGCGAAGGACGACATGTATTCTGGCTATTTGCCGCCTTGTTGACTCCCCTCTTCTTCTTCAACGGCATGTTGTTCATAGGCAATGCGGCCTGTAACAATCTCGGCAGGCCCGCTTGGTCGACGCTCATGAACTGGCTGCGCAACACGCTCGGCCTTGCCCCCTTTCTCTGGCTCGGTCGCGAATTTTACGGGCTGGATGGTATTGTGATTGGCCCGGCATTTGGCGGCATAATCTTTGGCGTCATCGGATATATGGTCGCGCAATATCTGGTGACTTTGCAGGAACGGCGAACCACATTAACCAATTAATATGTCCGCAAACCGCGTCCCGCGATGGAACAGCGTCAATTTGTTGCGCGCCTAGGGCGTAAAAACCGAGTACATCCCGCGTGATCCGCCCGTTTGGGCCTAGTCAGGTATATTAAAAATCCGTGCGTGTTCCTCCTCCCTATGTTCCGCCTCTAAGCGGCCATATTCCCGATTACGGACAGGGTAGCAGGTCTCCGGAACCGTTAACCATGATTGACCAAGAACCAATCGGGGCAGAAACAACAGAGTTAGGACAGGATACTGGCGCTCCATCAACGTCGATCCCGCGCCGGTTCTTCGCAAACTTGACGATCCGCGAGAGAATATTGACCGCATTTTTCCTGATCGGTCTGATCTTGATTCCGACAACCATGCCGCAATCGAGTGTTGATGCGCAGCAGTTCAGTTCCAGCGACCGCGGATTGCAATCGGTGGAAAGGCCAGAAGATAATTTTGCCGGATCGGCCTTTTATTTCATGGACCCCAATTATGCGATCCCGAAAAATTATGACGGGATTGGTATTGATCCCCTTGCAGCGCCGGGGAATGGATCGATCGACGATATGGTCCTGAATGACCGTGATCAGGCGTCAACGGCACATCTGATTCGGCCAGTCGCGTTTCGCGGCTCCACAATTGACGATAGCCGCGCGCTTTATTGTCTGACTCAGGCTATCTATTATGAAGCCGGGATGGAGCCGGATGCCGGTCAACGCGGCGTTGCACAAGTCATATTGAATCGCGTCCGTCACCCCAGCTACCCGGGCACGGTGTGCGGCGTGGTCTATCAAGGTAGCGAGCGGAAGACAGGCTGCCAGTTCACCTATACTTGCGACGGTTCTCTGCGCCGCAAACCAGCACGCTTCCATTGGGACCGCGCCAAGAAAGTTGCTGCCGAAGCGCTGGCGGGAACAAGCTATACCACCGTCGGCACCGCCACCCATTATCATGCGACCTATGTCTATCCCTATTGGGCGCCAAGCCTGCGGTTCGTCGGAACAGTCGGCGCGCACCGTTTCTACAGCTGGAAGGGCAATGCCGGCACGGCCAGTGCATTCAGCCAGAGATATCGCGGCGGCGAGCCTTTGCCGGCGCCAAAACCACGTAGCAACGCTACTATCGCCGCCAATGATGCAGGTTCCTCACTCGACCCGATAGCGCTCGAAAAGGCTTACGAGGCCGGTCGGCGCAAGGCAGAAGCAGAAGCTGCCCTGTCAGAGAAGACGGCGGCGCTGGCTGCGGACAATGCGCGCCGCCATGATCGGCCTGCGCCAACGCTTGATGTAAACACTCCGCGATCCTATCAAGCCCCCAATTACAGCAGCGAAGCAAAAGCCAAAGGCGGTGACAGCGCCTTTGCCGGACAAAAATTGCCCGATGTTAGTCAGATCAAGCCCGAATTCCGGACTAGCGGCAGTTGGAAGAAAAAGCCCGGAAGCTAGACCCTGGCAGCTATTTACCAATAGTTTCTCTGGCAACCACAGATGGGTTTCCCTTGCCTTCGCTCTTGACTCCCGCCTAAAGGCTCTCGATTTTATTGGAAACGGAACGGAGCGCTCTAATGGCGACGAATTGGACGGCAAATAGTTGGAGGGATTTTAAAGGGCTGCATATGCCCGACTATCCTGACGCCGCCAAACTTGCGGAAACAGAAGAACTGCTTGGCAGCTACCCGCCGCTGGTATTTGCCGGCGAGGCACGCAGTCTGAAACAGGATCTGGCAGAAGTTGCCGCAGGCAAGGCATTCCTGCTGCAGGGCGGCGATTGTGCCGAAAGCTTTGCCGAATTTCACCCGAACAATATCCGCGACACATTCCGCGTCATTCTCCAGATGGCGGTGGTGCTGACCTATGCATCGAAACTGCCGATCATCAAAGTCGGTCGCATGGCGGGTCAGTTCGCCAAACCGCGCTCCTCTGACGTTGAAGTGCAGGATGGTGTCGAACTGCCCAGCTATCGCGGAGATATCATCAACGGGATAGAATTCGACAGCGGCCGCCGTGACCCGGATCCGGAGCGCATGGTCCGCGCCTATAACCAGGCAGCAGCGACGCTCAACCTGCTCCGTGCATTCTCGACCGGCGGCTATGCCAATCTCAAGCAGGTTCACGGCTGGACCCATGATTTCATGGCGCGCAGCCCGTGGGCAAAAAAGTTCGAAGAAATGGCCGACCGGATCGGCGAAGCTTTGTCGTTCATGGAAGCGTGCGGGATCAATCCTGACACCGTGCCGCAATTGAAAACAACCTCGTTCTACACCAGTCACGAAGCGCTGCTGCTGCCCTATGAGCAATGCCTGACGCGACAGGATAGCTTGACTGGCGACTGGTACGATACCAGCGCGCATTTCCTCTGGATTGGTGACCGGACCCGGTTTGAAGGTTCGGCTCATGTCGAATTCTTGCGCGGCATCGGCAATCCGATCGGATTGAAATGCGGCCCGTCGCTGACGCCCGATGCACTTTTGAAAATGCTCGACACGCTCAATCCCGCGCGCGAACCAGGCCGGATCACGCTGATTTCGCGTTTCGGACATGACAAGGTCGAAAGCGGCCTGCCTCCGCTTGTCCGTGCTGTAAAACAGTCGGGCCATCCGGTCATCTGGTCCTGCGATCCGATGCACGGCAACGTGATCAAGGCAGAAAGCGGCTACAAGACCCGGCCATTTGACCGCATCCTTGCAGAAGTTCGCGGCTTTTTCGCTGTTCACCGTGCGGAAGGAACCTTCGCGGGCGGTATTCACTGCGAAATGACGGGACAGAATGTCACCGAATGTACCGGTGGCGGTGTGGCAATCACCGATGCATCGCTTGGCGACCGCTATCACACGCACTGCGACCCGCGTCTCAACGCCGCCCAGTCATTAGAGCTCGCTTTCCTGTTGGCAGAAATGCTCAATCAGGAACTGTCTGACCGTACCCAGATAGCGGCCTGAACATGGCAGAAAAAACACGACCGGAACGTATGCGCCCAGAAGATTATGCGGCGGGAGATTCGCCGATGAGAAGACGAGTCACCTATGTCCGCAAGGAAATCGTCAGCAAAGGCGTCGGTTTTGGTAGCGCTCTAGCCATCGCCATCAGTTTTACCGCGCATAAATCGATCTTCTGGGCGATTATTCATGGTTTTTTCTCCTGGGCCTATGTGATTTACTACGCATTGACCCGATAGACCCGTCCACTCCGCGCCAATTCTCGTGACTTCGGCGGCCCGGCATACTATCAAACAGCCAAGCAACATCAGCTGGAGGACGTGATGATCCGATCACTCTCATGGATATCAGTGGGCGCAATGATGGTTTCCGGTTGTGCCGGACCTATTGAAACCCGTGTCCAGACGCATCAGGTGATAGCCACTGGTGGACCAAAGCAGTTTATCGTGACCACCAAAGATACGGTTGAAAATGACAACCTGGCGCTTGCCCGCGATCTGGTAACGAAATCGTTGACAGAGAGAGGCTATCAGTCCTCTCCGGACGCCTCGATACTGGTCAACGTTGCGCTAGCGGAGAGGCCCGCCGATATCGCGATCGATGCCGGTGACAAGGATGTCGTGCAATCGATTGCCACCGCTAAACGTCAAAAGCGGTTCCAGTCCTGCAAAGACCAAGAGCACCGGTTGACGATTATCCTTTTCGATCAGACGCGCGGAACGAAATTATACGCGGGCAATGCCGCAGAATATCATTGCAACGGCACGATCAAACAGTCGCTGCCTTTTCTGGTCAAATCCGCCCTGTCCGGCCTCGATAGCAATCCGACCGATAGCGCGCGCAGCGCCAGCCATACCCGTCAGGGCATTGAATGAATCATTCGACCTGTTCCTCCAGATAGGGGGCCAGGGGCAAGAGCACGGTAAAGCAAGCCCCTCCGTCGCGCCGGTTCTCTCCGCAGATGTGACCGCCATGCCGCTCCATCACTTTGGCAACAAAATTCAGCCCCAGTCCGGCACCTTTTATTGACGAATGCGCCAAACTGTCGTCGCTGGCGAAACGCTCGAACAAATGGCCCAGCATTTCTTCTGAAATCCCATCGCCCTGATCGGCGATCGCGACCGACACAAATGGTTGCCCGTCCAATTCGGTCACCCGGATCATTATGGTCACGGTGCCACCGTCCGGACTATATTTAATAGCATTGTCGATCAGATTGACGAACGAACGATAGAGGCTCGAGGGTTCGCCACTGACAAACGCACCGTCGGACTGGTCATCGACTTCGCATCGAATATCACGCGCCTTGCCGAGGGGCCAAAGACTGTCATTGGCCTCTGCGACCAGTTCTGCGAGCAAGACATCCTCTCCGGCAAATTCGCTGGCATCGATCCGTGCCAGGCCGACAAAATTGTCTGCCAGCGCCAAGGTCCGGCGCGCATGTCCTTCTATCCGGCCGGTGGTTTCATCGCCTTCCTTGCCGTCAAGAAGAGCCAGAATTGCCGCCTGCGGTGCACGCATATCGTGGGAAAGCAGTTGCAGGACTTCTTCGCGTTGCTGGGCGGCATGGGCAACTTCGGTGATATCCGCGAGATAGTGGATATGCCCCCTCAACGTCCCGTCATCCGACAACACCGGTGCGCGGCGCATTGCGAAAATCTGGCCATCGAGGGATGTGAAATCGACATAATCCTGTTTGGTCGGCCGGTGCTTCTGATCAAGATATTCTTTTACCTCGCTGAGATCATCCGGGGAAACAAAGCGGTTGAGCATGTCGTCCAGCGCAAGATCCTGAGCTCCGTCTTCCATGCCGGCCTGCGCCAACCGGTTTACGAATTTCACCTTGCCGTCGAGATCGGTAATGAACATCGGGTCAGGGAGGTTGCTGAGGGCATCGGCGATGAATCTCCGCAGATCACGAACATGGGAAATCGCATGGGTCAGTTGCTCGGCCTGGCCGGTGATAACATCAACGGGACCCAGTTCCGACCGCATGATCGGAATATCGATTTTTGACCGGTGAAAATTCTGTAACTCGCTATCCATGAAGTCGCTTGTTGCCTGCAATCGCCGCCAGCCCCAAATGGGGTAGACGAGGATCACACCGACCAGAGCGGTTCCGGGCGCAAACCAGAGTGCGAATTGCATCAAGATGACGCTGGCCAGCAATATCGCAAATAACAGCGCGAAAGAGACCATGATGGTGGTCCGGGGGCGCCACCGCCAGAAACCGATCAACAGAACCCATACCGGCAGCAGCGACAATAGAAGTTGCAGCGGCAAAGGGATCGGAATGACAAAATCATCGCGGCTCAATGCCCCGTATAGATTTGCCATGATTTCAACTCCGGCGAGGGTTCCGCCATCACCGAGCGGAACCGGATATTGATCTCCCAGGCCATTGGCCGTCGCCCCGATCAGAACGACCTTGCCCTTCAGAAAAGCGCCGGGGACCTCCCCGTTGACCAATGCTGCATAGGAGACGGATGGATAACCCCCACGCAGGGCAAACGGCATTAACAGATTTTTGTCGCAATCTTGCAACCGATCATATGCGGGAGACGGTTTCCCGTGGACTGACCGATAGATTTGCTCGATCAGATGCGGCCATTCCTTTCCTGACGCCTTGTCGCCAAAGCACAAAGCCGCGCGGCGCACGACTCCGTCGGTATCGAACACCAGATTCACTTGGCCCAATCCGGTGGCGGCGGCGCTGAAGGGTTCAACCGGTCGTTTGACATCATATTCGGCACCATTGCCGCCGGGGAAAACGAAATGTAGCGGCAGGAACAGGTTACGATTTCCTGCCATCGATCGGGCCAATTGCCTATCGTCATCCGGATTACCGGCTTCGCTGAGCAGAATATCAAAGCCGATCGCTGCCGGTTGGTTCTCGGCCAGTTGATCGAACAGCTCGGCATGTCGTGTCCGGGGCCACGGCCATTTTCCGAAGGCAGCCAGACTGTCTTCATCAATTTTGACAATCAGAACGTCAGATAGCGGTACCGGCCGGTCAATCGCGGACAGCTGGTCGTGGACCAAATTATCAAAGCGTGAGAGACTGTCCCAATAGGTCAGCGCCGCCACCACGCAGGATGCCAGCAACGCTACGGCAAGCCATTCCATAACCAGTCGCTGGCGCAGCCTCATCGGTGGTCGTGCCTCCGCGAAAAATCGATCAAGGGTCGAACCTAGACAGTTAGTTGGCCACGGTCAGTTTTTCAAAATCGGTCCATTTTTCGATCGCTTCCCGATCTTCCGGATCGCTGGAGAACTGAGTCACACCGACGCGCCAATAATATTCCCCGTCCGGAAGCTCGGACAAGGTGACAGTGTCCGTCGAGAGTGCCGCCTCGTCGAGAATGGGAATAGCCGTTTTGCTGTCCTTCAGAATCTGCAGTCGGTAGAATCTTTGTCCCTCCCCTGCACCGAACCATTTGAACCGATATCCGAAATCGCCAGCGTCTGCGCTACCGCCCAGCGTACTGAGCTGGCGCTTGAAGCTATATGTCGCTGGCATGCCTTCAAATCCATCGGCTGCCAGCGCGGACAGCTTGGCATAATAGCGCCCGTTGGGGATTGCTTCCAGGCCAATCTCCGTGCCCTGCTCCTGTACCTCCGCGACAAGATCGACGAAGCCTGCATCTGACGCAATAATCATGCGATGACCCATGGCGGTATCGCGCGGTACAACGGCAAACTGCAATTCCTCCTCGGACTGCACTTTGGCAGGGTCCAACAGTTCCGGTGGAGACAGCAACTCTGCCTTGGCAAGCGCTCCGGTCACGGTCGCCGCCGCGCCAGTACCCGCAGGTATTGATATCATGGTTCCGCTACCGATGTTTTGCCCTGCCGTCACGACCACTTCACCCTCTACTGTTTCGGAAAAGGCGGTTCCCGATATTTCATCGACCCGGGTGCGATAGTCCGTACCGCGAACAGCGGAGACCGCGACCGGTGTGCGGACGCGGTAGCGGTCAGCTTTCTTTTGCAGCGGCGCGACTTTCGAGCGGATACGGCCTTTGTCGACGGCAATTTCATAATCCATGCTGTCGGTCAGCAATATGTGCCGCAACCGGGTTATTCTGACCTGGCTGTTCGATGGCAGTGAGATGCGTGATCCGTCTTCCAGTTGCAGCGTCAGGAAGCTCCGCGCCGCCGTCCTGATCTGGCTGCCTTCGGCAACGCTCAGTCCCTGAACAGGCGTCAGTTCGCGACCACCGGCCGCAATCGAAACATCACCGCGGAACGCGCTCAGGCTGGCCTTGCTCGACCGATATTTCAACAGATAGACAGGAATATGGAGGGATTTTCCGACGGGAATCTGCCGCGGATTGGCAATGCGATTGATGCGCTGAACCGCAACATAGTCGGACCGTTTGCGCAGATATTTGTTTGCGAGACCAAATAGCGTATCGCCGCGCTTGAGGACATAGACAATCTGTTCTGTCTCGGAGCCTGTTTGAGCGAGGGCTTCCTTGGGTACAACGGCCATCGTCAAAATTAGAAAGCCGGCCAAAAGGCCCGCACGTGATGATCGAAACAGTTCCCGGAAGTCTTCAAACACTATTAGCCTCCGTTGCCAAGCGTCTCCAATCTATAGCCATAGCCGAAAACCGTAAAAATCCGAAACCCGTTTTCCGGTTTCAGCGCAAGCTTCGCCCGAATCCGCGAAACATGCATGTCGAGGGTCCGGGTTGCGAGATGAGCATTGGTCCGCCAAACGGTTTCCATAATATATCGCCGTGACAGGGTCCTATCGCGATTGCGGAACATAAGATCAGCAAGCTCGAATTCCTTGGCGGTCAGGGCAATGTCTTTTCCGCCATGCCGGACTGTCTGTTCAATGCGGTTGAGAAGATAATCGCCATATTCAGCCGTCGGCTCCATCGCCGATGCGCCAACATTCCTGCGCAACAGGGCATTGATACGGGCGGCTATGACATTTCTATCTTCCGGCTTTGTTATATAATCATCTGCTCCGGCATTCAGTGCATCGCTGACATCCTGCTTGGCCGTCCTGCTGGTCATCATGATCACGGGCGGGCGATCCTCGACCGCGACGTCCATCCATTCCAAAATTTGCATGCCGGTCTTGCCTGGCATATTCCAGTCGAGAATGACGAGGTCAAACGTGTCCCGCAACAAGGCGTTGGTAAGGGAGGTTCCATCGTTATAGCCCGAATAGACATACCCCAGTCCTTCGACTATTTTACCCAAGAATTCGATAATCTCCGGATCGTCATCGGCAATCGCTATACGCATTTCTATTCTCCTAGCGGTCTTCCGGCGCCGATGCCGCGAACACTGCTTTTTCAGGTGACTCTATGATTTGCGTTTTACTATCAAATTGAGAAGTTTTACCAGAATTACGACTATAGATTTACAACCATTTACATCTAAGAAAATAAACTTCTGGCCACCTCGAACAATGGCGAATTCGGGCTGAAGTAGCGATTTG
>TARA_R110000787_G_scaffold31181_3_pt1 | contig 25729 bp, 33 predicted proteins | sample TARA_R110000787 | Tara Oceans TARA_R110000787 (sample SAMEA4397920) | marine metagenome | biome: Polar Biome; feature: [DCM] deep chlorophyll maximum layer (ENVO:01000326); material: water (ENVO:00002006), including particulate matter (ENVO:01000060) such as... | depth 35 m | reverse complement strand
CCTGTTCACGCGCTTGATTGGCTTTATTCAGAGCGCCGGTTTCGCCCAGTTTTCGAGCCAGTTCAGAGCCTGCATCGGATGTCGCCTTTGCCCTCTTGAGATACCCAACGGCTTCGAATGCAGTTACGGAAGCTATCCATGCCTGACGGGTCTGATTGGCCAAGGCCAACGTATCATTAACCGCAGCCAGTTGCGCTTGTCTAAAGTTTGTATCCGCAAGTGCGCGCCGTTTCTTACGGGTTGTGGCCTCCAAAAGGTTTGCACGGATCAGTCCCTCGATTGCGCGGTATGCACCCAACTCTGGCGCACCAATACCCAAAATTCCGATAGACACGATCGGGTTTTCAGGTGTCGACTCCTGCCAAGCGTCTGCAGCCGACAGACCAACATTGGCGTAGGAAGCTTGCAATCCTTTGTTATTCAACAAAGCAACCTGAACTGCCGTATCCGCAGAGATAGTCTTGCGATGCACCATCCCATGAACCTGCTTTTTTAAAGCTTCGTTCTCGGCTTGGGTTTCGGCAAAAACCGTCCGCTTCCCGATAGCCGGCGTTATCTGGCTGGCAATATTGGCAAACCCGGCCTTCGGCTCGGTATAGACACCCGGGATTGCCGTCGCACAGGCACCAAGGACTAATGGAAAGCCAACAATTAATGGCAGTTTTGAAATACGCATCAGTTACCCTCCGACTGTTCTTCGTTAACGGTGCGCCAATCGCGCGGTCCGGTTGGTCCACGGTATGTGTAGCCCGCAAGCGGATCTTGATATCGGATGGGTGAAACTACGGCCGTATTCGTAACTGCTTGTTGCGCGGTCACGGCAGGCAATGGCGTTACCGTGTATGGAATAGGTCTGATATCTTGTGCGCATGCGCCAAGTGTGAGGGCTGATGCCCCCAAGAGTAGTTGAATTTTCATGAGTAGTACCTGACTGATGGACTTCGGGCTCACGCACTAACGCACGCGAAACGAAGGCTCCCCTAAGAGCCTTGGATCAGATCAAGTATTGGGGAGGTCGCAGAAAGCTCGAAGAATCAATCGAGTTCATCTGGCCATGAAGTATTAGATAAACTTCGGTCGCTGTTTGCTCGACAAAAACGGCATCCGTGTATGTAAGAGCGACGGAAACGCAAATACCGCTGCAACAATCACCGTAAGATTGTTTTTCATCGGCCACCTTGGACGTAACCGCTGACCCATCATGCTGTGTCATAAGCGACATTTGCTGATGCGTGTGATCGTCAACTTTTGGACCTGAGTCAGCGGCCATCGCATGGCTTTGGCCATGCATTCCCGACGCTGCATGCGATGCAGACGGAGCAGAGAACACCAACGCAACAGCAAACAAAAGGCATGTAAATACCTTCAGCCACGCGAATATGGTGTTTTTAACTTTCATTAGGGCACCCTGAACAATTTATTCTGGCCTGTCAACGCGTCCTGCGCTGGAAGGTTTGCGACTTTTTTCGTGACCTGCGCTAATTGCCGCGCATTGTGCATCTCTAATAATGAATCGAGCATGGTAATAGCCTCACAACATGGCCCAAAGAATTGCGGCTAGAACACCGGCCAAGAGACCCATCACGACCACTTCAGGCAACGTAAAAACAATCATGTGACATTCTCCTATCCACGCACGACAATCCTAAAGTCCAACTTTCACCAGAAATGGGATAGAACTCCACTGGCGATAATGCACTCAATAATTTCTGCAATGCCCCCAGCCCTCCCTGAAATTTGGTGCGACCGTTCCAATCATACTCACCCAATATCCACAGGTTCGACGAAGTTGGCTCGTCAAGTAATCGCTTTCGAATCAGTTTCCGAGGGCCTTCTCGAACTTCGAAATGCCCACATCATCATCGCCAAACCAACCCCGATCATCGGCATCGAAAGCACCTGTCCCATCGTCACCCCCCAACTCCCGAAATGAAGCGCATGTCCAATAGGGTTCAAATCGGTCACAAATTGCATATCCGGCTGCCTAAAAAACTCAACGAAACTTCGTGACACGCCATAGCCCACCAAGAATACCCCGGTCAGGGCGCCCGGCATTTGCAGCCAGCCGCGTCGCCACGCAAGTACCAGCAACAAAGTACCCAGAACGAGGCCTTCAAGTATTGCTTCATAGAGTTGCGAAGGATGACGAGCGCACAAGTCCGCGACACCCAAGCAAGTTTGCGCAGTTTGGCCGGGAAAAACGACTGCCCAAGGAACGTCAGTGGGACGCCCCCAGAGCTCATTGTTCGTGAAATTGGCAAGACGCCCAAGGAACAAACCCGGCGGTGTAGCCAGTGCCAGCAGGTCTGCGGTACTGAGGACTGGTTTCTTGTGTCGAGCACAGTATAGAAAACCAGCTATTACCACACCAGTGAAGCCGCCGTGAAACGACATGCCGCCTTGCCAAACCATCAGAATTTCAAGTGGGTTTTGTAGGTAGTATTGCGGCTGGTAGAACAGGACGAAACCCAGGCGACCCCCAAGTATCACGCCGAGGATGATCCACGTGAGTAGATCCTCAATTTGATTACGGGTCAGCGGCGGGCCGTATTCGGTCCAGACTTCAGATCGCTTGATTGTCAGCAAGCAAATACGCCAGCCAATGAGCAGGCCTACGATATAGGCGAGCGCGTACCAACGCAGGGCGAAGCGAAAACTGCCAAACTCAATTGCAAAGAGTTCGGTGCCGATATCAGGGAAAGGAATGGCGGCAGTCAGCATTGCTTGTCTTCCTTCCTATCAGATTTAGGAAGCTGTTTTGATCCGCGTGCTTTCCAACACATGTCGCAAACAGGGTCTCCGGCCGATAGAGTTTGTGGCCTTTGGTAGTGCCCCCGCTTACCATCGGCGGCGATAATGTCTGCACCCGGCGTATCATAGCGGCACCAGCTTTGCCGAAATGCCTCAAGCAGTTCAGGATCTTTGCGGCGTACAGCGGCAGCGCGCGCGAATGTCTGTGGCGGGCAATGCGTGAAATGTGTGTGGATATCTTCGCCCTTGCGAAAAACTTGAGCATCATAGCCTGGCGCGCCGACTGGACGAAAGGGGAAGATCAACAACCCGCCGAGAGTCCACCGAAGCCTGCGCCCCGGATCACGGCTGATCATTCGTGATGGCAGCGATGACAGAACCAGCATGCGGCGATACAGATCCCACCCGATGTCAGCCATAACAGAATGTGCAGATGCCGCCGCAACCCCCTGCGCCCGCAGCGCTGCGTCGGCGGCGACGGTATAGATCGCTAGTTCCACCATCAGGCGACTGCCGACATTTGGAATTTGTGACAGTTCAGCATTTGCTCTCATTTCCGCAGTTTCACGCTCTAGCGTCTTAAGAAAGCGACCAATGTCGTCGGACAACCAGCGCACTGTATCACCCTGGGTCAATTGCAGCGTCCGATAGGTCAGATGCCGACGGCTCATGCGTCGAACGTCTCTCAAAAAAATCCACCGCACCGCCCTCCATCCCAAGGGTGTGGGTCCGAAGGTCGTTTGGCGGTCAGTCATAGGACAGCTGCTTTCTGCGACGGTCCCTTACCGCCACTATAATCAGAGGCACCAGCGTCAAAGCGCCCAGCCCTATCGCAGCCCAGACGGCGCGATCTGATTGTCCACTAACGGCTTCATTGCCGAAATGGGCTAGAATAAAGCTGGCCGGGATAATGCCCGCGAGCGTGGCTACCGCAAATCGCCAGACATGCAGACGGCTCAATCCGGCAGCATAGCTCACAATATCGAAGGAAATGAACGGCAACAGGCGGCTTGCGAATACCGTGAACGTCAGGAGGTTCTGCGATCCAAGTAACCCCGCATCAAGCTTACCACCTACCCACCGGACAAGAATATCACGGCCCAAAAACCTTGCTAGCCCGAAGGCGATCAGCGCGCCAAGCTCTGCCCCTATGACGATGTATATCGTACCAAGTGTGTGGCCGTACGCCGCACCAGCAGCAAGTGCGATCGGAGCGCTTGGAATTGGCGTAGCAACAATCGCTGCTGCCATCAGACCAATAATGAGAATTGGCCCCCATACACCAGCGGCGTTCACCCATTCAGAAATGCTGTCACTCTTTAACGCACCAACAATTTCTGAGAGAGGATCGATGAATATCGCTGCGATGGCAAGGATACCCACCACGACAATGGTAGTCCTCACCTTCCATCCATTGGAGCGCATGCGCGTCACCGAAGGCACCTCAACTGGTTCCACAGAGAGATTGCCAACCGGTTTCTGGAGGTGGCAACCATCTCTCTGGAATAGAGAGACAAAAACTACGTATGAAATTGGTGCGCACATCGTCTTCGGTTGCGACACAGTCAATCTTCAAACTGGGTGATTGATATCGAGTGCTGCAACATAACATCAAGTTTGACCTTCAAAATTGAACGGGTGGAAATCCGCGTTACTTCTGCTTTAGCGCTGCCACCTACAGGAAGGTCAAGACGTGTTTGCAGCGCTACAGCTTGAAGCCCCTGAACGGGTAGACGGTGTTGGCAAGATGTTGCTGCAAAGTCCAATGACGCCTCGGAAATGAGGTGGGCGTCGACACAACCAGCCGACGCCCGGAAATTCCAGCTTGCTCTGAGAGCGCTAGTCCTTTTCGCCGTCGTCGGATTGCCCGTCCGGCATCATAGACCCGCCTTGCATTTTTTGCATGCGTTCCATCATCGCCGCAGGAGCCATCATTTCCTCGGGTGTCACCGCGCCGTCGCCATCTGCATCAAGATGCTGAAACCGGTCCACCATCATATTGCGCATCATTGCGCTGTGAAGGGTTTCAAACTCTTCGATGGAAAGGCTTCCGTTTCCGTCAGCGTCATTTTCTGTCAACTTCGCCTGCATCATCCCGCGCATTTCTTCGGGTGTAACGGTCCCATCACCATCAGCATCCATCATTTGCGTCATGTTCTCGTGCATGCGCTGCATCATGCCTTGCATTTCAGACATATCGCCCATCATGCCGCCGCCTTGCATCATCATTCCTTGGCTGTTTATTTTGCCTGCCTTGTCGCCGTGACCATGATTGGATTGGGCGAAAGCGGCCCCTCCGAATGCGGTTACTGCCAGAACTGCTGCTGCGATAATTGTTTTACGGGTCATTTCTGTTTCCTCATGTTTTGTTTACGATACATTTCATGTGATAGTTTTATGTCCCGGTGAAAGGTCTGTGAAGCGAGGCATTGTATCACTGTGTCGCAACGCATCAGACTGTTACACCCTGTGACAAATCTCTCGAGCAAAGCGCCTCAAGTGTAGGATAAAGAGGGCAATATGACGGAACAGACTCATATACTTGTGGTCGATGATCACCGCGAAATTCGCGATGCGGTTACGCGATATCTGGAAAAGAACGGTATGCGTGCCACCTCGGCGCGTGACGCAAGTGAGATGGATGAAAAGCTTTCCAAAGGGCAGTTCGATCTGATCGTTCTCGACGTCATGATGCCAGGCGAGGACGGACTATCTGTATGCCGCCGTCTATCTGCCAACGGGTCGATCCCGATCTTGATGCTGACCGCACTTGATGAAGAGACAGACCGCATCGTTGGCTTGGAAATCGGTGCGGACGACTATCTATCAAAGCCGTTCAACCCGCGCGAATTGATCGCCAGGATCAAAGCAATTCTACGTCGCGTCTCACGCTCTGAACATGTTGCAGGTACTTTGTCTGGCCGTCAAATCGCGTTTGCGCACTGGGTTTTGGATACAGACAATCAACTGCTTACCGGTGAGAACGGTCATAAGGTTGATCTAAGCAGAGCTGAGTTCAAATTGCTCACTGTCCTGCTGGAGCGCCCCCGGCTTGTTCTGAACCGTGATCAATTGCTTGATCTCACTGCAAGCAAGGCGGCTTCAGTCTTTGACCGGACCATTGACAATCAAATCAGCAGGCTACGTCGCAAGATCGAACCTGATCCAGCGCGACCGCAACTCATCAAGACAGTCCGTGGCGGCGGTTATTGTTTGGTGGCAGATGTGACGGAGTTGGGCTGATGCTGCATTGGCTGGATAGTCTGCGTGTACAGCTAGTGCTTTTGGTCATCGCAGCTCTTGTATTAGCTCAGGCCTTCAGCCTTTTATTGTTTGTAGACGAGCGTAGCCTTGCCGTTCGCGCGGCCCTTGGTTTTGAGGCCGCGAGCCGGGCAGCCAATGTCGCCCGCTTGATCGAGGAAGCGCCGATAAGCTTGCAACCGGCAATTCTGCGGGCTGCGAACTCTCCTCTTGTAAGATTTGACCTTTCAAAATCTCCAGCCGTTGATCATGAAACACATGCCGATAACGGAGCCGTCGAAGAACGCGTGCGCAGCCTTCTTGGTCAGTCAAGCCAACGTGAAATTCGTGTGGAACTGCACGAAGCTGATCAGGGTATTCTTCCTATGCCTCATATGGGTCCCGAAATGACCCAAATGCATCAGGCGATGATGCGCGGAAAGCTGTCCGCGATCGAAATGCAACTTTCAATTTCTCTGATCGGTGAAAAATGGCTGAACGTAGCTACACGGTTTGAGCGCCCACCCCTGCAATGGCCTTGGTATTCGTTCGTCAGTTTCGGTATGACCGCGGCGCTTATCCTCATAGTTGCATGCTGGTTCTTGCTCTCACGATTGATCAGACCTCTTTTACAGATTTCTCAAGCAGCGGAACGACTTGGGCGAGGTGAAAATGTAGAACCCCTGCCAGAGATGGGCCCCAGTGAAGTGAGAAACCTTACGCGGACGTATAATCGTATGCAGGAAAGACTAGGTCTTTTTATTGCAGATCGAACGCAGCTCTTGGCGGCTCTCGGCCATGACCTTCGGTCTCCCCTCACGGCTTTGCGTATCAGGGCAGAAATGATTGATGATGACGAGACGCGAGAGAGGGTAATTACCTCTGTCGAAGAAATGCAGGGTATGGTGGATGAAACGCTTGCCTTTGCTAAGGGAATGGCGACCGCAGAAAACTATGAGGCGGTAGATTTGGGTGCCTATCTTGCGTGCCTCCAGTCAGACATGTTGGACAGCTTCACACTAGAAGAAGGCGAAAAAGTAACGGTCCGCATTCGTCCTCAGTCTGTACGGCGTGCCTTGCGCAACCTTATCGAGAATGCCCGGCGATACGGCGAAACCGCGCATGTCACGTACCACCACTATGCAGAGCATGCTTTTGTCGCGGTCTCTGACAACGGACCTGGTATTCCGGAAACTGATCTGGAAAAAGTGTTTGCGCCGTTTTTCCGCCTTGAAAGGTCACGCTCGCGAGAAACCGGCGGTACAGGTCTTGGCCTGTCTATCGCACGCACCATCGCGCGTGCCCATGGTGGGGATGTCAGTCTGTCAAATCGCCCCGCAGCCGGCCTCATGGCAACCATGAAACTCCCAATAGAGTAAATTACTCAAATACAGGCGCGATTATGGGTTCAGTCGTCCTCACTTGGGCTTGTGTGGGTGGGGCAAAGAAGTAGGTAGGTTCCTCCGCCCACCGATTGAGAATTCTTGATCAGGTTAACCTTAAAATTTACATGAAGAGCTTTGCAAGCATCCAGATACCCATGCTCAACATCATCAAATTTTCCGTCAATGAGATGAAACCCAATGGTACGCTGCTGTCTCCGCCAACACAGGCACATTTCAATTCACGTTTATCAACGTAGACCGCCTTTATGACTGACACCGCGCCGATGCCGCCAATCACAATTGCCACGGGTGCCGAAAGCCACGTAAGCGCGCCAGCAGTCATAAGGATACCAGCGAATGCTTCTCCAAAGGGGTAAATTTTGCCATAAGGCACCCAACGCTGCGCTAACAGGTCATAGTTAAGAAACATCGTCGAGAAAGTCTCGATATTTTGCAATTTTTGCACAGCCAACAAGCACATCGAGATCGAGATGAACCATTCGAACGCCCTGACCGTGAAGATGGTTTCAAAGCTGTACCACGAGAGACCGAGCGCCATCAGAAAAGCCACGGCAAAAATCGCGATCACTGGCTGGTAAGTTGTGTCCGAACGCTCATCTTCGGGCTTGTCTAGACCGAAATGAACGCGCAGAGCGTCATACCCTCCAACACGCTCTCCGTCTATGAAGGTTTGCGGCGTCGTTTCAACTCCATGCTTGTCCATGAACGCATCAGTCTGCTCGCGTGTCTCGAGGTGGTGATCCTCGACCTCAAACCCCTGACGCTCTAAAAGGTCTTTTGATTTTAGACCGTACGGACATGTATGAGCATCCATCACCATCCGGTACAGCTTGGCCTTTGTCTTAGTTTGATCGAGTGCCATCAGAATTCTCCTTATTTACCGTCAATTTCAGGAGTTGCGGCAGGACCGCCGTTCAAATCGATGATCAGCGCCTTCATTTCTGCAATCTCAAGACGCTGCGCCTCGATGATATCATCAGCCAACTTACGCACGCGGGGGTCGGATATATTAGCACGTTCACTGGTGAGAATCGCGATCGAATGGTGCGGAATCATGGCGCTCATCCAAGACGTGTCATCAATTGTCGTCTGGCTGCGTACCAGAAACAGCGATACCGCGAAAACAAGCGCGCTGCCCACAAAGATAGAAATGTTGACCGCTTTATTGGTGTACATTCCCAACATGAAGGCCAGCATGATGATTGCCATGACCGCGCCCATGTAAATCGCCATATAGGTTCTGGTTTCGCTGAAAAATATATGGTCCAGCGCGTAAGTGTTCAGGTACATCAAGCCAAGCATGACGATGGTTGATGTGATGATCATTGCAAAGAAGCGCCAGTATGACATGGGTTGCATTCCTAATTTAGTTTCTGGTGTTAAAAACCAAACAAGCTTCCAGCGCTGGAGGGTTCCCAAATTATTTGGAAAAATTCCCCAACTTCTTTAGAATTGGACAATCGGGTCTATGATCTCCAGCGCACTCACGAACCAAGTGTGACAAAGTATCCCGGATCGAATTCAGGTCCGCTATTTTACTTTCAATCTGCTCCAGATGCTCCCGCGCAATTGCGCGTACATCAGCGCTGGCGCGGTCTTGATCATCCCAAAGTGCCAACAGATTTCGGCAATCCTCAATGGTAAAACCCAACGCCCGCGACCGCCCTAAAAACGCCAATTTGTGCATGTCACTCTCGCGAAAACTGCGATAGCCATTGGGGCCGCGCAGGGGTTTAACCAAGCCGATATCCTCGTAATAACGGATGGTTTTGGGAGGCAGGCCTGATTTGTCTGAAACTTCGCCAATATTCATCGAATTTCTCCTACTCTGCTGCCGCGGGCACAAGTCTGCTACTGTCCATTTTGATCGATCGGCCCTCCGAGATTGCCGGCGCTATCCAGCGTAGACGCAGCGCGTTGGATAGAACGAAAACGCTCGACAATGCCATGGCACCGGCAGCAAGTGCAGGAGATAGCATTAAGCCGAACACCGGATAGAATACGCCCGCGGCAACCGGGATCAGCAAGGCGTTGTAGCCAAACGCCCAAAACAGGTTTTGATGAATATTACGCATTGTGCGCTGGCTGATGTGCAGAGCGTTCACCACTCCGTTCAGATCACCCGACAGTAAAACAACATCTGCCGCTTCGATTGCGACATCAGTGCCAGTGCCAATGGCTACCCCGACATCCGCATGCGCCAAAGCGGGCGCATCGTTTATACCATCTCCAACAAATGCTACCTTTCGGTCGCCTGATTGTAGCTGTTGCAAGGCCGCTACTTTGCCTTCTGGCAAGACTTCAGCTACCACCGTATCAATGTCTAGTTGCGCCGCAATTGCATCTGCCGTGGCCTGATTGTCGCCCGTAATCATCGCTACTTTCAGGCCGAGACCGTGCAAAGCCGAAATTGCCTGTGCAGTGCTGGGTTTGATCGGGTCAGATACAGCGATGATCGCCGCCAACTGCCCATCAATCGCAGCATAGAGAGGCGTCTTTCCGGCCTGCCCCAACCGTGTTCCAACGCCATCTACTTCATCCAGTGCAATGCCTTCGCGGAGCATGAAGCGATCTGCTCCGACAAGAATTTTGTGACCCTCGGCTTCGGCGCTCACCCCATACCCCGTAATGGAGCGGAATTCGTCAACAGGTGCTAAGGTTAGCCCTCTTTGCTCAGCAAACCGCACGATTGCCTCCGCGATAGGATGCTCCGATGTGGTCTCGACTGACGCTATCAGTCGCAGTGCATCGTTTTCCACAAACCCCTTGGTCACGGTTAGATCGGTCAGTTCAGGGCGTCCTTGCGTCAGCGTGCCAGTCTTATCCAACGCGACCGTTTGCACATCATTCAACGACTGCAATGCATCGCCACGCCGAAAAAGGACCCCCAACTCAGCAGCGCGCCCCGTACCCACCATGATAGATGTCGGCGTTGCCAGCCCCATCGCGCAGGGGCAAGCGATAATAAGCACCGCTACTGCCGCCACCAACGCGAAGCTGAGTGCAGGATCAGGACCAACCAGCAACCATACGACAAAAGTTATAACGGCGATTGCCAATACCGCCGGCACAAACCAAAGCGTGATGCGGTTGACTAGATCCTGAATAGGCAGCTTCGCCCCCTGAGCTTCCTCAACCATACGAATGATCTGCGCCAGCATCGTATCGGCACCAACTTTGGTGGCTCGAAAAGTCAGCGCACCCGTCCCATTGACAGTGCCGCCTACAACTTCAGCTCCGTCTAATTTCTCAACTGGCACAGGCTCGCCCGTGATCATGCTTTCATCCACGTAAGACGCGCCTTTGACGACAATGCCGTCGAGAGCAATTTTTTCACCGGGCCGAACCTGAACCAGATCACCGACCACGATGTCATCTACGGGCAACTCGATCAGTTGACCGTCCCGCTCCACATGGGCAGTCTTTGCTTTCAGCCCAACAAGTTTGGCAATCGCCTGCCCTGTGCGGCCCTTCGCGCGTGCCTCAAGAAAGCGACCCAGCAAGATCAGTGTAACGATAACGGCTGCAGCCTCAAAATAGACGACCCGTGTACCCGCAGGTAGCAGCGCCGGCAAAAAGAGTGCGACCGTGGAGAAACCCCACGCAGCGGACGACCCCAAAGCGACCAATGAATTCATGTCAGGAGCGCCCTTAAAAAGCGCGGGGAAGCCTTTGAGATAGAAGTGTCGCCCCGGCCAGATCAGCACAATGGTGGTGAGGACGAACTGGATGCTCCAATTGACCCCCATACCGAGCGAGTTCATCACCCAGTTATGCAATGCAGGGATCAGATGGCTTCCCATTTCCAGGACGAACACAGGCAGCGTGAGCACAGCGGCAAGCAGCGTCATGTTCTTGAGATGCGAGGCTTCTGCTGCTTTGCGTTCTGCCGTCACGTCTGCACTGCCTTGATCGGCGATCAAGCTTGCTGGATAGCCAGCGGCGGCAGCAGCCTGTGCAATCAACATCGGTTCGATGCCGAGGACCTCAACTGTCGCTTCTTCGCGTGGCAGATTTACAGACACTGTCACAACACCGGGAACCGCTGCAAGCGCACGTTCGACACGCCCGACGCAAGACGCGCATGACATGTTTTCAATGGCGAACCGATAGCTGGTGGGCTCTGCGGGGTATCCAGCAGCATCGAGGGCTGTCGCGATCTGGGTCATATCAAACTTATCGTCGACCACGACGGTTGCAGTTTCAGCAGCAAGATTAACACTTGCCTGGGCCACATCCGGGATTGCCAGCAAAGCCTTTTCAACCCGACCAACACAAGAGGCGCAACTCATATTGTGGACGTTAAAAGTAATAGAATTTTCGCTGTTCATCGTCGGGACCCCTAATCTGGTATCATCTCTACTTAGGGCTTCCACCTACTGGAAGGTCAAGGCTTGTTTTAATAGTCTCCATTCATCAATGTCGGCAAACTCTCTCATAGCGTCCAAATCACCCAAGGACCTAAGCCTCCAACTGTGTCTGCAACCACGCAGGCAGGAACAAATGAACGGCAAGAGAGCTTATTAGGCTGATGATGCTCAGAGCCGGGCTTCTATGCCTTGCACGGCGCGTGCGTGTGACATCAGTGGGCTTGGTTCCTGCTCGCTTGAACTTCACGCGCTCGCTCGGGCCAAGTTGATCGAATGTAGGCAAGGATGTTCCAGATCTCGTCATCTGAAATCACGCCTTCAAATCCGGGCATTCCACTGTTGAATTCAGCGACACCCATAGCGGCCAATGCAGCTTTCCCTCCGAGCTTTGTGTAGTCGAACAACATTGCGTTATCGTGATGCCAGGTATGCCCTGAAGCGTCGTGAGGTGGGGCAGGCAGAACGCCATCCTCACCCTGCGACCGCCAATCGGGCTGTCCTTCCAAGTCTGCACCATGACAGGCAGCGCAGTTTTCGGCGTATAAAACGCGACCCGCAGGAATATCGCGATTGTCCAATTCATGATCAGCCACAGCTGCGGTAGCAAGGAGATGCAGGAACGCGACAAACCATTTCATGCGACAGCCACCCATGTGCGCATCCCGCCAATGGCATGACTGAGCATGTGGCAATGCAACAGCCAGTTGCCCGGATTATCGAAAACGCAGATGATATCGCGGCTTTCGCCCGCATTCACCAGTGTTGTGTCGCGCAGGTCACCCAAGGTGTCATCAGCATCGACTTCGTAGAAATGATGCCCGTGCAGATGGATGCCATGCGGGAAGGACGTATCGTTCACCATGGTTATTCTGACCGTCTCACCACGCTCAAAGGATCCGAACGGATCCTCGTGCAGATCAGAGATATTATTGAATGCCCAAATGTTGTCACCGCCATGTCGGCCACCCATGGCACCACCCATCATCTTGAGTGTCAGATGTTGCGTAGGCGTAGCGGGCACAGGCAGTTCAGGCGAAGCGAGAGCCAATATTGGCCCAGCCTGTCGGTCTATGTTCACCCCTTCAGCGGCAAGATCTGCCAAACGGTATGAACCATCACGAGTCATCATATCAAAACCCACTGGTTCTATGACATCTACGATCAGATCAGCGCGTTGTGCGGGGGCGAGAATAATTTCATTCAGAGGGCGCGGAGTGGCAAGAGCCATACCATCGAGAGCGACAACAAGTCCTGCCACACCGCTGACTTGCACCGGAAAAATCCGGTTGGTCGCAGCATTGATCAGCCGCAAACGGACGCGGTCCCCTACCCTAACCCGTGACGTGGACAAGAACCCACGGGCAAAGTTGCCCATGTATCCGCCATGGGCAACACTGTGCATGTCAGTATATTCTTCGACAAGGCTGCCATCTTCCTGCATCTGCCAATCCGACAAAAGCACAGTGATGTCGTGATCTACGTCAGGTGGGGTATCGTCTTCGACAATCAGAGGCCCCATCATCCCCCGCGCCACCTGTTCGTTTGAGATGTAGTGCGAGTGATACCAATAGGTTCCTGAATCCGGGGGCACGAAACTATAGGTCTTGGTTGTACCGGGATTGATGAGGTCTTGGGTCAATACCGGAACGCCGTCCATCTTGTTCTCCAGCCGAATGCCATGCCAATGAACCGCCGTGCCTTCTTGCAAACCGTTCTCGACCTCGACTTCAACCCGTTGTGCGCGCCGCATCCGCAGTTCCGGGCCGGGCATCGACCCGTTGAACCCGAGCATGGCAGTCTTGCCCTCCCCTTCCGGCAGGACCTGCTGAACGACCGCCTCGGCCTTCAGGTGCAGCGTGTCTTGCCCTGCGAATACAGCGCGCGGAAGAAGGGCAAGAGCGGAGGCCGAAGCAAGAAATTGTCGTCTGTTCATGTGAAGCTCATGTCGGCAAAGTCAGATTTGTTGTCAAAACAGCAGTGGTCCCAAGCACGGTTATAATCACGGCCCATTCAAATGAGATGGACTTTGCCAAATGCCCCGCTGCATTCGGATCTTTCGCCTGCAAGGCTGGGATATAGCGGAGTTTATTGAGAGCCCCCAAGCCAAGCAATGCGGCAACCAGACCCACCTTCAAGATCAGGCCTTGCCCATACCCGGTGCCTATCAGCGCGGCAAACGAGCCAACAAGCACATAGCCGATATATCCTCCCGCGATAACGAGAGCGGGAAGCGCAATCCTGGCCACAATGCCAAACCGATGCCCCAATTCTGCTGCCTCAGGCCAGGTCGCAGGTGTTAATGTAAGCCGTCTGAGCGGAATCAAAATGCCTATCCAAAATGCTGCCGTCAGCAAATGGATTGCCAAGAGGACATCTAGAATAACGTCTTCGCGGGTAGACACATGGCTCACCAGAACAAACGACCAGACAGCAACCAGCCCACCAAAACTTGCGAGCCAAAGTCCTCCTCGCCCCATAAACAGGCCAACGACCAGCAGGCCGATTCCCACAATTCTCAGCAACAACGCCGTGCCAACAGAGGTGCTCCAGAGCAGCCCGAGCATTTCTGGATCAGTCATGCCGCTTGCGTCGCCTGTCAGGTTTGCCCCACTGAGCGAAAATGACAAAACCGCAGCAACAAGGCCAATCACCGCAAAGACCAATCCCAGCCGTTTGTATTGCCTCAGTCGAAACACCAAAGCTACTGTAACCGTTCCAACTGCCGTCAACACACCCAGATACAACGCAAACTTCGTTATGATTGCTGCAAAACCCCAAATATCAGGCATGGCTATTCGACTGCGAAGCTGAACGAGCCTGTCATAGCATGACCATCAACGCCCAGACCGCGCCAGTCGATTGAATAATTGCCACTCCCCATAGGTTGCATTGGGACAGTGAAATCGATTGCCATCCCCTTGTACGCGCTGAGGTCGAGGTCAACTGCTGGATTATCAGCATGCACCATTCTCACGCGAGTCAGCCGAATGTCGTGCAAAAAGTTTAGAACGATTTCGGAAGGGGCTTCTGTCAGCTTGGCCTCGTTGGCGGGTGTTGTTTCATCGATAGCAGAGTGAGCCAGTACACCTGTAGCCCAAAATCCGATGATGCCTGCAAGCAGAAAACTTTTCATGTCTTTTACCTCATTGATTGTTAGTGGATCCCGTTAGCCCGCTGCAATTCTCGGATATACGTGATGATGAAAGTGACTTCGCCGCGAGTAATTCCCTCGACCGCGGGCATGTCCCCAAATCGCCAATGGTGCGCTCGGACACCTAGCGCGGATGCGCGCTGAAAGCTCTCGTCCCCGTGGTGGCTTGGTTCATAGATTTTATGTATTAGAGGTGGGGCAACACCCTCTTGTCCCGCAGCGTTGGTGCCATGACATGATGCACAACTTTCCTCGAAGGCTCTCTTACCGATTAGAGCGTTTTCGGAAAGGACCTCAGGTAAGATAACATCTGTCATTACACTGCTAACGTTGGTTGTCATCGACGCAGTTTGCCGATCCTGATTTTCGGCAGGCCACATCACATAGGCCAGACCACCAGCCAACAATAGACTTGCAATAACCATCATTCGCTTCATCGGAGCCTCAGTTTTTCAGTTTGCTTGGTGCAGGCGCTACACCTTCCAGCAGGTGGAAGGTCAAGAGCTAATCGACAAAAATCTTTCTAAGTCGCTGGGTATAGAACGACGCGCGTGTTCAATGGAACCTTATCGTAAAATTGAACAATCTGATCGTTGACTAATCTTGCGCACCCATTTGAGACTGCTCGACCGATAGTTTTTGGGTCATTAGTACCATGCACACGCAAAAACGTGTCGCCACGACCCGGTTGGAAAAGGTAAAGGGCCCGCGCTCCCAATGGGTTGCTCAGACCGCCACGCATTCCATTCCGATGCGGTTCATATTTTTTGGGTTCACGCCGCAACATACCTGGCGTTGGTGTCCAACTCGGCCATTTCTTCTTTGCCCCGACGTAGAATTCACCTGCCTCATAAAGACCCGGCCGACCAATCCCAACCGTGTAGCGAATCGCAGTGTTGTTAGGGAACGTCTGATCAACGTCGCTGTTTAGCCGTTTCGATCTGATGCTTCCCAAGTTTGGTCGGCTTCTCCTCGGTTCTAGCGGTTTTTTCTACCGCTTTGCCCGGGCCACCCGTGTTTTCGGCGGACTCCACCAGTCACGCCATCAGCCGCCTTCTGACCAGATACAGATTGCCGAGGGCGAATAAGCTGAACAACTGCGCCCGGTTCTTTGCCAGTCCACGATACCGGGTCTTGATGTAGCCGAACTGGCGCTTCAGCACCCGGAACGGATGCTCGACTTTGGACCTGACTTTGGCGATCAGGTGGTTGATCTGCTCGTCGATGGGATGAAGGTCGTCGCCCTTGGGAGCCTTGCGCATGACACCCCAGAACTTGTCGGGACCAGTGAAGGCTTCCTCGCGCTCGGCGTTGACATAAGCCTTGTCCGCCCAGACAGACGTCTCTTCGCCGTGCAGCAATTCGTCCCAGACCCGGCTGTCGTGCACCTTGGCCGTTGATGTCTCCAAGCTGTGAACGATGCCACTGTCGGCATCGACACCCACATGCGCTTTCATGCCGAAATACCAGTCGTTGCCTTTCTTTGTGCTCGTCATCTCCGGGTCGCGCGTGCCTGCCTTGTTCTTGGTTGAGGACGGCGCGTCGATGATCGTCGCATCGACTAGCGTGCCCGAGCGCAGCGCAATGCCATTCTCGGCTAAATGCGCGTTCACCTCAGCAAAAATAGCTTCGGGCAGCGCGTGGCGTTCCAGAAGGTGGCGGAAGTTTAGGATCGTGGTCTCGTCAGGGATACGGTCATCGCCGAGTTCCAGACCGGCGAAACGGCGCATGGCATCGCTGTCATAGAGGCTTTCCTCGGCCATCGGATCACTCAGCGCACACCACTGCTGCAAGCAATAGATCCGCAGCATCACTGCCAACGGCATTACTGGCCGCCCACCTTTGCTGCCCATCTTCGGATAATGAGGTTCAATTAAAGCCAGCAGCCGTGACCAGGGCACCACAGCCTCCATCACGGCCAGGAACTTCTCTCGCCGTGTCACCTTCTTCTTGGTGGCGTGGGCAAGAGAGGCAAAAGTAATCTGCTTGGCCATTGGTCGCTCCTTGATCGCTCAATCCAAGTCTATCAGTTCACGCTGCATTGCCGAGGTTTTTCAGAGGTTCCTTAACGACACAATCTGAAAATTAAGGATACAACTCTCCCCTGAAAACGAAGAATAATTTTAAGCTCTAATCTGATCAATTAGAATACAATGACATCATGTCAGGCGTGCCTTTAAAGAGCGCCGGAAAACCCTTGAGATAGAATTGTCGCCCCGGCCAAGCCAGAACAACGGTGGTCAGAACAAATTGTATGCCCCAGTTGACGCCCATCCCCAGTGAATTCATGATCCAGCTGTGAAGAGCCGGGATCAAGTGGCTCCCCATTTCGAGGATAAAGACCGGCAAGGTGAATACTGCAGCAACCAGTGTCATCCGGCGCAGATGGGCCGCTTCTTCCACTTTGCGATCGTTTGTCGCGTCTGTCGCTCCGGGATCGGTGACCAATGTCGCTGGATAGCCCGCGGCGCTCGCAGTTTCGGCAATGTCCGCAGACGATACAGCAGCGCCCAAAACACGCACTGCCGCTTCTTCCTTTGCGAGATTAACCGTAACAGAAACGACGCCAGAAATCGCAGATAGCGAACGCTCGACCCGCCCCACGCACGACGCGCAAGACATGTTTTCGATGCTGAAACGATAGGCCTTCAGTTCTGCAGGATAGCCCGCCGCGTCCAGCGCGGTGATCACGTTTTGAGCATCAAATGTGCCATCGGCGGTTATTGTGGCCGTTTCAGACGCCAGATTTACATGCGCCTGAGAGACGCCCGATACCGCGCTCAATGCTTTTTCCACACGGCCGACACAGGACGCACAACTCATCTCTTTTATGCCGAACGTGAGTGACTTTTCGCTTTCCATAGTGAGACCTCTTGCTCCGGATAACTTTAGAGATAGAGGTTCCAGCAGGTGGAAGGTCAAGAGCTATAAGGTCCGATTTCAAAATCGTCGCCCTTCTTACTCAAGGACGAGTTCTGCTATCTTTTCAAGAAGGGTGCCGCGCTCTATCACACCGGGGATTATTTCGTCACCCAATACGAACGTCGGCGTTCCAGTTATACCCAAGGCTTCTGCCAAACGCAGAGAGGCAGCAATGTGTTCGTTCACGAGGTCTGATTGCATGTCTGTTTTCAAAACTTCGAGATCGAGCCCAACATCGCCTGCAATTTTCATAACGCTTGCTTCAACGGCTTGCCCGTTCAATGCCATCATTGCCTCGTGAAACTGCTGATATTTACCTTGGTTTCTCGCGGCAAGTGACGCGCGCGCCGCAACTTCGGAACCGGGCCCTAGGATCGGGAATTCACGATAAATAATGCGGACATCCTTGTTTGCCTCCAGCACGGCTTTGACTTCAGGTGCCGCGCGGCGACAATATCCGCAGTTATAATCAAAAAATTCAACTAGCGTGACGCTGCCATCCAAGTTCCCGAAGACCGGAGCATTCTGTTCGAAATCATCACGCAACTCAGACAGGGCGTCAGTCTGCGCTTCGGATAGCGCTACATTTTCACGTTCCTGAAGGATTGAAAGCGCTTCGATCAGAATTTCGGGTTTTTCCAAGATCGCTTCAAGTGCGAGACGCTTGATATCGGCTTCATTGAGCTCTTGTGCGGCCACAGTAGTGAAAGAAAATGCTGCTATTACTGTTGCAAGAACAATTTTTGACAGGCCGCGTCGCGCTAATAACATCTTGAATCCTTCCTAGGATTGAGGGGGGATCCGGGGGTGATTGAGTAATCTTCCCCAGAAAATCTTCTGCTGAAAAGCTATCAAAAACACGCTGATCTCGCCAAGGCAGTATTCTAAGTTGCGGGATACAGGATCACACGCGTGTCCAGCGGGACTTTATCATAAAATTGGACAATCTGATCGTTCACCAATCTGGCGCACCCGTTTGAGACTGCACGGCCGATAGTACTTGGGTCATTTGTGCCATGCACACGCAAAAAGGTATCGCCGCGACCCGGTTGAAAGAGGTAGAGGGCGCGCGCACCTAGAGGGTTGCTCAAACCGCCAGGCATTCCATTCCGTAACGGCCCATATTTCTGAGGCTCACGACGCAACATGCCCGGGGTCGGTGTCCAGCTGGGCCATTCCTTCTTTGCCCCCACATAGAATTCCCCTGCCTCATAAAGACCCGGGCGACCGATCCCGACGGTGTATCGAATTGCAGTGTTATCCGGTTGGGTCCAGAACAGGGCAAACTGGCTTGGTATAACATGAATTTCGTAGGGAGCAGCGCCCGCTGGAATGCTTACTACTTGAGGCAAGTACTCCGGCGGCAAATCATACTTTGGCAGCACTACATGAGCTGAAACCGGTTGACTGCCCAAAGCACTGACAGCCCCGGCGGCAAGGAGAAATTTTCTTCGTTTCATGAGGCTATGGCTTTCGGGTGGTGAACACAGAATTAGCGCTGGCACACGAGAACAGACTTTAACAGGTCATGCAAAGTGCGGCATCAAAACAGTTTCACTTGTGTTCCTACTTCGGCCAAAGCGAACAATTCTTTGATATGTTCGTTGTAAAGACCGATGCATCCGTTCGACGATTGGCGGCCAATCTTCCGCGTGTCCCCCGTTCCGTGGACGCGATAATATTGCCATGAAAGGTAGAGCGCATGCGTGCCCAAGGGGTTGTCTGGACCGGGTGGAAAATAATCCGGCCAATCAGGGTTGCGGATTTTCATCGAAGGGGTGGGACGCCAGCTCGGCCCTTCCACTTTCTTGATAACGCTGGTGTATCCCCGTTTTGTCAGTTCTTCAGATTCTGGAACGCTGGATGGATAGAGCTTATAGACGCTTTCATCCTCTGACCAATATTGCACCGCTCGGGAATCGATGTCGCAAAGGATTGCTCCGTTGTTTAGATTGTCGAAGTGATCCCTCCAGTTTGAGGTGCTGAAAGATGAAATATTGCGGCGCACTGGTGGTGAAGCAAGAGGTGCTGTGGTTTGCGCGGTTGCAACGCCTGTTCCTAGGAACACCCCACTTGCGGCCGCACCGAGCAGTGCCCCACGACGTGAAATAGAGGAGTCTTTAACTAGCTTCATGATGAATCCTTCGCTCTTGCCTGTTTTCGTTGGTTTACAACCTTCACCCACTGGAGCTTCAAACAACTTGTAATCACAAAAGCGTGAGGGGAATGATGGGGGGGGCGCAGGTCAGCCAATCACATTTGTCTTATGCCCCATTATCTTGGAGGTTACACAAGCACGTCCGTGGCTATAGGATGCAGTGGTCAAAGCTTATAGTGCGATCATTCGCGCTATGATGGCTTGCATAGGTTGATCTGGTCCTAAATGAGCTGTTCAATGATGAAAGAGGGAATGCAGCTTTCGCTCGCGTTTCCAAGGAACACTACGACATCAAAAGGAACGGTAAGAATGAAATTTAGCACGAGTGGTCTTGGTTTTGCGATACTGGCGCTTGGAGGGTGCGCTGATTTTGACGGCCAAGCAGGCACCTCAACCGACGGATTCATCAAAGAATTGCCAGAAGGTGTTCTTGAAATAGCCGCGCCGTTCCAAGATTTGAACGCCGTTCAGATTGAGCCGACAGACGGATGCTTCGTTTATCGTTATGTCGGTCCCGTTGAGACAACCTATTTGCCGTTGAGATCGAAAAGGGGCAACCCAATTTGTACCAGGCCGCAAGGGGTGCCCGCGACTGGTTGATACTGCCGCAGGCATGAATTATCTCGATAATATTAGGTGCAGACCGGCTGCATGCTTAGCTCTGTGCGGTGATTCTATCTTCAGGCGGATACAAGAACGCTGTCGATCCAGTGGATACCTGATCATAAAGCCCATTGATGTGAGCCATAACCATACGCACACATCCTGAACTTGCGCGTCCTCCAATCGATTTTGGACTAGGTGTGCCGTGGATGCGCAAATACGTATCGCGATTGCCAACAAAAAGGTAAAGCGCCCGGGAACCAAGCGGATTGGTAGGCCCTCCATCCACCCCGTCGGCGACAGGACCGTAAACCGACGGTTCCCGCTCGATCATCGCAGGTGTAGGCGTCCACGTTGGCCACTGGGTTTTTCGCCGGATCAAATATGTGCCTGGCTCGTATAGATTGCCCTTAGCAATCGCAACGCCATATCTCATCGCTGTTCCGTCGTTGCGGATATGATAGATATAGCGTGCGACGGCATCGACATGGATGTCACCCGGCGTAAGGCCATCGTTTGCCTGCACGAGCTGAGGAAGAAAACGCGGGTGAAAGCCCCACGGATTGGACGTAGAAGGATCATAGTTTGCAGGCGTTACCTGAGCATCCCAAGCCGCCCACTTCGATCTGTCAGATGTTGGAGCGGCCAGCACTGCTTGGGGGATTGGTGCCGAAAACAAGGCGGCGGTTGAAAGGACAAAGTGGCGTCTGGTTAACATAACAATGTAACCTCCTAGTTAGTGTAATGGGAAAACATATGTCAGTGACCGGATGTAATTCCAAGTGGAACCAATCACATGTTCGTGCAAAGGCTATGGTCGCAACGTCCTGTTTCCTGTTTAAAGTTCCTTGGAGATGCGCCCAAAGGGTCCAATGCACCACCTGCCCCACTTGCGTTGTTCATTAGAAGAACCTTCTGGTCGCCCTCAGATATTCTGCATAGGCGTCACCGTATTTTTCCAACAACCAAGGCTCTTCCGAAAAGGGTGCCAGAGCAAGCGCCACAATGCCTGTGATGATCACCGGCCAAGACATAATCGAAGCAGAAAGGATTCCAATTCCAACAAGGATCGCGATATCTGCCAGATATTGAGGGTTTCGGGAATATCTATAAAGGCCAGTGGTTCGCAGAGATCCTTTTGCTCCGCTCGTAGCCGCGAAGCCAAGATGAAGTACGCCAGCCCACACCACGACATTCCCAAAAATGAGCAGGACCAGCCCCAATCCCCACCGCAAGAATGCAGGGACATCCAAAATGCCCCATTCGACAAAGCCTATGAAAATTGCTGAGCCGAAGCCGATACAAGTGAGAGTCCAAACCGCGATCCGATGCATCGCTGTCGACTGTTCGGGCGGCCAAACACGCTGTTTTGGTCGGTAAATTGACCATGCCAAACCAAGAATCAATAAACTGTTGGCAAGGCACCCAAGTATTGCTGCAAGCACTGTGAACTCATTCATGGCCATACCGTGTGGCCTCTTCGTGCTTGTCGCATGATCGCTCGAATTCCAGTGTCGAATGAGAAATGCCGAACTCCTCTTCCAGGCGGGCTTTGATTTTCTTCTTCAGAGTCTCCAGATCGTCCCAGCGTGCGTCCTCGATCACCACATGAGTGTCGAGCGCCGCTTGATGTTCCTGCATTTGCCAGAAATGCGCGTGATGCAGTTCTTCGACGCCGTCGATGTCCTCAATGGCCGCAATCACAGCGTCGATGTCCACATCCGGTGGACTGCCGAGCATAAGTGTCCGAATAGGTCCGCCGATTTCGGTAAAGGCGAGCCAAAGTATATATGCAGCGATACCTATGGTAATTGCCGGATCAACCCAACGGATATCGTAGAGCAGGATCAGAACGCCGCCGACGATAACTGCGACGGATGCCAAAGCATCACTGAGGTTGTGCAAGAACAACGCACGGATGTTCACGCTCCCCTTTTGCATGGAATACGTGAGCATCGCGGTGAGCGTGTCGACCGCTAAAGCGACGCAACCAAGAATTACGACTGTCCAGCCCTCGATCTGCGGTGGATCCGCGAAGCGCATTGCACCCTCGTAGACAAGATACATCCCAATGATAATCAGCGACGTGTAGTTGATCAGCGCTGCAACGATTTCGATCCTGCCATAGCCAAAGGTCATCTTTGCATCTGCCGGGCGGCGGGCGATTTTGCGCGCGCCAAAGGCGATGACGAGTGAGGCCATATCCGAGAAGTTATGTATGGCATCGGCGATCAACGCGAGGCTTCCCGAAAGAATTCCGCCAACGATTTGAGCAACGGTCAGCAGACCGTTCGCCCAAATGGCGACTCCAACGCGACGGTCTCCCGACTGCGGGTCTATTCCGTGATCATGAGGCATTCAGTGCCCTTCTCTCAATATTCAGGACCATCCCATTGCCCCTCCCTTCGAAGACAAACTTAGGCGCCTAACAAAAAGGTCGCTGGTCATGGCCAGAAGCCCCTCGGTCGCGAGTAAAATTGCGGAAACAATTGTTAACGGAACAGCGATGATGACATGAAACATTGGAATTGCAGTTATTACCCGCAAATGGAGCCAACTAGCGGTCATGACGATCCAACCCCGCCTTCACGAACAAACTGTACAGAATTGGTTTCAGCCATCGGGATCACTGGAACAACCCCACTGCGTATTCGTCGCACGCGGGCATTCATCCAGTGACGGATCAGATATCGATAAAGCAGCCCACGAAGACCTCCAAAGGATTGTTGATGCTGCGCATAAAAGTCGTCTGGCGTGTCGAACAGACCAAGATCGGCGTTAATGCCGGTTTTTTGGATGAAGGTATCTGTTCCGCTCCATTCGATGGATGGTGAAGAAAGGCGGTCTGTTCCGACCCCATAGCCACACAGACTGTCGTTATCGCGAACAAATCTGTCCTGAAGAGCAGACAAGACCGCGTCGTCCAAAATAAAGCCTTCCAGATTGATCCAACGCCCTCGATGCAAGATTTCCACCCAGCTATGAAGGATGCTCTCAGGCGCAATCGGATAGATGAGTTCTGGTACGATCCCACGCTGCAAGGATTTATGGATTGTGAAGCCGTGCAATCGACAAGGGATGTCGACCGCACGCAACAAAGCCATCAATAGCGTGGCCTTGGTGTTGCATTGACCATATCCGTCACGCAGTACTGCTGAGGCTGGCATGTCGTCTGCAGCATTGTAGCCAAAAACGATTTCGTTGCGCACGTAGTCGTAGGCAGCACCAATCCGGTGGAATTCGTCCAAAGACAACCAGCTGCGCTCGCGGATCAGATTTGCGATGGCGTCCCCATCGAAATCGAGTAATGGCGAAACGCCCAGATGGGTCTTGTTGTCTTCATTCTTCATAGCTCTATCCGACGCATTGTTTGCGATATTCGAAAGATAGGAGCTACAGTGCCTAGAGGTTCAAGAACTTTCTTCCATTGTTATCACGCTCCGATTTCATCATGATTTGTTAGACATTCAGAGTGATCTCGCAGCACTTCAAGAACCTTGCATTCGGCAACGCTTTCGCCATCACACTCGGCAACCATCCGTTTCAACTCCTTCTTGAGGGCCTGAAGGCGTTTGATCCGCTGCTCGACCTGGCGAAGTTGTCGCCGCGCGATAGAATCCGCCTCTGCACAGGATTGAGACGGGTTGTCCGACAGGTCCAGAAGTTCGCGGATTGAGTCGAGCGAAAAACCAAGTTGACGCGAGTGTCGAATAAAGGCGAGGCGATCGAGATCTTTTACATAATATCGCCGTTGCCCACCTGACGTCCGTCCGGCCTCGTTCATCAATCCAATCTGTTCGTAGTAGCGGATTGTTTGAACCTTGGTCCCAGTCTTCCGCGAGAGCGTACCAATTGCCAGCATGAGCATTCCTTTATCTAAAGTCACTGTAGCTTATCAAAGTTCTAACTCCCTTGAAAAGCCAAAGGTTTCACAAAGTCGTGACATGATATCCTACCAAGCATCTTTTTGCTTGAACCTCTATCAGCTGTAGCTTGTATCCCACCCGAGAGGTGACTTGTTTTAAGGGCGAAGCTGGCAATGACAAAAGTGCGGATAATTCTCTGGTCCATAGTTGCGGTGGCGATCGCCATCGTTGGTGGTTTTTGGATATCAGAGCGTGGCCAGCTACCGGTTGCAGCCACTCGCCTGCCTGCGGCGGAGACTGTTTTAGCTGATTTTGAATTGACCGATCACAATGGCATGATGCGGACCGACGAAGAATTCCGTGGGCGATGGATGCTCGTCTTTTTTGGGTTCACTAACTGTCCGGACGTCTGCCCAATGGGCCTGGCAACAATCGCACAGGCAATGGATGATCTGGGCGCAGAAGGTGAAGCGGTACAGCCCCTTTTCATCACAGTTGACCCGGAACGGGACACGCCCAGTGTCCTGGCCAACTATATCCCACAATTTGGCCCCAGCATCCTCGGGCTAAGCGGCCCGCAGGAACAGACCCAACAAACTGCCAAAGCTTTCAAAGTCTATTATCAGCGCAATGAGGATGAATCTGCACCCGATGGATACACCATGGGCCATACTTCATCTTTTCTTTTGTTCGATCCGCAAGGCGAATTTGTTCGAATATACGAGTACGATTTGGATTCTTCTCAGATCGCCTCTGACCTTCAACAAAGGATTGGATCGTGACAACGCCTTCCGATCCATCAACGCCAGACAGTCGGTCAGTAACGTTCCTGTTCGCGGCTTGGTTTCTCGCCTTGGCCGCTTCACTTTCCGTTCTGTTCATCGGTGAGGTATTGGGCCAGACCCCGTGTCATCTTTGTTGGTTGCAGCGCGCCTTCATGTTCCCACTCGCCGTCATCCTTGGTATTGCGGCATGGCGTTCCGATCTGTTCATCTGGCGATATGCGGTGCCGCTCGCCTTTATAGGCGGTGCTATCGCACTCTATCATTGGCTGCTATATGCTGGGGTCTTGCCCGAGCCGATTACGCCCTGCACCGCCTCCGGACCATCTTGCACGGATGACGCAATGTTGATCCTTGGCCTGCCAATTCCCGCTCTCTCCTTTTTGATTTTCGGGGTAATTTCTGCCCTGCTCCTCCAACTTCGACGGATTGCCTCATGACACGCAAAACCCTTGTTCTTGTAACCCTGACCGCTGTACT